>Ga0207941_1000260_pt1 | contig 16934 bp, 11 predicted proteins | sample LakMenEpi13Sep12_FD_150695 | JGI IMG/M metagenome (GOLD analysis project Ga0207941, IMG submission 150695) | Freshwater microbial communities from Lake Mendota, WI - 13SEP2012 deep hole epilimnion (SPAdes) | ecosystem: Environmental > Aquatic > Freshwater > Lake > Epilimnion/Euphotic zone ...
AGACTTCGGATTCATTACTCGATTCCAGTCTTTCGATTCCTTCAAAACCCCTGCTTCGGCGGGGGTTTTTTGTTTGCGGCTGGCCACACGTGCCGCGGGTTCAGGCTTTGCTCGTGAGGATGGGCCGCCGCCGGTTCGGGAAGAGTTCACGGCACAGCGGGCAGACGGTGCCATCGCAGCCGCGGGCGGTGCAGTGCTCGCGGCCATAGAAAATGATCTGCAGATGCAGCCTGTTCCAGGATTCGCGCGGGAATAGCCGCTTGAGATCGGTTTCGGTGCGCGTCACGCTCTCGCCATTGCTCAGCCCCCAGCGCTGGGCGAGGCGATGAATGTGGGTGTCCACCGGGAAGGCCGGCACGCCAAAGGCCTGGGCCATCACCACGCTGGCGGTCTTGTGGCCCACGCCGGGCAGGGCCTCAAGGGCTTCAAAGCTGTCCGGCACCACCCCGCCGTGGCGCTCGATCAGGAGCTGGGCAAGGCTTTTCAGATGGCGGGCCTTGGTGCGGGCCAGCCCCAGCTGGCGGATGTGGCCCAGGATCGTGGCCTCGGGCAGGGCGGCCATCGCCACCGGATCGGGCCCGGCCGAGAACAGGGCCGGCGTGACCTCGTTCACCTTCTTATCGGTGCACTGGGCGCTCAGCAATACCGCCACCACCAGGGTGAAGGGATCGCTGTGGTCGAGGGGGATCGGCGTTTCGGGATAGAGCTCTTCCAACCGCCGCAGAATCAGCGCGGCCCGCTCCTGTTTTCGCAAGGCTGGATGAACAGGGGTCACAGGTGCCGAACCTAAGCGGTGGAGGTGACTCCCCAAGCTGGACACCAAAACCGCGGCGCAATTCCTGCGGCGGGCTGAGGCCTGGGGGGGATCAATCAAGGCCAGGTGTCATCCCAAAAAAAAGGTGACCTGCACTACCGCTGGGGGAGCGGTGGGCGGATCACCTCAACGGAGCCGGTCAAGGGGGTGGGGCTCCGCAGAGCCCGAGGCCTCAGAGGGTGGCGGCCACCAGGTTGGCCCAGGGATCGGCGGCGGCAAACAGCCCCGTCACATTGGTGCGGAACTGGTCGCCTACAGCGAGGCTGCTGGCGATGAAGGCCGGCTGGGTGGTGAGGATGTCGTTGCTGGCCTGGGTCTTGAAGATCTCGCCGTTCGGTGCCGCGAAGCTGGCGCCGGAGGTGCGCACCGTGATGTCGTGGAGAGTGTCCAGTTCGTTCCAGAGGTTGCTGCCCTCGGTTTTTAGGCGGGGGATGTAATAAAAGCGATCCCCTTCCTGGGAACGGTCGAGCTGCTCAAGGAAGATGTACGCCATCAGGGCTCCCATCTGGCCCGTCTCCGCCGTGGGCTTCTCGGCCAGCATGCCCACCCAGGCATCCACATCCTCAAGCTTGGTGTAGGCCGCCTTGAACTTGGTGAGCAGCGCGCTGGTGCCCCAAGTTCTGGAATCGGCCTGCTTGAAGGCCAGGGCATTGCCGGCTGCATCCTTGGAGGGGGTCCAATCGCGCATGTTGCTGCCGAACTCCTCCCAGGTGGCGTAGGGCTTGAACAGGGGATTGCCCTGGAAGCGGGCGGTGGTGTCGGTGCCGTTGGCCTTGATGATCGGGCCATTGGTGAAGAGTTCCCGCCGCATCTGGTTGAAACCGGGCAAGCCCACTTCCCGGCCGCGCAACACGTTGGCGGTGAACAGATCGAGATTACGGGTCACCAGGTTGTTACGCACCGCATCGCTCATCATGGGGTCGATCGCATCATGGGCTCGCTGGATCAGGCCCGCCTGGATAGCGGTGGTGCCGTAGCCATAGAAAAGAGCAGGATTGAGGAAGGCGTTGAAGAGATCCACACCCGGCATCAGATCCTGATTGATCTGGCTGTGGCCAACCCGATAGGAGGCCACCGCGAACTCCAGGGAGATACCGGCATCCACATTGGGGTTGTAGCCGGCAAAACCGTGGCGCCCTGAACCCTCATCGAGGGTTTTGCTGCCGGCGAGGCTGGGGGCAAACTCCTCGTAGATCATCTTCTGATATTCGCCCTCAATCAGAATGCGGGCCATGTTGTGCAGATCATCTTCAGCAATCCCCTTGACTCCGAAATTGGCGGCCGCTGCCTTGATGTTGTCCACCTGGAAGTTGTGTTCCCGGGTCCAGAGGGTGTGGAAGGTGGAGAGGCCGATGTTCTCGTTGGAACGCCAATCACCGGTCACGGTGTGGAACAGCAACTGGCCGGCGCCCCAGTCTTCGGCCTTGATCAGCGGCTGGGCCGTCAGCTGCTGGGCGGTGATGGTCTTACCGGGGAAGAAGGGCGCCACGGCGGTGGGGGACTGGCCCCGCAGCACATCTGGGATACCATCCAGGTTCTGGTCGATGGCAGCTAGGGCACCGAAATTGGGATCGGCGAGGCTGGTGATCGAGCCAGCCTGGGCATTAATAGCAACGGACGTGTCGCCAATCAGCGGAGCACCGCTGAGCTGCTTGTAGGTGGGGCTGGCGGGATCAAAATCCTGCACATTGCCGGGATTGAGGAAGCGAACATCCTTGGTGAGAGCCACCCAGGCGGTGCTGCCCAGGGCGACGCCGTTGCCGCCATTCGCCGAAAGAACGGCATTGATCTTGGCGGGTTCGACACCATTATTGAGCAGAATTTCCGCGTAGGTGGGAATCTGCGGCAGCCCGTCACCGCTGCGCAACCTGGAGGAGAGCAACTTGGCGGTTTTCACCAGGATGAAGCCGCCGGGGGCCGTGGCATCCACCAACTTCACCAGGCCATTGGCCACGCCGGCCACGGTGCGGCCATTGACTTTGGCGCCGATCTTGTAGACAACACCCGCCTGATCGGTGTAGACGCCGGCGGCATTGAAGCGGGCGCTTTCCCGCAGGATGTAGGCATGGGCATTGTCAGAGCCGTAGGCCTGACTGTTCTGAATCAAGGCCTCGGTCTTGTTCTTGGAGAGCAGGTCGGTATCCACCAGGGGGCGGCCGAGAATGGAAGCCGCGCTTTTGCCAGGAACCGCCGTGGTGCCGCTGAGGGTGAAGCTGTAAAGGCCAGCGGCACCATGGGCGCCGGAATTGAAATAAGCCACCTGCACCAGGGTGCGGGTGACGGGATTCATCACGAACTGGGCCCCACGATCACCCACCACGCCCACGGCTCCGCCCGAAATGGCATTGAGGGGATCATTGGCTGGGGTGGCCGAGGCGATCGACTGGCGCACACCACTGCGCTCCAGGAAATCGAGGCCGTGGTCGAAATACTGACCAAAGCTCATGTTGGCCTCGTTCCAACCATCACTGTTGGGCATCGGAGTGGACTGGGCCCCGATGGCATTGCTCACTAGACGGGAATTGGCGAGAGCCTGTTTAAGGGGCTCGATCAGTTGCTTATTGGCATTCACATCGATGCCGCCGGTGTACCCACGGGGCCGACCGATCTCCTCCACGCCATTTGCGGTGCCCCATTCAGGCTTGGTGAGGCGGGAGAAGGGAATCTCCGCATTACCCCAGAATTCAGCACCCACGCCTTGGCTGTTTTTCTTGTAGTTCGCATCGGTTGACTTGATGTCGTCAGCTGTGCCGTACTTCAGATCGGCTCCGGCATTGGAGAGATTGTTGCCGAAACTATTGATGGCGCGGGCGCCTGAGATTTCGTATTGCTTACCAAAAACATCTTCCGCAAAAACCTTGCCGTACTTGGCGGGATTCGCCAGCTTCAACAGGTGATTGATGTCGTCCAGCTTGATGCGGAACTGGGAGGCGAAGCGGTCGTAGCTCAGCGGAGTGCGAGTGCCGGCATAGGCACTTGCCGGAGTGAGGGGTTGAGGAGGAAGCGCCGCGGCCGTGACGGGGGCCAGCACGGGGGCGGCAGGCGTAGCAGCGGGCAGGGGAGCCGGGGCGCTGGTGGCCGCCCCCGGGGCGGGGGTAGGGCTCACCAGTTTCGCCGTGGTGGCAGCGGCTGCGGCGGCGGCCAGGGGAGCCGGGGCGCTGGTGGCCGCCCCTGAGGCGGGGGAGGGGTCACCGGTTTCGCCGTGGTGGCAGCGGCTGCGGTAGGGGCAGGAGCCACCTCAGATCCGGAAGCAGGGGCGACGCCCGTGAGGGGATCGGGCAGGGCCCCGGCGGAGCTGGCCACCAAAGACCGCGTAGCATCGCCAAGGAGGGGGTCGATGACTGGACATTGCGAGAAAGAGGTAACTTTAAATACTGTACATAGCCGCTACAGGCTGTGTACGCAGCCCGGTTCGCCTTGGGGCGATTCCCGATGCATGCCCCTTGTATGCCCCTTGCATACCCCTTGTATGTCCCGATGCATGCATCGTCCCGGCGGCGGTCGGGTTCACCCTCGATCGGGCCGTTGTGGCGCCATCCGCCCGGGGGGTGTCACCGCTGCTGGTTAGGCTCGGCCCACCACGGGGGGAGCGATGGGCAGCAGTTTTGGCCAGCTCTTCCGCATCAGTACCTTCGGTGAATCCCACGGCGGCGCTGTGGGCGTGATCCTGGAGGGCTGCCCGCCGCGGCTCACCCTCGACCTGGCAGCGATTCAGGCCGAACTCGACCGCCGTCGGCCCGGTCAGAGCCGCATCACCACCCCCCGCAAGGAGGACGACCGGGTGGAGATCCTCAGCGGCCTGCTCGATGGCGTGACCCTGGGCACCCCCATTGCCCTGGTGGTGCGCAACAAGGATCAGCGCCCGCAGGACTACAAGGAGATGGAGGTGGCCTTCCGGCCCTCCCACGCCGATGCCACCTACCAGGCCAAATACGGCATTCAGGCCCGCAGCGGCGGCGGCCGCTCCTCGGCGCGGGAAACGATCGGACGGGTGGCGGCCGGCGCGATCGCCAAGCAACTGCTCGCCCACGTGGCCGGCACCGAGGTGATCGCCTGGGTGAAGCGCATCCACACGATCGAGGCCAGCATCGATCCGGCCACCGTGAGCCTGGAGGCGGTGGAGGCCAACATCGTGCGCTGCCCCGATGGCGCCTCGGCGGAGCGGATGATCGAGCGGATCGAGGCGATCGGCCGGGATGGCGATTCCTGCGGTGGCGTGATCGAATGCCTGGTGCGGCGGCCACCGGTGGGGCTCGGCATGCCGGTGTTCGACAAGCTGGAGGCCGACCTTGCCAAGGCGGTGATGTCGCTGCCGGCCACCAAGGGCTTCGAGATCGGCTCGGGCTTCGCTGGCACGCTGCTGCTCGGAAGCGAGCACAACGATGCCTTCCTGCCCAGTGAGGATGGCCGCCTGCGCACCGCCACCAACAACTCCGGCGGCATCCAGGGCGGCATCAGCAACGGCGAGCCGATCCTGATTCGGGTGGCCTTCAAGCCCACCGCCACGATCCGCAAGGAGCAGCAAACGATCAACGCCGCCGGCGAGGCCACCACCCTGGCGGCCAAGGGCCGGCACGACCCCTGCGTGCTGCCGCGGGCTGTGCCGATGGTGGAGGCGATGGTGGCCCTGGTGCTCGCCGACCACCTGCTCCGCCAGCAGGGGCAGTGCAGCCTTTGGTGAGGAGAGCCTGACGCCAGGCCCCGCACCCTCCCGCCGCCGCGGCGGCGGCTCGATGAAAACCCTGGTGCAGCCTGCACAGCAACGAGGCGCCAAGACAGACGGGAAGGGAGGACGGTTGCAAAAGCGGCACCAGACAGGGCTCGCACAGCTGCAGAGCCGCTGCAGCAGCTTAAAATCCGAACTTAGTCTTCCTGCTTTCAGCAACGATGAATCGCATAGCCATCGCCTTTTCTTTACCTGTTGGAGCTGCCCTGCTGTTGCAGGCCAATCCCTCGCATGCCCTGACAACCATCACCGTAGGTGCCACGACTTATGATATTATGTATTTCAGTGGCTCACTATCAGATTTACTTGCCGCTCCCTTTGCTCCCCCCAGCTCAAGCTTCCCATGGTTTAGCGACATTCCTTTAGCCGAAGATTTTGCAAATATATTATTTGCGGCGGAGGGCAATAGTTCACTGCAGTCAATTGCCGATAATTCGCCTGCGAATCCGAATGGTGTATTATCTCTTGGTCCTCTATTCCTCACTTCCCTCACTGATTTTGTAGCTTACGATTCTGATACATCCATCGCCAGCCCATTTACTTGCGATGTTGTTAATGCAATTGATTGTGAAATGTCGACCTACAACTGGGCATACGTACCTGTACCTGCCGCTGCACCTGTCCCTGCACCGCTTCCCTTGTTAGGTGCTGCAGCCGCCTTCTCCTTCAGCCGCAAGCTTCGCCGCCGTTTGAGCGCTCAGAAATTCACCTTCTGAGTTCAGCAGCGATCGAAAGTCGATCATTCACGCCATCAGCTTTCCAAACTCCGCCTGTGGCGGAGTTTTTTTTTGCTTCATTTCCTCCCTCCTCCGAGCTGGGCCATGCCTGGCCTGGATCGAACAGCGGTGAGCGGCATCACGCAGGCCCACCTCGCGGGCTGCCTGCAGACCCTCCGGGCCATGCACCGAGGCAGCTCCAAGGGCGTCCATAGGAAAGCTGCTGATCAGCTCGCGGCATTCGCGGATCCAGCTCGGGCCGCTCTGCCAGGCGATCTCGATGTGTGGTCGGATGCCCAGGGCCGTGCCGATGGTGGCGCCAGCTCCGCCGAATCAGGCCAGCTCCGCCGGCGAGGGGCTGCTGCCATTGGCGCTGACGGCCAGAGGCACCGGAGGGGGCTCCGCAACTGGAGCTGGGTTGGTTGTGGCCCCAAGACGGCTGACGGCCTTCGCCATGCGAGTGGCTGCCGAAACCCGCGCCGAGCGGCTGCGGGCCGCCGGGGTGGTTGTGGAAGCCGCCTTGCGGCGGTTTCTGGTGGGGCTAGCCGCCGCGGCCGTGGCGGGGATGGCGGCCCCCTCGGAGGTTGGGCTGTCGCCGGTGGACTGCGGCGTGGCCATCGCAACGGCGGAGGTGGGCTGCGATGCGCTGGCTTTGGATTGGGCGGCCTTGGGCTTGGTGACTTTGGGTTTGGTGGCTTTGGGCTGGGTGGCTTTGGGCTTGGCCGACTCCTTCGCTGGAGAAGCGGATGCCTTCCGGGTTGTCCGGGCCGGTTTGCTGGGCTGGGTGGAGCGGCTCCTGGAGACCTTGGCGGCGCCCCCTGCAGAGCGGCTTTTGGTGGTCTTGGAGGTGCTGTCGCTGGAGCTGGCGTCGGCGTCCGTTGCGATTGGCGCAACGCGGTTGGCGTTGGCACCGCGGCGCACCGCCTCCCCCCGGGTTCTGCCGGCAGACCTGCGGGATGAGGCGGCAGGGGCCACCGCCCGGGTGCGATGGGAGAGCACCAAGGCCCATTCTTCGTCGCTGAGGTTGGCCGGTTTGGCGCCGTGGGCATGGGCCACTCGCGCCGCCTTTTCGATGTCGGCGACCAGATTGCTCCAGGAGGTGGCGAAGCGCTTGTCGGACTGGGACTTGGCGCCGCTTTCGACCAGGGTTTCGATCACGCCGGCCGCTGATACCTTTTTGCGGCGCCGGTTAAAGATCTCCTTCTGGAGCTGGGCGATCAGGGCGTCGGCCTTGTCGCTGAGCGTGATCGTGAGTTGAGACATGGTTAAGAATCGCCTATCTCATCAGTAGCACTGCAGACTCGCAACGGCAACAGTATGGGGGGGCAGCGGCGCGAGGCAGCTTCAGACGGACCGTTTCAGACGGGACCGTGCCGTGAGGCTTGCCACCAGAGAGCGCAGGGGCCCCTGCCCATCCAGCTCGCCCGCTTCGCTGACCCTCAGGCTGGAGCCCAGCGCCACCGCATCCACCCCGGCCTCCAGCCAGGGGAGCACATCCCCGGCGGCCAGGCCGCCGGCGGCGATACAGAAGGGAAGGGAGGTCCCCAGGGGAGGGACGAGGCGGCGCCAATAGCTCGCTCCTAGGGGAGCGGCGGGAAAGAGCTTCACCAGCGCGCAGCCCCAGGCACGGGCCTGATGCACTTCGGTGGGGGTCATCACGCCAGGCACCAGCACCAGATCCGGCCCGGCCTGCTCCACCAGATCGCGGTCCAGAACAGGCGACACCGCATAGGAGAAACCTGCGCTGCGGGCATCCTCCAGGGCGGCAGCGCTGCAGAGGGAGGCGGCCCCGAGCCGGAGGCCGGGGAAGGCCTGAATCAGCTCACGGCACTCGCCCACCCAGGCAGGATCGGCTCGCCAGGCCAGCTCCACATGGTGAACCCCCAGGGCCGCCAGTGCGGTGATCGCACGGACGGCCTGCTGGGGGTTCGAGGGCCTCAGCACCACCAACAGGGGCTGGTGGCGGAGCGAGGCGATCAGGTCGGCGGCGGCGTCAGACGTAGGTCGCCACCTTGACATCGCGGCTCAGGAGCAGTTCCTGGAGTTCCTCGGCATCCACCGTTTCCTTCTCGACCAGAATCTCGGCGAGTTCGTCGAGCACCGGACGATTGGCCACCAGCACCTCGGTGGCGCGCCGGTAGGCCTCCTCCACCAGCTGCGAGACCTCTTCATCGATGGCGGCGGCGGTGTCCTCGGAGAAGTCGCGCTCGGCGGCGATGTCGCGGCCGAGGAACATGCCGCCCTGGCTGCGGCCGAGGGCGACGGGGCCGAGGCGATCGCTCATGCCGAAGCGGGTGACCATCTGGCGGGCTACCCGGGCCACTTGCTGGAGGTCGTTGGAGGCACCGGTGGTGACCTCATCTTCGCCGTAGACGATCTCCTCGGCGACGCGGCCACCCAGGGCAACGGCCATCTGGTTCTGCAGGTAGGAGCGGGAGTAGAGGCCCGATTCCATCCGCTCCTCGCTGGGGGTGAAGAAGGTGAGACCGCCGGCTTGGCCGCGGGGAATGATGCTGATCTTTTGCACCGGGTCGTAGTCGGGCATCAGGGCACCCACAAGGGCATGGCCAGACTCGTGATAAGCGACCAGCCGTTTGCGCTTCTCGCTCATCACCCGATCCTTCTTCTCGGGTCCAGCCATCACCCGCTCGATGGCGTCATTCACCTCATCCATGGCGATCTCAGTGAGTTGACGCCGGGCGGCCAGGATGGCGGCCTCGTTGAGCAGGTTGGCCAGGTCGGCGCCGGTGAAGCCCGGGGTGCGGCGCGCCACCTTGTCGAGGTCGACATCGGCGGCGAGCGTCTTGCCGCGGGCGTGCACATTGAGGATCTGCAGCCTTCCCTGGTAGTCGGGGCGATCCACCACCACCTGTCGATCGAAACGACCGGGCCGCATCAGCGCCGAATCGAGGACGTCCGGCCGGTTGGTGGCGGCCACGATGATGATGCCGGTGTTGCCCTCGAAGCCGTCCATCTCGGTGAGCAGCTGGTTGAGGGTCTGCTCCCGTTCGTCATTGCCGCCACCGAGGCCTGCGCCCCGCTGACGGCCCACGGCATCGATCTCATCGATGAACACGATGCAGGGGGCACTCTTCTTGGCCTGCTCGAACAGGTCGCGAACCCGGCTGGCGCCGACGCCCACGAACATCTCCACAAATTCCGAGCCGGAGATCGAGAAGAAGGGCACACCGGCTTCGCCGGCCACGGCCTTGGCCAGCAGGGTCTTGCCGGTGCCCGGAGGGCCCACCAGCAGCACCCCCTTGGGGATCTTGGCGCCGACGGCTGTGAAGCGATCGGGGTTCTTGAGGAAGTCCACCACCTCGGTGAGCTCGAGCTTGGCGCCTTCGATACCGGCCACATCGCCGAAGGTCACCTGGGTTTGGGGTTCCATCTGAACCCGGGCCTTGCTCTTGCCGAAGTTCATGGCTGGATTGCCGCCGCCGCCCTGGGCCCGCCGCAGCAGGAAGAACAAACCCCCGAGCAGGATCAGGGGGAAGAGGAGGCTGCCCACCGCCTGCTGCCAGGCCGCCGGTTCGCGGTTCGGCTGCACGGCGATGTCCACGTTGTGGTCCGTGAGGATTTTGAGGAGGTCCTTGTCGGGGGCGAGGTTCACCACGGCCCGCTGGCCATCGTTCTCCACCACCTGGGCGGTGCCGCGGTCGGGGGAGATCAGCACCCGCGAGATCTCGTTCGACTGAACGGCCTCAACGAAATCGCTGTAGCGGATGGTTCGGGGGGCTCCCGCCGGATCGGGGCGTTCCAGGAAGGCGGTTCCCAGGGCGATGAAGACGATCACCAGAAGGGCATAGAGCCCCGCATTGCGCCAGCGTTTCTTCAAGGCCGTGCCTCCAGGTGAGACGGTAGTTAAGGAATGTTAACCGCAGGCCTAGTGGCCTTGTTCAGTCTGGCCCACGAATGGCCCCTCGGGGCCCTCAGGCCGCGGCCCTTAGCACCTCCACCACACTGCGGAAGGCGAACCACTCGGGAATCTCCTCGCCCCCCCGCAGCATCGCCCGGAACTGGGTGCCGCTGAGCTTGCGGACATGCAGGCCGCGGGCTTCGGCGTGCTCGGCGGTCACATAGCCCTCCTCCTCGGTGTACACGAGGTTCAGGGAGGGCACGGTTTCCATGCCCAGTTCGGGGGCGTTGTCGCGGGCGAAATCCTGGGCCTCGTAGGCGCCGTAGAAGTCGTCGCCGCTGAGGCTCGACTTACAGCCGGCCATGTCGCGGCCAATGATGAAGTGGCTGCAGCCGTAGTTCTTGCGGATGATCATGTGCTGGAGCGCCTCGCGCGGACCCGCCATGTGCATCGAGTAGGGCAGGTAGGCCCAGCGGATGCGGGGGTTGTTCACCTCCGAGGCGAGCCGTTCGTAGGTCTGGAAGCGCACCTCGCCGGCAATGTCGTCGTCTTGGGTTGGGCCACAGGTGGGGTGCACCAGCACCACGCCGACCTCGCTCACGTTGGTGGCTTCGAGGGCGCGGGTGAACAGTTCGTAGTGGGCGCGGTGGATGGGATTGCGGCACTGGAAGGCCACCACGTCCTCGCCGCTGGGCAGGGTGGAGCGCACCTCCGCCGGCGTGCGGCAGGGAAAAACACGCCTGGGCAATGCGAGGCCCTGCACCCGGCCGCCGAGATAAAAGCGGCCCCGCTCGGAGGCGATCATGCGCACGGCTGGGTGCTCGAGGGAGGTGGTGCCGTAGCAGCCCTTGGCCTCCTTCACCTTGTCGGGTTCCCAGCGGCTCTCCACCGTGAGCACGGCCAGGTCCTGGCCCTGGTAGGTGAGCAGGAGCCGGTCGCCCACGGCGATGCTGGCGTCGTCGGTGTCGAACACGATCGGCAGGCCGAACAGCAGGCCGCTGCTGGTGCGGTGGTTGGCCACCACCGCCTCGTAGTCCTCCTGGTGCATGAAGCCGCGCAGGGGCGAGAAGCCGCCCACCACCAGCAGTTCCACATCGCAGGCGTTGCGGTCGCTGCAGGCCACCACCCGATCCACCCCGGTGCGCACCGCCTCCCGCTGGTCGGCGGGCACCATCAGGTCCACCAGGGAGCCTCCGTGGGGCTGGATCAGACCGGGCGCGGCGATCGTCATGGCCGGAGAGGCAGGCAGAGACAGGTGATTCTCCCAGACGGTGGCCACTCGAGTGGGCGGCCAGGGCTGGGGCGGCGTCGCCCCGCGGGATGCCATCGCGCCGTGGGAACGGCCATGAAAAAGGCCCCCGTTGAGGGAGCCTGATGCTGGTTTGTAGGACGGATCGCTGAAGGGTGAAAAGATCGCTGAAGCGGGCTCGCGGATCAGGCCTTCTCGAGGCGGCCGTAGAGCTCACCGGTGATCTTCACGTCCACCGCGGCCTTGGTGCCCATGTCCGTGTCGGAGGGCTGGGTTGCGGAGAACACGCCGGCGAACTCACCGGTTTCGGAGTCGATCTTGGTGATCGAAAAGCTCATCGTGCCGGTGCCGTCTACGTACTGCTTGATCGTTTCCTTGCGGAGCTTCTCGTCGTCACCGGCGGGCACCAGACCCACGGCGCTGCTGTAGCCGGTGGTGAGGCCACGGCCCTTGGGATCAAGGAAATTGCTGGTGCGATAGCTCGGGGCGCGATAGGGGCCGCTGAAGTCGGTGCTGGTGGTGAAGGCGTTGCCAGTGGCGGTGGCCACCAGCTCCTTGCTGGAGAAGGTGAAGGGCACCTCCTCACCACCGGGCAGCAGCACGGTGACGGGCTGGAAGTCGATGCCGCCCAGTTCGGTGAAGGTGAGCTCGTCGTCATTCAGCTTGAGATCCCCATACACCTGGTCGAGGCTGGAGGTGTAGCGGGTGAGGATCTTGGCGGGCACGAACTGGGCTTCCTGGCGCTTGTTCGTCGGCTCACCCTTCACGAACACCTCGGAGGGGTGCAGGCAGATTTCCCGCAGCTGATAGCGGGCCGAGGGGTCGAGGCTGATGGTTCCGCGGGCCGAATCGGGAAGGGTGGGGCAATCATTAGCCCGACCCGTGTTCACGATGTCGTCGTAGGTGGTGTTCGACCGGTCGAGGGCCTTGGCGCCGCCGCTGCATGCGGTGACCAGGGTCAGACACAACGCCAGCACGAGAGCCAGCAGGGGACGGAAGCGCATGGGGGAAACGCCGCAGAGACGGACAAGGACTGGGCTGGCCGGGATCCTACCGGTGCAAAACGCCCACCCCTGATAGCTTGCAGCGGCTCTCAACAACCTGTATGAGAGGCGCATGACCTCCGAGCCGCCCACCCCCTGCCACGATCCAGCCGCCGCCGAGGCGCCCTCCGGTGGCTATGGGCCTGCCACGGGCCGAAGCGCAGGCGATGAGGAGCTCAGGGTTCTGCTTGCTTTAGCTGAAAGCCTCGAAGGCGATCCGGCCGCCCTGCTCGATCTGCTGCGGCGGCTCGAAAAGCTGCATCGCACCATCCAGGATGGCGCTTTCCGCAACAGCCTCCCTGAAGACCGCAACCGCCTCTTCCAATTGCTGGAGTCGATGGAAGACAGCGGCGGCTGGCCCTACATCCCCCGCCTGCAACTGCGCACCTTCCTGGATCTGTTGCAACGGGAGGCTCCCCGGGAGGCGGGTGCGCAAGGGGAGCAGCCGTTGGCGGCCTGATCGGGACTGGGTCTTGGGACAGCCGAGCTTCGGCGCCGCTGGCGTTCAGGCGGGTGCTTCGGGATCAGGACGCCTGGGACTCGTCTAGGGCTGCCGCCAGGGCCGAGAGCAACCGGTGGGCGATGGCCAGCTTGGAGGCGGGCTCCAGCCGGGTTTCCTGGGGGCCCGGACCCAGCAGCCAGCCGGCGTTGGTAGCGCTGGCGAAGCCCGCGCCGGGCCGATCGATCGGGTTGGCGAACAGCAGATCGCAGCCCTTGCGGGCGAATTTGGCGCGAACCGTTGCCAGATCCGTGCCGCTGTAGGCCGCAAAACCAAGAATGCGTTGGCCGGGGCACCGGCGGGCCACCAGGCCGGCCAGCAGATCCGGCACCGTTTCCCAGCCGCCGCTGAGGGCCGCCTCCAGCTCCTCTTTGGCGATCTTGTCGGCCCGGGGGGCGGCGCGGCGGTGGTCGGCCACAGCCGCGGCCATGGCGATGGCGCTGGCCTGGGACTGCAGCCGATCCAGGGCGACCTCCAGCTCGGCGGCGGTGCTGATCGGATGGCAGCACAGGCCCTCCCGCCAAGCATCCGGCGCCGTGAGCGGACCGTGCACCAGATCCACCTCGGCCCCCCGCAGCAGGGCGGCCTGGGCGAGGCAGAGCCCCATCACCCCGGTGCTGGGATTCGTGAGGCAGCGGGCCGGATCGAGCGGTTCGCGGGTGGGGCCGGCGCTCACCAGCAGGCGGCGGCCGCGCCAGTCGCGCCGCCAGCCCCACACGGCGAGGGATTCCAGGCCCAGCAGCAGCCGCTCGGGTTCCGCCATGCGGCCATAGCCGATCCGGTCGCAGGCCAGCAGGCCGCTGGCGGGGGGCAGGGTCACCACCCGCTCCCAGCTCTGCAGGGTCTGCCAGTTGGCTGCCACGCCGGGGGAGCTCCACATGGCGGTGTTCATGGCCGGCGCCACCAGCACCGGCGCCTCGCAGGCCAGCAGCACCGAGGCCACCAGGGTGTCGCCCAGCCCGTGCACCCAGCGGCCCAGGGTGGTGGCACTGAGGGGCGCCAGCAGCACCAGCTCGGCCCATTCGGCCAGCTCCACATGAAGGGGCCGGGGGGCAGCGGGGCTCCAGGGGTCGTCGTCGCCGTGGCACGGGTGGCGGCTGAGGCTGGCCAGGGCCACCGGGCTCACCAGCCGCGCAGCTGAGGGGGTGAGCGCACAGCGCACCTCGGCACCGCGCTTCACCAAGGCACTCACCACCTGGGGCAGCTTCACCGCAGCGATGCTGCCGCTGATCAGCACCAGCACGCGGCGGCCGGCCAGGGGATCGGCGGGGCCGCTGGGGTCAGCCGGTGGGGGCAAGGACATCAATCCTCGTCGAAGGGTTCCTGATCCACCAGATGCACGTAGGGGCGGGCCAGCTCGGGGCGGTGGATGGCCAGGGCCCGCAGCAGGTGCCAGTCGCCGAGGCCGGCAAAAGGGGAGGGGTAGTCGTCGTCTTCCAGGCGGCGGGCCAGTTCAGCGGTGGAGTCCTCATCGAAGGCCTCCAGCCGCTCGGGCGTGATCGGTTCACCGCGACCATCGAGGGGAGGGGTGCCGGCATCAGCCATGGAATCGCTCACGGGGGGATCCGCGCACGGGTGTTCGCTGGTGATAATGGCGGGCGACGGGGGAATTAGCTCAGCTGGTAGAGCGCTGCGATCGCACCGCAGAGGTCAGGGGTTCGAGTCCCCTATTCTCCATCCTCGGCACAAACGCAGTTCCACCAAGGGATTGCCGAAGCGACAGGCTGCCTGTTTCGGTGCCTGCGTCGATCGGTTTCACCGCAGCACGGGGACGAAGCGTGCCCCCCGGCAAGGCTGGTGTCGCCCGCGGAGTGGGCGACACCAGCACCTCGCCCCGACCGCGCTCAGCCATCATCTGCAATGCCACATTGCGCGTTTGTTCCGCAGCTGCGAGGCTGAGTGGATCGGGGCTCATTCCTTCAGGCCTTGATCACGAAGGTCTTCGTAGAGGTTGGTGTGGTTCAGGAGGATGTCGATCATTCCCTCACGTACTGCCTCTGAGTTGAGTGCCTGGGTGCTCATCAGCTGATGAGCATCGAAAGCGCCGATGATCGCATCGAGGAGCGCTTTGTTGAGATCCGGCGAATTGGAAAACTGTTTCTTGCTGTTGGCAGCCGCCTGCTGACTCAGGGTGGAGGATTCCAACAGCTTGCCGCGAATCACAGAGCAGACATAAGGAAGCTTGTCGTTATCGCCGAGTTCCCCGCTGAACAGCTCATTGAGCTTGGCAATGATCTCTGCCAGCTCCACTTTGTTCTTGTCTTGCACCCCGCCACCGCCAGGGTCCATGCCTGGGATAGCAGGGCTGGCGCCCTGCTTGAGATCGAGCTTCCTGGTGCCGAGATCGCGGAGATGGTGATGGGTGAGCACCACCTTTGAGAGATCCACCGTATTGATTTCGCGCTCGAACTCCAGCAGGGGCAGCAGAGCCTTGTAGAACATCGCCCGCTTCTCCAGGCCGGTGTTGGCGTAATCAAAGATCTGCGAGAGAAACGTATAGAAGCGCCCATAGGTGCCGATGTCGCTGCGGAACAGCGTCAAAGCAGCCAGTTCATCCTTGGCACGCTTGAGAGTATCGCCGTCGTTGATGTCTTCTGCCTGGCGATAGGCCAGCCTGGCTTCTTTGTAGAGGGTCATCAGTCGCTGGGCGACCGGCTCGATCGCTGCCATCAGCTGGCTCTGCCGCACCTTGTCGCTGCGGCTGTCGTCGAGGAGAACTTTCACCACCCGATCGATCTCGAACTCGTCGTAGTGGCCCTGGGCATCGAGCTTGGTCTTGAGATTGAGGATCAGGTTGGGATCGGTGGCCACGGCCAACTTGGCCGTGGCGTAGTAAGTCTTGAAGGCCGCCAGGATGTCGTTGGGGTCGTTGACGAAATCCACCACATAGGTGGTGTCTTTGCCGGGATGGCAGCGGTTCAGGCGCGAGAGGGTTTGTACCGCCTGGATGCCATCGAGGCGCCGGTCCACATACATACCGCAAAGCAACGGCTGGTCGAAACCGGTCTGGAACTTATTAGCCACCAGCAGGATCTGGTAACCCTCGCCCTTGAAGGCTTCGCGGATGTCGCCCTTGAGGTTGGGGTTGAGGTTGGCACTGCGCTCGCTGAAGCCATCGGGGCCGCTCTCCGCATCGTTCACCTCGCCGCTGAAGGCCACCAGGGTGCCGAGTGGGTAGCCCTGCACCTGGATGTACTGATCGATGGCTAGCTTCCAGCGCACGGCCTCCTTGCGCGAGCCCACCACCACCATCGCCTTGGCCTTGCCATCGAGCAGGGGCCAGACGAACTGGCGGAAGTGTTCCACCACAATCTCCACCTTGCGGGCGATGTTGTGGGGGTGGAGTTTCACCCAGCCCATCAGCTTCTTGAGGGCGGCATTGCGCTCCACCTCCTCGCTGGAGAGGCTCTGGCCTTCCTGTGCGAGCTGGAAGGCCAGCTTGTAGGAGGTGTAGTTCTGCAGCACATCGAGGATGAACTCCTCTTCGATTGCCTGGCGCATCGAATACACATGGAACGGCGCCGGCAGATTGCCGGGGCCGGCGGGCTCATCGGGATTTGGCCGGCGGCCGAACAGTTCCAGCGTCTTGGCCTTGGGGGTGGCGGTGAAGGCCACATAGGTGATGCCGCCGCTTCCGGCCCGGGTGCCCGCGGCCCGAGTGGTCATCTCAGCGGCGAGCACGTCATCCATCGTCACCTCACCCCCATCGGCGAGTTCGGCCAGTTCGGCGGCGGAGAGCACCCTGCGTAGCTTGAGGGCTGCATCGCCGGTCTGGGAGCTGTGGGCCTCATCGGCGATCACCGCGAAGCGCTTGCCGCTGGTGGCGGTGAGCTCCTGCATTTTTTTGATCAGGGCCGGGAAGGTCTGGATGGTGCAGACCACGATCTTCTTGTCGCCGGAGAGGGCAGATGCCAGCTGCTCGCTTTTGATCCCCTTCTCGGTGGTGATCGAGGCGACCACCCCCTTGCGCCGCTCGAAGTTCTCGAGGGTTTCCTGCAGCTGGGAATCGATCACGCTGCGGTCGCTCA
>Ga0207941_1000261_pt1 | contig 16873 bp, 12 predicted proteins | sample LakMenEpi13Sep12_FD_150695 | JGI IMG/M metagenome (GOLD analysis project Ga0207941, IMG submission 150695) | Freshwater microbial communities from Lake Mendota, WI - 13SEP2012 deep hole epilimnion (SPAdes) | ecosystem: Environmental > Aquatic > Freshwater > Lake > Epilimnion/Euphotic zone ...
GCCTCCTGCAGCTCGCCGTTGATCGAGCAGCAGATGCAGCCGTTGCTGAGCTCCACCATCGACTCGCTGGTGGCGACCACCAGCTCGTGGTCAATGCCGACTTCCCCGAACTCATTGACCAGCACAGCGCTGCGCAGCCCCTGCTGGTTGCTGAGGATGTGGTTGAGGAGGGTGGTCTTGCCGGCGCCGAGGAAGCCGGTCAGCAGCGTGACGGGAACCTGGATGGCCTGCTGATCCATGGACCGCCAGCGGCGAGAACGGTTCTCATTCTGCCCGATCGACGGTGGCCATGCCGCTGCGGCAGCGCCCCTTCTGCAGCAAAGTGTGCACATGTGCACAAGCCTTCTCGATGTCCACTCCTGAGCGCCACTGCACCTCCAGCCGGGAAGGCAAGGTCGTGCTGTCCTGCTGGATTCCCGAGGGGCTTCGCCAGGAGCTCGATCGCGTATGGGCCGAGCAGGGCCTCAGGCCCCATGGCCGCACCCAAAAAGGCATGGAGTCCATGATCAACTCCTTCTTGGCAAACCATGCAGCAGAGGAGCGATAAGCCCTCTGCGTCTGCATCGCCACGAACGCGCGCCGTCCTGTCGTCCTGCAAGTCGTCCCATGAGCCAGCAGAGCCACCAGCCTTCGTTGCTGAACCGCATCGCCCGGGTGTTGCTGTGCCTGGTGTTCATCCATGCCGTGATCGGCAAGCTGACGGGCTTTGCCGGCGTGGCCGGCGCCATTGCCGCCAAGGGACTGCCGCTGGCGCCCGTGCTGCTGGTGGCGGCCATGGCCCTGATGGCGGTGGGTTCAGCGCTGGTGATCAGCGGCTGGAAGGCCCGACTGGGAGCGGTGCTGCTGCTGGTGTTCCTGATGCCCACCACCTTGCTGTTCCACGGGGATGTGGCCGACAGGATGGAGCGGATTCAGCTGTTCAAGAACCTGGCAATCATGGGCGGTCTGCTTCTAGTGGCTGACCAGGACAGCAGGTCATAGCCCTGGGGTTTTTGACCCTCTAGATCTTGGCTGTCGGGGCCTAGCCCCTCAGGCTCGCAGCCAGGCCGCAGCGCTCCAGAAGCAAATCGGCCTGAGGATCCAGGCTGCACCAGCTTTCCAACACCTCTTGGCGCTGGCGGTTGCAGCTCTAAACTGTAGATAATTTGCATACTCGCGTCATTCGCTTACGGACGCGAATCCAAAAAATGGGAAACAGCCTCACTACCACGCGGGCAAGCTGGCGGGAGCCATTGAGGACGATGTGCAGCCCCAATAGAGGCATAAAGGATGATAAAAGTCAACTCGATCATCCAGAGTTGAATCATATTGACGTGCATCCTGGACTAGCAAGTATCGGCTTCACATACTCCACCCACTTCAGTGGAGTGCTAGCAGATGCGGCCGAACTGTTAATCGAGCAACCCTCTCACTCCGGGCCCGCTGTCTTCTTAACCTGTTGATGAGCTCTTCATAAACTTCACCGCCGGAAGCAGTCTTATCGTACGGACGAAACAAATGGGCACGAATGCTGCAAGAGCAATCATTCTCGTCCGCTGGGGGGCTGGCAATCTAACTAAACGCCCATAAGGCACAGGCATTTCTCACCTCCCTGAAAAGAAAATTGTATGGCTATCAATGCTGGCGACATCGCTTTTGTAGGCGTCAATGCAACTAATCCTGATCAATTTGCCATTCTTGCGCTGCATGCAATCGCAGCTGGTGATAGCTTTTTCATTACTGATGGGGGGATTACAAACAGCACATCTGGCGCAGCATCGGCTTACTTTCGAGCGAGTGAAGGCTTTCTTCAATACACGGCACCGGCGGGAGGGATCGCTGCGGGTACCGTCATCCTGATCAACGGTGGCGATGGTTCCACTCCTTCAGTTTCACTCAATGGGGGCGGCTCAGCTGGTTCCGTAACCCTGCTCGCAAACAGCGGCAATACCACAAACAACTTCTCGTTTTCGAACAACGGGGACTCTCTCACCGCCTATCGCGTCAGCAGCGGAACGCACCTCACAGGGATTCCGATCCTGATCGCATTCATCGGCTTTGGCGTGGCCCCCTATGGCTCAGGTGATGCAAGCAATTCCAACATACCCACAATCCCCAATGGGCAGGTTCTTAATGTCACCAATTTAGATAACGCGATTTTCACGAATGCGACAAACGTTTACTCTCAGTCGATCACGGCACTCAGCACAGCAGCGAATTTCACTGCTCGAAACACCACGCGGGTCGATCTCTCGACCCTTGCATCAGCCCCTGCTGCACCCACGGTGAGTCTTTCACTGAGCAGCACCACTGGCTCAGAAACTGGCCAAACCATCATCACCGTCACGGCAACAGCATCGAGTGCTGTTGCCGGCAACCAAACCGTTGCGTTGGCTGTCACAGGCTCTGGCATCACCGCAGGGGATTACAGCCTCAGCAACAGCACCATCACCATTGCCAGTGGCAGCACGAGCGGGTCGGTGACCTTCACGGTGGTCGACGATGCCCTGGTTGAAGGCACAGAAACCGCCACCCTCACAATCAGCAGCCCGTCCAGTGGCATAACCCTCGGCAGCCCGGTGTCGCAAACGATCACCCTCACGGACAATGACAGCCCGCCGCCCGTGACTCTGTCGCTGAGTGCTGCCGCGGGCTCGGAAGCGGCTCAGACCATCATCACCGTAACAGCCACGGCAACAGCTGCTGTGGTGGGCAGCCAGACGGTGGAAGTAGGAGTGTCCGGGAGCAACATCACAGCAGCCGACTACATTCTGAGCAATAGTTTGATTACGATCAGCAATGGTCAGACCACGGGGTCAGTGACCTTCACCATTGCCGATGACGCTCTGTTTGAAGCCAGTGAAACCGCCACCCTTACACTCAGCAATCCCTCGACAGGAATCAGCCTCGGCAGCAGCAGCAGCCAAACGATCTCGATCGCGGATAATGAGATCCTGATCACCGAGATCAACCCCTCAGGCAACAGCAGCAGCTACCAAGCCGATTGGTTTGAACTGAGCAACAACAGTGCCAGCACTGTGAGCCTGGTTGGCTGGAAAATGGATGACAACAGCAATGCATTCGCAAACTCAGTCGCGCTGCGTGGCTTGAGCTCGATTGCCGCCGGCGGCTCGCTGATCTTTCTGGAGAGTAATGCAGCCGGCTCCAATGATGCCACCATCCTCGCTAACTTCTCCAAAGCTTGGTTTGGCACAAGCACCCCACCGAGCGGTTTCCTTTTCGGCTTCTACGGCGGCTCGGGTGTGGGGCTGAGTGCCTCAACAGATGCGGTGAATCTGTTTGATGCCGCTGGCAATCTGGTGAGCCGTGTCGACTTCGGCTCTGCAACAGCCACAGCAAGCTTTGACAATAAGTCTGGTGCCTCCCCTGTTTCCACGCTGAGTGTGGCTGGGGTGAATGGGGCTTCTGTTTCCTTCAATGGAGCGGAAACGGGCTCTCCGGGAACGACCAGCAATGCAACCCTGCCCACGCTGACGATCGCCAGCACCGATGCCAGCGCTGCTGAAGCAGGCTTGAATCCTGGTGTGTTCCGCATTGCCCGAACCGGTGCAATCACCAGTGCGCTTGCCGTAGGCTATACCGTAGCCAGCGGTAGTGGGCAGGCCAGCGGTTTTGATTACACGCCGGTTCTCAACGGCTCCGCAACGATCGCAGCCGGACAATCATTTGTCGACATCACGATCACGCCAGTGGATGATCTGCTGGTGGAAGGCCCAGAGACCATCGCCCTGACGCTGACAAGCAGCAGCACCTACAGCCTGGCCAATGCAACGGCTACCGTTACCATCAACGACAACGACTTCGCCACAGCTACGCCCACGATTCAAGAGGCAGCCAGCACAACCCCGTTCCTGAATCTGCCCGCAGCCGGCAGTGGTGCCGCGAGCGGTGTGATCAATGACCCGACAGATCCCGCCCATACCCTCGGGATCGATTTTGTGATCGCTGATGCGGATACCGATGTCAACAGCCTCACGGTAACGGTGAGCAGCAGCAACAGCAGTGTGGTGAGCAGCAGCAATCTGAATCTCAGTGGCTCGGGTGCCAGCCGCAATCTGAAGATCAGCCCCAACGGTGCTGGCTTGGCGGATATCAGCCTGAATGTGAGTGATGGTATCAACAGCGCCGCCTATGTGATCCGCTACGCAGCATCCGCAGCATCGCTTTCTCCCAGCAGCACGCGCTTCTTCACGGGCAGCAGTGATGCCTCCACAGCAGTCGCAATCGACAGTCAGTTCATGGTGGTGGCGGATGATGAAAACCAAGTACTTCGGTTGTATGACCGCAGCAATTCCGGTCTGCCGATCGCTGGGTTTGACTTCACCACCTCCCTCGCTCTCACTGATACCTCGGCTGGTGTGCCGCGTGAGGTTGATCTGGAGGCATCGCTGCGCGTGGGCAACCGCATCTATTGGCTTGGTTCCCTCAGCAACTCCAGCAGCGGTGATTATCGCCCTAACCGGAATCGCCTGTTCGCCACGGATGTGTCAGGCAGCGGGGCAACGACCAGCCTGAGTTTTGTCGGCCGCTATGACAATCTCAAGGTCGATCTGATCAGCTGGGGGGATGCCAACGGCTACAACTTCACGGCCAGTGCAGCCCCGGGGGTCCTTCCTGAAGCGGCCGATGGCAGTGGCTTCAACATCGAAGGGTTAACGATCGCACCCAACGGTACAACGGCGTACGTGGCTTTTCGTGCTCCCGAGGTTCCCACCACAAGCCGTGCCAAGGCCTTGATCGCGCCGATCACAAACTTTGCAGACCTGGTGACCGGTTTGGCAACAACCGCCAGCATTGGCGCTGCCATCGAACTGGATCTCGACGGCCGTGGTATTCGAGAAATCAAGCGCAGTTCCGGTGGTGATTATCTGATCATCGCTGGACCAGCGGATACGGCCACAGGCACCGCCCCCAAGGATTTCCGTCTGTTCACCTGGAGCGGCAATGCAGCGGATGCGCCTGTGCTGCGTTCGGCGGATCTCACCTCCTTGTTGGCAGGGGGCAGCTTTGAATCGATCGTGGATCTACCCACCAACCTGAGCAGCAGCAGCCAGATTCAACTGTTGGTGGACAATGGCGATACAGACTTCTACAACAACGGCACCGCAGCCAAAGAGCTGAATCAGAACAACTTCAAGAAGTTTCGCGGTGAATGGCTCACCTTAGGCACCCCGGTCTACACCCTGCCGGAGGGTGCCCTGTCTTTGAGCAGTGCTTACAGCCAAAACTTCAACTCCCTGATCAGCTCTGGAAGCACCACCTGGACGAATGGATCAACCCTGAGTGGCTGGTACAGCACAAGAAGCGGAACTGGAACTTCAATCGTTGCCAATGATGGCAGCAGCAACGGCGGCAACCTTTACAGCTATGGCACAACGAGCACCGATCGCGCCTTGGGCTCCGTGGGTTCGAATGGTGCCGGCAACTTTCTCTGGGGGGCGCGCTTCTTCAACGACACGGGCAGCACGATCAGCACTCTCTCCATCAATTACGCTGGCGAGCAGTGGCGAAACAGTGCCGCAGCGGCACAGACTGTTGATTTCCAGTATCAACTGGGCGCAACAAGTCTGAATGCCGGAAGCTGGACTGACTTCAATCCGCTTGATTTCACCAGCCCTGTGATTAGCGGCACCGCTGGTGCGCTGAATGGAAACCACAGCACCAACCGAACCATCCTCTCGGGCAGCCTGAGTGGTTTGTCGCTTGCTGCGGGCCAGGAGATCTGGCTGCGCTGGTCGGATTCAAACCATACCGGCAATGATCACGGTCTGGCGATCGATGATGTGCAGGTCTCGATCAATCCTCTGCCGGGAATCTCGATTTCAGAGTCGGCTGGAAGCACGAGCGTGAATGAGCAAGCTGCGACCACAGACACCTATACGCTCACCCTGAACACCATCCCCACAGCCCCGGTCAGCATTGTCGTCGCGGCTGCCGATAACCAGACCCTTCTCAGCACGGATGGCCTCACCTTTGCCGCGTCGCTCAGCCTCAGCCTCAGCGATCAAACCCCACAAACCATCACTGTAAAGGCGGTTGATGACGCCGCGATTGAGGCCTCGCCTCACCAAGGGGTGATCACACACACGGTATCGAGCGCCGATAACAACTACAACGGCCTCTCGGTTCGTACGGTCAACGTTGGCATTCAGGACAACGACGTTGCGCCCCTTGTCACAAAGATCAGCCAGATCCAGGGTAGTGGCTCCACATTCAACTCGACCTACGGCGGAACGCAGACGATCGAGGGAATCGTGACCCGCGTATTCCTTGGCTCAACGAAGCTGAATGGCTTCTATGTGCAAGAAGAAGCAGGCGATTCCGATGGCAACGCCGCCACATCGGAGGCGATCTTTGTTTTTGATTCCGCCGGTCTGTTCACCGGGAATCAAGGCGACAAAGTTCGCGTCACTGGAAACGTTGGCGAGTATACGTCCAGCAGCTCCAACATTGCCGGCACCGGCTCCAGCAGCCTCACCCAGCTGTCTGCTCTGACGAGTGTGGTCAACCTCGGTGCGGCTTCACTGCCGGCCTTAACAAGCGTGACCCTGCCGATTGCGGATGGATCGCAATTGGAGCGCTACGAGGGGATGCTGGTGGAGATCAGCGCCGGTAGCAACCCACTGGTTGTGACCGAAACGTTCAAGTTAGGACGGTATGGCCAGGTTGGCCTTTCGGCGGGGGAGCGCCTCGGACAGTACACGCAGTTCAACGCACCCAGTGTGAGCGGCTATGCGAACTACCTGACTGATCTCCAGGATGGCTACATCATCCTCGACGACGGCAGTACAAGCCAGAACCCCGACCCCATGATCCACGCTCGGGGGGGTCAGCCCCTCAGCGCCAGCAACCCCCTGCGCGGCGGCGACACGATCACGAGCATCACAGGTGTTTTGGATGAGCGCTTCGAGGGCTATCGCGTGCAGAGCGGAACTGCGGCCAACTTCATCGCCAGCAACCCCCGCAGCAGCACAGCACCGCCGGTGCAGGGAACACTGAAGATCGCCAGTTTCAACCTGCTCAATTACTTCAATGGCAATGGCAGCGGCGCAGCCGGGTCTGCCGGTGGCTTCCCGACAGCGCGTGGCGCCAACAGCCTGGCGGAGTTTGAACGGCAGCGTGCCAAGACGATCGCGGCCGTTCTGGGCCTGAGCGCCGACATCATTGCTTACAACGAACTCGAGAATGATGGCTATGGCTCCTCCAGTTCGGCTCAGCAGCTGGTGGCAGGCCTTAATGCCGCCCTTGGTGTCAACGCCTACAGCTTCATCACGCCATCGGCGGGCTTGCTGCAGCCCGATGGCCGCTTCGGCGGTGATGAGATCAGCGTTGGTTTCCTCTACCGCAGCGATCGTGTCCGCCAGGCGCCTGGTTCCAGCGTTGCGGCGCTTCAGAGCGGCAGCTTCGACCAGGGCAGCAACCGCATTCAACGCCCCGCCCTGGCTGTGAGCTTCGAGCGCCTTGAGGGCGGCGTGGCGACCGGCGAACAACTCACCACAGTCGTTACCCATCTCAAGTCGAAGGGCAGCAGTGCCGGCGGCAGCGGCGATGCCGACGCTGGCGACGGCCAAGGCCTCTCCAACGGCAGCCGCACCCGCGCCGCCGCGGAACTGGCCGACTGGCTCGCCTCCTCTCCCACCGGCCTCAACGATCCGGATGTGTTGATCCTGGGCGACCTGAACAGCTACCTGAAGGAAGATCCGATCACCACCCTGGCGGCTCGGGGCTACCAGAGCCTCTACGGGCCTGATTCGTATTCGTATCAGTTCAATGGCCAGTGGGGATCGTTGGACCACATGTTGGCCAGCGCCAGCCTCGCTGCCCAACTGGGCAGCGCCCGGAAGTGGGCGATCAACAGCGATGAAGCGGTGGTGCTGGATTACAACACCGAATTCAAATCTGCCTCACAGATCAACAGCTTCTACAACGCCGATCCCTTCCGCAGCTCCGACCACGATCCGCTCCTGGCTGGCTTTCTGCTCAATCCCTCCAATCGCGGTGCCGCCAGCTTCACGATCAGCGGCTCTCCGGTGGTGGGCCAGACCCTCATCGCCGCTCTGGCCACTTCCGATCCCGATGGGGATGGTGCATTTGCCTATAGCTGGCAGACCTCTGCCAATAGCAGCGACTGGACCGTGGTTGGCACGAACAGCAGCAGCTACAGCATCGCGCCCGCCGATGAAGGCAAACAGCTGCGGCTGGCGGTCTCCTACACCGATGCAAGGGGCTTTGCCGAAACCATCACCGTGGGTGCGGGCACGGTGCCGCTGATGCCCGATCTGGCGATCACCGCCCTCACGCCATCCCAAAGCGAAGGGTCCATCGGCACCACCTCCTTTGCCTTCCAGATCAGCCGCTCCGGCGATCTCAGCGGCAGCAGCCGCGTGGCCTGGATTGTGGAGGGCAGCGGCAGCAATCCCACCAACACCGCAGATTTCGCCCTCAATCAATGGCCCAGCGGCACCGCCGCATTCGCCACCGGACAAGACAACCTCACGATCACCATCCCGGTGCTTGGTGATGGCACGGTGGAGCCGGATGAGCGCTTCCGTGTGTTGCTCAACTCGGCCAGCAATGGCCGGCTCACGCCAGCAACCGCCAGCGCCACCAGCCTGATCCTCAACGATGATCTGCCCGCCCGGACCTACAGCTTCACGGCTTCAGCCACCACCGTGTTCGAAGGCAATGCTGTCGCCATCGGTGTGATCACCACCAACGTGTCAGCAGGCAGTCGGCTCTATTGGCAGGCCAGCGGCGCCGGCATCACGGCGTCCGATTTCAGCAGCGGGGGCCTCAATGGCGACGTGTTGATTGGCGCTGATGGAAGGGCGTCCTTCACCAGAACCATCGCGGCGGATGCGGTGGTTGATCCTAATGAAACCCTGGAGATCAAGTTCTTCAGCGATACGGCCCGCAGCCTCCAGGTGGGCACCACCATCAACGTCATGATCAAGGAACCGACCGTTGGCCTCTCCACGGACAGCAACGACATCATCACCGGCACCGCTGCAGGTGAGCGCCTCAACGGGGTGCCGTCAGGCTCCAGCCTGCGCGGTCGGGGCTCCCGCGACGAACTCACCGGCCTAGCTGGAGACGATATTTTCGTGCTGGGTGATGCCAGCGGCACCTACTACGACGATGGCCTATCAGCCAACCGCGGCACCACCGACATGGCCATCATTCGGGATTTTGCATCCGGCGACAGGATCCAACTCTGGGGTGCTAATTCAATGTACAGCCTGGTTTCAGCTCTAAATGCTGGAGCCAGTGGAGTTCGCATTGATCTCAAACCCATTAACTCCCTAGTGCCGGGTGCTCTTCCCGAAGCCATTGGCTTTGTCAGAGGCGCTACGCTGGCATCCCTAAACTTGTCTAATTCCCTTCAGTTCCACTACGTCAATTCTTGAATCGATGACAGCCTCAACTCGTATCCACCTGCTCGCTTTCGTTGGCGCTTCCTTGCTGCCGCTCGCCTCTCCGCTTGCCGCTCAGGCGGTGACCATCAATGTAAGCGGAATTGATTATGAAATCTTCTATACTTCCACATCCCACCTTGCCAATCCCGATCTTTTCGGGGCAGCATCTCCTGGCCGGATGCCCTGGTGGGACAACATGGGCCTTGCTTCCTTATTCGCTGCCGAGCTGTATAACCAGCTGGGCGAGAATGTCTATCAACCCGGCTATGGACCAGTCTTTGCTTATGGCTACGACCCGGCTGGCTCTGGTGAGGTTTATGCCCTTGCTCAAAACACGCTAGACCTTAGTGATCAACTAGATCTCGGCTCTGCCACCCCCCTAGCGGCCAACGTGAGCCTTCCCTATGCTTATGCCAGAGCCAATACTCCTGTTCCCGCCCCCATGCCACTGTTTGGGGCTGCTGCAGCATTTGGTTGGGCAAGGCGGCTTCGCAACAACCAGTCCGCTCGCAGTCTCGCCGAGTCTCCGCTCCGCCGCGGTTTGGGCATCACCGTGCCCTACAAGGCGGAGGCGCTGGGGGCGGGCTGAGGCAGCTTCGGCTGCACGGTGAGGTCGCGATCAGGTCGTGCACCTGCGGCGGTTGCCGGTCGGCAACCCCAGCACGCTATCGGCGGCCATCGCACACCACCCGCAACCCCCCACGCGGCGACGGGCTGGGAATCAGCTGCAGCGAGAGATCCTGATCGGGGGGCGCCAGTTGCAGCCGCAGACGACCCAGCAGCCCCACCGCCATCAGCCGGATTTCCAGCTCCGCCAGCGCCTTGCCCAGGCAGACCCGCTCGCCGCCGCCGAAGGGCAGCAGGCTGAGGCCCGTGTCGCCCGCCAGGTGGCGCTGGGGGCGGAAGGTCGCCAGGTCGTCGAGGGGCTGAGAGCTCGTGTCGCTGCGTTTGGCGGCGGTGTTTGCACTGGCCGGGGTGTATGCAGAGGTCGCAGCAGCTTGCTGGGAGCGTGGCGGTTTCTCGACCTCAGAACCGCTGCCGGCCTCCCGATACCGATTCGAGGCGGCCAGGGCCACCTGCACCACCTGGCCGGCGGGCACCGCCACGCCATCGAGCACCAGCTCCCGGGTGGTGCGTCGGAAGAAGCCACCCACCGGTGGGTTGAGGCGCATCACCTCGCTGATCAGGGCCGAGAGCTTCGGGGCGGCCGCGGCGTCGTAGGCGCTGGCGGCCTGCTCGGGGGCGGGCGGCCAGGGCAGAGCCTCCAGCTCCGGCCGCCACCAGGGCTCCAGCTCGGGATGCTGCAGTAATGCCGTCATCAGACAGCTGAGCGAGGAGGCGGTGGTTTCGTAGCCGGCGAACAGCAACAGCAGCAGCTGCTCCACCACGTCGGCGTCGTCGAGGGGGAGGCCGGCTTCATCGAGGCCGCCGCTGAGCAGGTCCAGCCCGCCAGCCAGCGGTTCGCCGGCCGCCGCGCGCTCACGGCTGCGACGCAGCACCTCCCCGAGGCGCGCCAGCAGCCGGCTGCGGGCCTGCAGGGCCCGGGCGAAGGGGGTGCCGGGCAAGGCCAAGGGCACGGAGAACAGGGCGCGGGTCCAGATCTCGAAGTCGTGGAAGAGGGCCTCGCGGTCATCGCCCTCCAGGCCCAGCACCACCGTGGCGATCACGCTGAAGGCAAAGCGGCGCAGGCGGTCCACCAGGGACACCGGCGTGGATGCGGCGGCCAGCTCGGTGCTGAGCTCGTCGACCAGGGCCACGATGCCGGGGCTATAGCGGCGCAGGGCCGCCGCCGAGAACAGCTGGCCCACCACCCGCCGGCGGGCGCGGTGATCGGGGCCGTTGCGGTTGGCCAACGAGCGGCTGCCCAGCAGCTCGCGCACGCTGACGGGCCACCAGCCCTCGCAGCCATCAGGCTGGGCCAGCAGATCCCCGATCGCCCGGCCGCCGCGAATGAACACCAGCGGCTGCCCCAGCAGGTTGGTGGCAAACACGTTGCCGAGCTGGGCGAAGCGCTTCTGGGCAAAGCCCGGATCGCGGAAGAAGGCCAGGGCCTCCAGCACGCCGGTCACGGCGCCGGTGCGGGGCAGGGGGCGGGGGGATGTCTGCTGGGCAGGGTTGTTCACCAGGGCAGCTCCTCACCGTTGGCGTGCCAGAAGCGGCCGCTCGTTTCCAGCGACAGAGCATCCAGCTGGGCCAGAAGACCCGTTGCCGCCTGCTCCGGCGGGATGCCGGCGAAGCCCACCATGCGGGTGGCCACCATGCCGGGGTGCAGGATCGCCACGGCGATGCCACGGGGCTTCAGGTCCACCGCCAGGGAGCGACCGGCCATGTTCAGGGCTGTCTTGCTGAGGCGGTAACCGTAATAGCCGCCGGAGCCGTTGTCGTCGATCGAGCCCATGCGGCTGCTGATCAGCCCCAGCTTCGAGCCCGCCGGCAGGTTGGGCAGCAGGGCGCGGGCCAGCAGCAGCGGCGCCAAGGCATTCAGCTCAAATTGCCGCCGCAGGCTCTCGGCACTGAAGCTCTCGAGGTTGTCGGCTTCCAGGATGCCGGCATTGAGGATCGCGCCATCGAGCCGCACCCCGGCCAGGCGCGTGGCGAGGTTGTCGAGCGACGCCGCGCTGGTGAGTTCGATCCCCGCCTCGATCCGCACCCCCAGCGCCTGCAGCTCCGCTGAGGGCGTGCGGCACACGGCGATCACGCTGTCGCCCCGCGCCTGGAGCAGGCGGCAGAGGGCCAGGCCGATGCCGCGGTTGGCGCCGGTGACCAGCCAGGAGGCCATGGCGGAGAGGAGGCGGTGGGGAGTTCCAGGATGTCAGGGGCGCGGCGGAGATGGGGGCTCTGGGGGCTGGGCGCTGCATCAGACGTCTTGACGCCATTCAGGCAAGACATCACGATGCCAAGGAGGCGATCAGCTGCCATGCGCACCACCTTGACCCTGGATGACGACCTGGCCGAATCGCTGAGCCGTACAGCCCGACTGACGGGCCGGAGCTTCAAGGCGGTTGTGAATGATGTGATCCGGCGTGGACTGGCCCAAGGTGAAAATCCCGCCGCCGCCGAGATCAAGCCGTTTGTTGTCGAACCCCAGGCCTGTGGGCTGATGCCAGGGATCGATCCCTTACGGCTGAACCAATTGGTGGATCAGTTCGAACTGGAGGCTTTTCCGTTGAAGCAATCGCGAGATGGTGAAATCTCTTGATCATCCCCGATGTGAATCTACTGGTGTATGCCTATAACGCGGACGCACCATTCCATCTGGCCGCCAAGCGATGGTGGGAGGGGTGTGTGGGTGGATCGCAGCCGGTGGCGATCCCCTGGGTGGTGGCCCTTGGTTTTGTGCGCCTGATGACCAGCCGAGCGGTGTTGCAGCACCCCATGGAGGTGGCAGTCGCCCTGGGCCATCTGGGTCAATGGCTTGAGCGGCCTGCCGTGATGATCCTGCAGCCCGGTCCTCGCCACCTCGCCCTGCTTTCAGGCTTCTGCGAAGCCGGTGTTCTGCGTGGCGCCCTGCTCACGGATGCCCACATTGCTGCCCTTGCCATCGAAACCCAGGCGGTGGTGCATTCCAACGACAGCGATTTCAGCCGTTTTCCGGGGCTGCGCTGGACCAATCCGCTGGCTGGTGGAACCTGAGCAGGGCTCCAGAATGGCCACCCACCATTGCAGTTGGCGTGCCAGAAGCGGCCGCAGCTGCCCAGCGTGAGCGCATCAAGCCGCGCCAGCAGCCCGGCGGCCGGCTGCTCGGGCGGGATGCCGACGAGTCCACCATGCGACCGGCCATGTTCTGGGCCCTCTTGCTTAGGCGGTAGCCAGGGGCGCGGGGGAGATGGGGGACGAAGGATTAAGGGCTTTTATGGCTGGGCCATAATTAGACCTCAGTCATAAGCCGTTCCAAACCGTGGCCGAGGTGTTTCGCCGCGCCCAGCTGGCCGCAGAGCTGGCCAGCCGCCTGCTTCGGCCTGGTGTGCTGGATGAAGGCCTGCGCTCCGGGCTGTTTCTCTCCGGTCCGCGGCGCATCGGCAAGACCACCTTCCTGCGCTCCGATCTGGTGCCGGAGTTGGAGGCCCGGGGTGCTGTGGTGATCTACGTGGATCTCTGGAGCGACATCAAGGCCAGCCCCGCGGCGCTGGTCCACGGCGCCGTGCGCCGCACCCTGGCGGAGTTGGAGTCGCCGCGATCACCGCTGTTGGAGCGTTGGCGCCGGATCAGGGGGCTTGATCTCGGGGCGGCGGGCTTCCGGTTCGGGTTTCAGCTGGCCCAGCTGGGGGAGGCAGGGGGAACCACTCTGGCGGATGCCTTCACCGAGCTGGTGGATCAGGCCTGCGCCGATCTGGTGTTGATCGTGGATGAGGTGCAGCAGGCGATCACCACCGAGGAGGGCAACCAGATGCTTCTGGCTCTCAAGGCGGCCCGCGACGCGATCAACACCAGGCCCGACACACCGGGCCACTTTCTTTTTGTGGGCACCGGCTCCCACCGTGCCCTGGTGAGTGAACTCACGGCCCGGCGCAATCAGGCCTTCGCTGGGGCCACCTCGCTGCCCTATCCCGTGCTGGATGAGGCCTACGTGGCGCACGTGCTGCAGCGGCTTGGCGATGACGCTGCCATGGTGCTGCCATCGTTGCCTGTGGCCTGGCAGGCGTTTCAGACGTTGGGCCACAGGCCGGAGGAGTTTCTGCGTGCCCTGGCTCAGCTGAAGCAAAGCAGCCGGGATTCAGGGCTGGCGCCCGATCAGCTCCTGCCTGTGGTGGCCGCCACCTTACGCAGTTCGGCGGCCGATCTGGATCTGCAGAAGGTGGAGCAGCTCGGAGGGCTGGCGCTGGCGATCTTCGCCTGGGTGGCCAGGATGGACACACCGGCCAAGGGCCTGTTCTCCGCTGAGGCTGCCGCCGCTTATGCAGCCGCCATCGGCCGGGAGGTACGGGTCGATGACATCCAGCCGGTTGTCAACGAACTGCTCGCCGCCAACGTGCTGATGCGCCTCGGCCATGGTCTGTATGGGGTGAGCGATCCCTTTGTTCAGGAGATCTGGCGTGAGCGCCAGACTTCTTGACGCCATCGAGTTGACGCCAACCGAGTTCAGGGTCGTGATTCCAGCTGAGGCGGTAGCCGTCGTAGCCGCCGGGATCAGGGGCGCGGAGGAGATGGGGGCTCTTGGCTCTGGGGGGCTGAGGTGCTTCGCTTAGCCAGCAGCGCGTGCCGCAAAACGAGTTAGGATCGATCGGCATCACGTATGACGACTTTGCCATGGATGTCACGACCGTTTCCCCTAAGTTCCAGGTCGTGATTCCCAAGCGAGTCCGCGAGCAGTTCGGCCTCAGCCCTGGGCAGACCCTTCAGGTGATCGCCTTGCCGGGGCGCATTGAGTTGGTGCCCACCCAATCTCCAGCGGCGTTGCGCGGTTTTCTGCCGGGCAAGAACACCTTCCAGCGCGAGGGGGATCGCCTGTGACGCTCAAGCGGGTGGTGGTGGACTCCTCAGGCTGGATTGAGGTGTTCACCAATGGTGGGCAGGCCGAGCACTTCCTGGCCCTGATGGCCGACGAACGTGCCCTGGTGGTGCCCGCGATCAGCATCTATGAGGTGTACAAATGGGTGCTGCGTGAGCACGGGGAGGCCCAGGCCGTGCAGGCGGCCGCCGTGATGCAGGGCGCTCAGGTGGTGGATCTCGACAGCCGCTTGGCACTGGCGGCAGCCCAGCTCAGCCATGCTCTGCAGCTACCGATGGCGGACAGCATCATCCTGGCCACGGCCAGGGATCAACAGGCCAGGCTGCACACCATGGACAGCGATTTACGAGGCATCGCAGATGTGGAGTGGCTGGGTTCGGAGTAGCCGGAATCAAACGCTTGAAGTTTTCAGCATAGCTGGATAGCAGCCGCGTTAAAATAGGCAAGCTCACCGAACCCCTGCTTTTGGCGGCCAGCAATATGGGCGACGGGCGCTTGGCTGTCTTGTTTGCAATAGTCTATGAAGATCACTATGTGACTCCGCGAGTTCCCTGATTTCATGGTATCTGGTGGTATTAATGCATAAGACGAAGGCCTGGGGACCAACGCTCCAGATCAGAAGCGGGAAGATACTTACAAGATTGCCAGAAAGCTTCTGCACCCGTCTTCTGAATCTTGATGTTAGGCTAGGTCAACATAGCCCTGCTACACCAAGGTTAAGGCCTCCCGCAAATCACCCCATATCTTGAAACAGCGTATAGACCTACTACTGTTGACATGAGGCAAAGAATCAGCAACATGCCCCTGTGAGCGCCCATTCACGGAAATGTCACCAGCATGCTAAGTATATTTATGATTGATATGGAACGGATGCGACCGAAGCGAGCCCTCGCTGCCGAATCGCGTAGCTGATGTAGCGGTTGGACTCGCTGGTAAGATAGACAAATTCCCAATCATTCAAGTAAATGAATTCATGAACGGCTTCTACAACACCATACATGCAACCTCCGTTAAAGTCATAGGTAAGGAAATCATGACCGGCGATAATCCCGCCTTCCTTCACCTTCTTGGCAGCTACAGCTAGCTCTTTTCGCGTTGTTTCAAAGCTGTGGTTGGTATCCACGTACAGCCAGTCGAAATACTCATCCGGAAAGGTCGCTAGAACTTCATCGGAAAAGCCGCGATTGATCTCTACTACGCCCCGGGCAATCTGGTCCTTGAAACGTGCAGTCACGATGCCGGCAAGATGGTCGGGATATCTTCCCCCGGCCCAGGCATCTATCAAGTGCAGTTTACGCGGGTTGACGACACGCAGCAGCTCCTCGGTGAATTCCCCCTCATCCACGCCGACCTCGGCTATGACTGAATGTTTTGGCAGCAATTCGATCAGCGAAGAACGGTTGGGCAGCAAGCGGCAGCTTTGAATCGCTTCCGTTGAAAGTTCGTGCCTGGGAAGTGAGTTGAAATATTGAATTCTATCTCGCCTCATCTCATCTCGGATCTCTTCGTATAACTCTGCGCGTAACTCTGCGCGAAAGAAGGTTCTCACCTGCCTGATCGCGAGCAGGCGTCGGAACACAATTCTTAGTAAGCTTTTCATGAGCGAGCGGATTCTGTGAGTTTCCAATCCATAGGTTTCACCAGCGAGTGGTTACAGCCTACCCCCCACTCTTGGCCACGCTCTCGCGCTGCGTCAAGCCTGTGGAATACGCTGAGATACATTACGCTGCTGACTCGCGCAGAACGATGCAAATACGATGCAAATACAAGGGATTTGGGCGATCGGTCGGGGGGTGCGCGGAACAGGAAAAAGGCAGGAACGCTGGGGACGTATGGGGAATGGCTTCCTGGCGAGGGCGCGTACCCCCCTTGGGCGATTTGCCCCGCGTTCAGGAAAGATGACACCCCTCTCAATCGCAAACCTGGGGGCTTGATGGAGCAGAGCAATGCGTCGTTACAGCGAGGCGATCAAGGCTGATGTCAGAAGGCGGATGAGTCCGCCGAACCG
>Ga0207941_1000262_pt1 | contig 16823 bp, 12 predicted proteins | sample LakMenEpi13Sep12_FD_150695 | JGI IMG/M metagenome (GOLD analysis project Ga0207941, IMG submission 150695) | Freshwater microbial communities from Lake Mendota, WI - 13SEP2012 deep hole epilimnion (SPAdes) | ecosystem: Environmental > Aquatic > Freshwater > Lake > Epilimnion/Euphotic zone ...
CGGCCGTGGGTGAGGCGCTGCCGCAGGGCTGCGGCTGGGCTGAGCTCGGCGGCGGCATCCGGGGAGCTGGGTTCAGGGATGGTCGGCATCAGTGGCAGGGCAGGGGGGCAATGTGATCAGCGCCGCATGGTCCGGTTCAAGCGTCCCAGGATCAACCGATCAGCATGGCCCCATCGAGCTGCCCGAGGATCGCGATCTGGGCAGCAGAGCCAACTGCCCAGATCGCCTGGGCGGCCGCGGTTTGCTGGGGCCCATCGCCCTGGAGCTGCCGCGGTTGGCCGGTTGAGGCCAGCAGCGCCCCGGGAGCAGGAGTGCCGCGGCACTTGTGAGCCCCAGCCTCCCCTTAGCTGCCGGAGCATTTCACCATCACCTCATACCGGCCGCGGAGGCTCCTTGCCTTACCCCAGCCACAAGCCACCGGCGGAGCGGGAGGCCCGGGCCCTGCTCGCCTAGCTGAGTACCGCCGATAAGCTCGACCTGCGGCGCCAACTGGGCGGCGGCGGTGTGCGTGAACCGGTTCTGAACCTGGCGGGAGCCTTGTCGGCCCCCAGGCCCTGATGACAACCCCACTCACCACAACCTCGCTAACTCCGGCGATCAAGCACTGGCGACGGGTGAAGCGTCAGGTGAGCCGTAGAGCCGTTCTAGCTTGCGCCTGAACTCGGGGATGGCATCGAGAGGGGCAGATCGATTCATCGCCCACATTGTTGAGGCGCGCGACATCGGCGGGGCCGATCTTGGTGAGGTCTTGAAACCACAAGCGAGGTGAACGGCAGTCCTGCCCAATACCAATGTTGGATGATCAAGCAAGCCTTCAAGCGCCCTCCTCTCTTCCCATCGGCCGCTCGCCCATCAGGGTGAGGTAGGCCTGGAGTCGGGCTCGGTTGCTGGCGCTGGGATCGAGCTGGACTCGGGCGGAAAGCAGAGCGCATCGATCGAGTCGAGCAGTTGCCTGCCTCTGGCGTTCTCTTCCCTCAGCTGCTCGGTTTCTTTCTCGATCCGCTCGCTGTCTTTCCTGATCAGATCTGAATCGTTCCTCACTCGCAAAATATCTTTCTCGATCTGTTTTGTTTCGTTCTCGAGCTGCTTCATCCGCCATTCGTGCTGCATCTTGCGCCGCTCGTAGTCGGGATCCCGACGCCAGTTGAGCGTCGCGCCCAAGTGGCGCGCCGTATTGCACGCACCCAGTAAAAACTGTCGCCAGCGAGGCAGCGATGCAAAGGATTCCCCACTGTTGCTGGAGTTCGATCGTGCGGCCGAATGCGGTGATGTGGTCATAGGAGGAAAAAAGGGCAATCAGGCCGAGGGCGATACCGCCGAGCACCTGGAGCACGCCGAGGCGATCGAGGCCCAGCGAGCGGCGGGGTGGTGCTATTGATTTTGGTGGATCTGGTTGCTCCTGGTCGCTGTCCGGCGGCTGGACTGCGGTTGGGGATCGCGACACGGCATCCGGGGGTGTGGCGTTGGCGGGTGGGGCCCTGCGACAGGGCCCAGGAAATCAATGCCACCACCTGTCACTGCGGCTACTGCCTGTCCCAGGGGTTGGGAAAATCGAGGCGTCGGACAAGCGGATTGCCACGTCTGGCCGCTGCCAGGCGGGATGGCGCTGGCACCCGCTATTCCTCCAGCAGCGCTCTGTCGGCTTCCTCGTCGCTGACGATGGCCGCGTGCGCCTGATCGCGCAGGGTGGTGTAGAGCCGCCTGGCGGGATGGCCGGGAGAGAGGCGATCGTGCAACTGCTGGGCCTCCGCAGCTATGGCCACATCTTCGGGGCTGGGCTCACCGAAGGAGCGAGAGCGGAGGGGCCGGCGCACCGCCGCCGCCAGGCCTGCCACGAGCCAGTCGCTGCTGGTGCGGTCCACGGCGGCGGCGGCGAGCAGCAGCTCGCTGACGAAGGCGTGCTGCTCCAGGGGAAAGCGCTCCGGTGCCTCGGCCAGCAGGGCGGCCAAGAGTTGCAGGTGGGCCAAGCGGGGCTGAGGGGCGTCTTGCCACCAGCTCCAAAGGGTGGTGGTGAGCTGCGGTTCGCGCCAGCCGACCAGGCAGGCGACGAGTTTCGCCCAGGCGGCGGCGAAGGCGGCCTGATCCGCGCGGGGCAAGCCCCAATCCAGGCAGGCGCTGAGCAGTGCCGGACCTTGCGGCAGCTCCAGAAGATCCATGGAGTCGCTGGGGTGGTGTTGATGCCAAAGCGGAGGGGAGAAGTGTGCCGGCTCTTCCAGGCAACGCTCCAGCCGGGTCTTGGCAAGGTTCACCACCAGCTCAGGCCAGCGCGGGGCGAACCGCTTGAGGAAGTCACGCAAGTGGTGATCATCCAGGTTGGCGGGCGCCTGCAACAGCCGCAGCAGCCGTTCGGCATCGGCCTGGCTGATCTGCTCCAGCGGGATGCCAAGCTCCTCATCCCCCAGCCAAAGCAGGATCTCGGCGGTTGCGTGGGAACGTTGGTTGTTGGACGACAGCAGATCGGGATGCGCTGAGGTGATCAGGTCGATCGCCAGCTGGGGCTCTGGCCGAACCAGCCGCATCACGATGTGTGGCAGTTGGCTCAGGGTTTCGGGATCATCGCTGCAAAAGATGGGCCCCAGCCGTGCCCGATCCTGGGGCAGGAGTGCACGCCCCTCGAAGCCACCGTGGGCATAGGCGGCGGCGATCAGCCGTCTGTGGTTGTCGTCTTGGGTCGGGGAGTTCTCGATCCAGGCATGGGCCTGCAAGGGCGCCGTGCTGAGCACGATCGCCAAGGCGTGCGGGGCAAAGGCGGCCAGGGGGGCGGAGGGATCGGAGCGTGTCAGGGCGAGGAGGGCCCAGGCATGCCCCTGGTGGCGAGAGAGCAGAATGTCGATGAATGGTTTGGCCCTTTGTTGCCAGCCTTGAGGGGTGTAGGCAGCGATCTCTGCCATGGCGGCGTTGATCTCCTGCACCAGCGCTTTGGAATCCGGCTGCTCCCGTTCGAGAACGGTCGCCAAGCTTTCGTGCAGGCGGATGCGAACCTGTTCTTTGCGATTCCAGGTGAGATAGCACCAGCCATCCATCAGATGGCGGCAGAGCCGGGTGGGCAGATCCCGATCCAATCGGACCAGCACGGCGGCGGCCGCTGAGTTCAAAACAGGGTTTGGCAGATGCCCGTTGGTGTGGAAGGAATAACGAGCCACGGACTGAGCGACGCGAACCAGAACCGGCGCCGGCAGATTATGCAGATCAAGCATCGCGTTTAGGCGCTGCAGGGTGTCCTGGAATTCCTCCGTCCAGGACGCCTTTTCGGGATCAGAAAGTGGTAGCTCTGGCCATCCATCTGGATAGCGCACGGCGTGTTCGAGCAGGTCTGCAGCGGCGAAGGCCTGGCGCCGGTTGGCGCTGCTGAGGCTATTCAGAATCGCGTCAATCACCTGCCTCCTCAAGGGGCGGACCGCCGCAGGGTTGACGCGATAGACCTGCGTCACGATCTCCATGGGCCGCCCAGGTTTGCTTTGGAGGTGGTCCGCTGTGGTGATCAACGCCCCTTTGAGGATGTCGAAGGGCGTGGAGATGCCGGTCCAGCTTTCCGCTGCGGGGAGCAGCTGCAGCGCGAAGGCCACCACCGCCTTCACGTCATGCTGGGAGTGGAGAACCACGGGCCGGGCCAACTCCTGCAGCACGCGCAGTGGGTGGTTGGGGTGATGCTGGGTGTCGCGGCTATCCGATCGGGCCAGCCCCCAGAGCAGCTCACAAGCGCTCTGCAGCTCTTCTCCTGAGGAGACAGCCCCTTTGATTAAACGACAGACTTCGAGATGGGAACCGCGGCCGGCTGCGATCCAACGCCGGGCGAGGAACATGGCGCATTGGGGCTGATAGAACGCTGCGGCGATAGCGGCATTCAGCAGGCTTGGTTGAGACCAGATTGTCCTATCGATCAGGCTCCAGAGGTATTGCAGCCGCGGCTGGCGAACCACGGTTTGCACCCGCAGCCGCCAATCCAGCCGGGAAAGATTGAACAGCAGCTGGCCTTTGTAGCGGTGATCGGCGCGATGAAAGATCTGCTCGGGGTAGGTGTTGAAGGCGCCCTGGGCGGTGATGCAAGATTCAACGATCAGGGCATCGGCCAACAGATCGGGCGAGAGGCTGTAACGGGGACCTCGTTGTACCAGCACACCCGATAGCAATAGGGATTTGGTCAGCCGAGTGGCCTCAGGGGTCTGAATCTGGTGCAGGCTCTCCAGGAGATCCAACACGCCAGCGGCATCGGGATCGAGGGGTTGGAGCAAGGCAAACAACAACAGCAGACCCCGCACACGATCCGCATCTGGACTGCCACCGGCGCCATCACCAACGCTGGTGCTGATCATTCGGATATAGCGAGACCAGACAGTGGCTTGAAAGGCCTGGGAGGAGGCGAACTTGCGGGGATCCAGCCCCTCCCGGGCCACCAGCTGGGCCCCAATCACCAAGGCCAAGGGGCTGTCTTGGCAGAGGCCGCCAATAAATCGCGCCAGGCGCTGATCACCACCGTGACGAGCCAGAACCTGGCGAGCCAACGCTTCGGCATCATCCTGGCTGGGCCGCTCCAGGGTGATCGCTTGGTAGGCGACCCCATTCAGATTGAACTGGGCCAAGCTTGTTTCAATCGCAGGAGCCTTAGCTGGGTGGCAAGCGAACAGCAACCGCGCATTTGCTTTCTGAAGAAGGTGGCGGCAGAGGGGATCCAGACTCTCAAGATCCTGGGCGTCATCCACAACCATCAGCGTGTCTACTCGCCCCAGTTGTGCCAGGTCTGCGGTATCCAGGCTCTGGCCACAAGCGATCACAATCCGGGTCTCGGGCTGGCTGCGTTGGATCTGATCAAGGCCATCGATCAACAAGCGGCTTTTGCCTTCACCAGGCCCGCCAATCAGGCCAATCACCTTTACGGACTGATCTGCCAAGGCCTCGTGAAGCCGTAGACGCTCGGCACTGCGGCCAACAATATCCCAGCAATGGTGGAAGAGCGCTTGATCCGACAGAAAATGGGAGAAGAATTCATCTGGGCTCAGCCAGGTTGTAGATCGCAGCTTGCCTGTCAGCGCAAAATATTGTCCTGGGAAATAGGTGTCAATCAGCCGGTGTTGATCCCATGGGTCGAGGCATCGGAACTTCTCGGAGAGATCCTCCTGGTCCCAGATCTCCCAGTCCGGATGATTGTCGACTTCGTCTCTCGCCGCAGGGGTGGCGATTCTGGACAGAAGAATGATCTTCTTTTGCGACACCACCTTATGCGCTGCAACAATCTTTCTGACTTCGGCTGGCCCAAACACCCTCTTCTGTTTCGCTTGAAATGTCCACACTTCGCCATCTATCCGTCGCCTAAGGTCGATGCCAAATTGATTGTGCCCTTCACCGCCATATAGATGAATTTCTGCTTCTGGATGAAGGCATTGCAACAAGCTTACGCAAAATCTTTCAAAGGTCTTCCATTGTAATTCGGGCAATGGTAGGGGAGTGTCAAAGGTGGCGGCCACGGTCGGCGTAACAGGCTGTAGGGAGAGTGATGTCTGCAACCAATCTTCTCATGCCTCAGGGTTGCGTAGGTCGTCATTGTTTATGCAGGTCTGGCTGCACATCCATAATCAATCCTGCTTACTTCACGCCGAGTCTATGCAGGGCTGACATGGCTCTGCTCCCGTTCTGAGGTATGCGTTGGGGGATGAAGCGGTCGATGGTGCAGTTCAGTAACTAAAGGGTCACGTCACCATCTAAAGAACCAACTCGCGTTTGTCGCCGTGGGAGGACACGTGTTAGATGTTGTCGGGGGAATTCAATGTACAGTGGCTTGGACATGGATGAGTTGACCCTCAACCTCCCAGGGATTGATCAGCTTGACATGGATTCCAGCGAAGTCCGACACATTGCGGGTCACAAGGGCTAGGCCGTGTTCCAGGGCTGTCGCTGCAATCATGGAGTCGTGCATGCTCTTTGCATCCGGCACATGCGTCACGGCGCAGTGCAGGGCTCCTGCGCGAAGGGCCGGGCGAACCCGCTGGTGCATCGATTCTTAAGGTGGAGCCTGCTCCGCTGCCGTTTCGCCGCGCCATGTCCAGCTTCGGCGAAGGCGAAGGCGAACTGCTCACGCTCCAGTACCCCAAGCCCCTGCCGATGCGGCTGGATCGCTGGCTGGTGGCCCAGCGGCCGGAGCAGAGCCGCGCCCGGATCCAGAAGTTCATCGAGGCCGGTTATGTGCGGGTGAACGGGATCACCGGCCGCGCCAAGACCCCCCTGCGCCAGGGGGATGCAGTGCAGCTGTGGATGCCGCCGCCCGAGCCCCTGCCCTACCTGGTGGCCCAGGCCATACCCCTCGATGTGCTGTTCGAGGACGAGCATCTGATCGTGATCAACAAACCGGCCGGTCTCACCGTGCATCCGGCGCCGGGCAACAAGGACGGCACCCTGGTGAATGGCCTGCTGCATCACTGCCCAGACCTGCCCGGCATCGGCGGCGAGATGCGCCCCGGCATCGTGCACCGGCTCGACAAGGACACCACCGGCTGCATCGTGATCGCCAAGAGCCAGGAGGCCCTGGTGAGGCTGCAGGTGCAGATCCAGAAGCGGATCGCCTCACGTGAATACCTGGCGGTGGTGCACGGAGCGCCGGCGGGGGATTCCGGCACGATCATCGGCGCCATCGGCCGCCATCCGGTCGATCGCAAGAAATACGCGGTGGTGCAAGACGGCTCGGGTCGGCATGCCTGCACCCACTGGCGCCTGGTCGAGCGGCTCGGTGCCTACTCCTTGCTGCGCTTCAAGCTCGACACCGGCCGAACCCACCAGATCCGGGTGCACTGCGCCCACCTCGGCCACCCGATTGTGGGGGATGCCACCTACAGCCGCTGCCGCCACCTGCCGGTGGAGCTGAGCGGCCAGGCCCTGCATGCGGTGCAGCTCGGCCTGGACCACCCGATCAGCGGTGAGCGGCTGGTGCTGGAGGCGCCGCTGCCGGAGCGGTTCGCCACCTTGCTGCGGGTGCTGCGGGGCTCCGATGCCCCTGCCTTTGGGGTGCCAGGGGCGGGTTGATCCCGCCCCCCTTGAAGCTCAGCGAGCGCCAGCATCTCCTGGCCTCCAGCATCAACTGGCCGCCAGCATCACTCGATCCCAACCATCACCCGCTCCGCTGCGCGGTTCGTTCAGCCTCCCACCAGCGCCGGCAGCCGCGGGCAGGCCTCCACCAGGGTGCGGGTGATGGCGGCGTGGGGGTGGGCCAGGAGGTCCGCTCCGGGGCCCTGCTCCACGATCCGGCCTCCCTCCAGCACGATCACCCGGTGGCAGAAGCCGCTGGCCACGTTGAGGTCGTGGGTCACGAACAGCAGGCCCAGGCCCAGGCGCTGCTGCAGCTCCTTGAGCAGGTTGAGCACATCGGTCTGCACCTCGGCGTCGAGCATGCTCACGCTCTCATCGCAGAGCAGCACCTTCGGCTCCAGGATCAGGGCGCGGGCGATGGCCACGCGCTGCTGCTGGCCTCCCGAGAGCTGGCGGGGCAGGCGCCGCTCGAAGCTCTCCGGGGGTTCCAGGCCCACCGCCGCCAACTGGGCCCGGGCCCGTTCGCGCGCTTCGGGATGGCTGGCCAGGCCGTGGATCAGCAGCGGGTCGGCCACCGCTTCCCCCACGGTCATCTGGGGATTGAGGCAGGCCAGCGGATCCTGGAACACCATCTGGATGCGGCGGCGAGCCCGGCGCAGCTCGGCGCCCTTCAGGCTCCGCAGGTCGCGGCCCTCCAGCCGCACGGATCCGCCCCGCACCGGGGCCAGGCCCATCAGGGCGCGGCAGAGGCTGCTCTTGCCGCAGCCGGAGGCCCCCACCAGACCCACCGTTTCGCCTTCCTGGAGGCTCAGGCTCACCCCATCCACCGCCTTGAGCCAACGCGGCTGCCAGGGCGGCGAGGGTAGGGGGTGCCAGCTGCGCAGTTCGTCGATCTGCAGCAGCAGTGGTCGCTCCGGTATCGCTTCGGCCACGCCCCCCTCCCGTAGACGGGCCGCCCCCACCAGCCGCTGGGCCAGGGGCGAGCGGGGAGTGGTGAGCAGGGTGTGGCTGGGGGCCTCCTCCACCAGCCGACCACCATCGAGCACGGCGATTCGCTCGCACCAGCGGCCGGCCATGGCGAGGTCGTGACTGATCAGCAGCAGGGCGCTGCTGGATTCCTCACACAGGCTGGCCAGCTCGGCCATCACCTGGCCGGCCACCGCCACATCCAGGCTGGTGGTGGGTTCATCGGCGATCACCAGGGGGGGGCTCAGGGCCAGGGCCAGGGCGATCGCCAGGCGCTGGCGCATGCCGCCGCTGAATTCGTGGGGATAGCTGCCGTAGCGGGAGGGATCGATGCCCACCCGCTCCAGCAGTTCCCGGGCCCGCTGTCGCTGGCGGCTCCTCTCCCCTGCTCCGAAGTGGTGGGCGGCCAGGGTGTCGCGTAGATGCTCGCCGATCGTGAGCAAGGGGTTCAGGCGCGTCATCGGGTCCTGGAACACCAGGCCCACAGCCCCACCGCGGAGACGGCGCAGATCGGCGCGGCCCAGGCGGCGGGGATCCTGGCCGGTGAGTTCCAGCTCCCCCTCGCAGCTGCTGCCGGGCGGCAGGAGCTGAAGCACGGCCCGGGCCACGGTGCTCTTGCCGCAACCCGATGGACCCACCAGGGCCAGCCGCTCGCCGGGGTGGAGGGTCAGGTCGAGGCCATCGAGGGTGGGGCGCTCGGCGCCGGGGTACCGCACCTGGAGTTGCCGGAGCTCCAGCACCGGGTCGTCGCCCCGCGGGAACGGGCCCGGGATCGCAAGGCCGGAGTCAGGGGCGGATGGAGGCATGGCCATGGGCCGGACGCCGCGTTTTGGTTGGTTCCAGCTTGATCGGCCGGCGGTGGTCATGCCGGCCTCCCGATGGCTAGATGCCCACAACCGGGCCCGCAGGCGCGGTCGGATGCCCAGATCTGAATACGATGGGATTCAGCTGTGGGGATGAATGCGCAGGGCCGTTCCCGATCCCCCTTCCGCGACCCGGGCCGAATCTCACGGCCCTCGTTCGGTTGAGGCCGATAACCGCAACGGTTCCGGCCTGGTTCCCGATGTTGTAGTGGGTGAGGTTGGCCAATCGGTTCCCGAGGCTGCGCCCGCCGGAGAGGTACTGGTCCGTGTCCCTTCTGCAGCATCGGAAGCTCTCTCCCAGCCATCCGTCCGGCGCCCCACGATCGCGGGTCCCGAGGATTACGGGATCCCTCTGCCTGAATGGCTCGCCCAGTGCGTGCGGCACGTGCCGCCGGGCGATGGCGACACCTGCCCGACCGACACCGAGGCCCTGCTGGCGGCCGCCTTCGACTTCGCCTTCCAGCTTCACGCGGGGCAGTTCCGAGCCAGCGGCGAGCCCTACATCATTCACCCGATCGCGGTGGCCGATCTCCTGCGGGACATCGGCGCCAGTGCGGCGGTGATCGCCGCCGGCTTCCTGCACGACGTGGTGGAGGACACCCAGGTCACCCCGGAGGACATCGAGGCCCGCTTCGGCGCCGAGGTGCGGGCCCTGGTGGAGGGGGTGACCAAGCTCGGCGGCATCCACTTCACCAACAAGACCGAAGCCCAGGCCGAGAACCTGCGCCGCATGTTCCTGGCTATGGCCAGCGACATCCGCGTGGTGTTGGTGAAGCTGGCCGACCGTCTCCACAACATGCGCACGCTCAGCGCCCTGAAGCCCGAGAAGCAGCAGCGCATCGCCCGCGAGACCCGCGAGATCTACGCCCCCCTGGCCAACCGGCTCGGCATCGGCCGCTTCAAGTGGGAGCTGGAGGATCTGGCCTTCAAGATCCTGGAGCCCGAGGCTTTTCGGGAGGTGCAGCAGCAGGTGTCCACCAAGCGCAGTGAACGGGAGCAACGGCTCGCGGTCACGGTGCAGTTACTGAGGGATCGCCTGGCCTCCGTGGGGCTGACCAGTTGCGAGGTGAGTGGTCGGCCCAAGCACCTGTTCGGCATCTGGAGCAAGATGCAACGCCAGCAGAAGGCCTTCCACGAGATCTACGACGTGGCCGCCCTGCGCATCCTCTGCCCCAACCTGGAGAGCTGCTACCGAGCCCTGGCGGTGGTGCACGACACCTTCCGGCCGATCCCGGGGCGCTTCAAGGACTACATCGGTCTGCCCAAGCCGAATGGATATCAGTCGCTGCACACGGCGGTGATCGGGCGCCACCGCCCGATCGAGGTACAGATCCGCACCGCCGACATGCATCAGGTGGCGGAATACGGCATCGCCGCCCACTGGAAATACAAGGAGGGTGGTTCGCCCGCCGCCGCCGACACCGAGCGCTTCAACTGGCTGCGGCAGCTGGTGGACTGGCAGAAGGAGGACGCCGGCGAGGACAGCAGCGATTTCCTGCGCTCGATCAAGGAGGATCTCTTCGATGAGGAGGTGTTCGTGTTCACTCCCTCCGGTGATGTGGTGGGCCTGCGCAAGGGATCAACGGCGGTTGATTTCGCTTATCGCATCCACTCCGAGGTGGGCAATCATTGCCAGGGAGTGCGCATCAACGACCGCCTCTGCCCCCTGCCCACGCCGCTCCAGAACGGCGACTTCGTGCAGATCATCACCTCGAAGGCAGCCCATCCCAGCCTCGATTGGCTCAACTTTGTTGCCACCCCCACGGCGCGCAATCGCATTCGCCAGTGGTACAAGCGCAGCCACCGCGAGGAGAACATCCTCCGGGGTACCGCCATGCTGGAGCGGGAGCTGGGCCGTGAAGGCTTCGATGCCCTGCTCAACGGCGAGGCCATGGCACGGGTGTCGCGGCGCTGCAATCTGATCAGCAGCGAGGACCTGCTCGCCTCGATCGGGTTTGGCGGCGTGACGCTGCAGCAGGTGCTCAACCGCCTGCGGGAGGAGCTGCGATTGGCCAGCGCTGCCGCCACGCCGGTGCTCAGCAACGAAGAGCTGGCCCGCTCGGTGACGGCCCAGGCCGATCAGGCGGCCCCGGCGCCTCCGGTGCACCGCACCGAAGCCGGCAGCGCCAGTCCGATCCTCGGTCTCGAGGGCCTGGAGTATCGCCTCGGCGGCTGCTGTTCCCCCCTGCCCGGCGAGTCGATCGTGGGCAGCGTGGCCCTCGGCAACCACGGCATCACGATCCACCGGCAGGATTGCGGCAACCTCGCCCAGGTGCCGGTGGAGCGCCGTCTGCCGGTGCGCTGGAACCCCCTGGCCGACGACCAACGCCGCCGTTACCCCGTGCAGCTGCGCATTGAGGTGCTCGATCGGGTGGGCGTGCTCAAGGACATCCTCACCCGCCTCTCCGACCATCGCATCAATGTGAGCGATGCCCGCGTGCGCACCAATCCTGGCAAGCCGGCCCGCATCGACCTGCGGGTGGAGCTCGTGAGCTCCCGCCAGCTGAGCGACACCATGGATCAGATCCGCTCGATGGCGGATGTGCTCGATCTAGCTCGGACGGGGATTGGTTGAACCCGATTCATTGGAGCTGGACCTCGTGATGTTGCTCTCCCTACACCGTTGCTGAGAAGGCCATCACAAGCGCTCCCGATGATCCAGCGGTGGTGTTGGGCCCCTGTCCGGGTTTCTTCCCAAGGGTTGCGGCTTGGCCGTGCTGCACGGCGATCCGGCCAGGGAGAACGCCGATATGTTTTTGCAGGTTCCGGGTGGCAGCGTGCTGGCCCATCACAAGCACACGTCGGCAGAACGATGTGGCAAAGTGTTTAAGCAAGTAGCCCTGCGTGTTGTTCATCGCTTTCGTCCAGCCGGTCGATGCCATCCCCGTGACCCACTAATCCCAGGCGAAGAGTACAGAGCTGGTCGTCAACCTGAGGAGCGTTGAGACAACAAACGGCGGATCTTCTTGGCTGATTGCTGCAGCAAACCACGACGAATCGGCTCGTCATCCAATGGGGTGCCCGCCCATGGTGTGGTGGCAAGAATGGATCGGTATCGTTCTTTCCATGGGTGGGGGCACTGATGGTTCCAAGGTTTTGCGAAACCTCCACCGGCAAAATGAATGATGGCAGGGTTGTCTACGGCTTCCTTTGGCCCTCCCCGGGGGGACAGGTTGCAGCGCACAGTGGCCGGCCCAGGGTGAGGGTCCGCCCACAGGTCCCGGACCCCGTGTCCGGTGTTACAACCCGCCCCGATCGGCCCGCTTACAAAGGGCCCATGTCAACGCCCCGCCCTTCTTCCGAGGTGCCATGACTTCCGAACAGGCCGCCCAGCTGATCGACAACACCCTGGATTTGGTGCATCAGCGCCTCCAGGATCTCGAGGCGCAGGCCCTTCCCCAAGAGCACAAGGCCCTGGCGGCCGAATTCCGCGAATGGCGCCAGCCTTCCGGTGGCCACATCGATCTGATGGTGTTTCCGGGGCTCAGCAATTCCTGAGCGAACGGGATCTCTACACCCCTGGATGTTGCATCGTTGCCTAGGTGTGATCGAGTTGCTATCGAGTTGTGATCGAGTTGGCGATCAGGAATTCATCCCCGCTCCAACCGGTTCCGGCGTTCGCGGAGGTGAAACCAGCGCCAGCACCCCACCCCCACCACGGCAGCGGCCAGGATTCCCATCACCACCGAGCCCAGCAGCAGTCGGCTGGTGAAGGCCCAGCCCAGATCACCCAGCCGTTCCAGATTCAGCTCAGCCTGGCCGGGCCAGGCAGGACCGGGCCCGATCAGCAGAACACCCAGCTGGTAATTCAGCCAACAGATCGGCAGGGTGGTGAGGGGATTGCTGATCCACGTGCCCGCCGCCGCAAGAATCCGGTTGCCGCGGATCGTTGCCGCCAGAGCCACCCCGAGCACGATCTGGAGTCCGAAGAAGGGCAGGCAGCCGGTGAACACGCCTGCCGCCAGTCCTCGGGCCCGGTGGGCGGGGCTGCCGTCCTGCTGCCACAGCCAGCGGAGCTTGCGGATCAGCCAGGCCCCCAGGGCACCGCACCGATCCCTCAACTGACGCACCAGTGAGCCTCGTGGCCGGGCCCTCGAGCCAGGGTCGGGCGATCCTGGCCGGGGCGGAGACTGGCGATCGCGACGCGGCATGGATTCTGTGGCTGGTGCTGCACCCAAATCGGATCCAAACCCTAGGGGCAGGAAGGGAAAATCCGGCGATCCCAGTAACACCAGCGGTCCCGGTGACACCATCGATCCCGGTGACACCATCGCAGCCATCGCCACCGCGGTGGCGCCCGGAGCGGGCAGCGTGGCGATCGTGCGCCTCTCGGGTGCCTCGTCCGAAGCGATCGGCCGGCGGCTGTTCACGGCGCCGGGCCAGCAGGTGTGGGAAAGCCACCGGGTGCTCTACGGCCACGTGGTGGATCCGGCCAGCGGCGAGCGGGTGGATGAGGCCCTGCTGCTGCTGATGCGGGCCCCCCGCAGTTTCACCCGCGAGAACGTTGTGGAGTTCCACTGCCACGGGGGCCTGGTGGCGGTGCGGCGGGTGCTCGAGCTGGTGCTGGCGGCCGGGGCGCGCCTGGCCGCTGCCGGTGAGTTCAGCCAGCGGGCCTTTCTCAATGGCCGCCTCGATCTCACCCGGGCCGAGGCCCTGATGGAGCTGGTGGCGGCCCGCAGCCGCCGCGCCGCCCAGCTGGCCATGGCGGGCCTCGATGGCGGGCTGCAGCGGCGGATCGGTGCCCTGCGGGAACGCCTGCTCGATCAGCTGGCCGAACTGGAGGCCCGGGTGGACTTCGAGGAGGATCTGCCCCCCCTCGATCCGCTGGCCGTGAGGGCCGAACTGGAAGCGGTGCGCGGCGAGCTCGCGGCTCTGGTGGTCGAGGCGCGGCAGGGCGAGGTCCTGCGGGAGGGGTTGAGGGTGGCCATCGTGGGTCGTCCCAACGTGGGCAAGAGCAGCCTGCTCAATCGCCTCAGCCGCCGCGAGCGGGCCATCGTGACCGATCTCCCCGGCACCACCCGCGACCTGCTGGAAAGTGAGCTGGTGTTGGAGGGCGTTCCCCTCACCCTGCTCGACACCGCCGGTATCCGCGCCACCACCGATCCGGTGGAGCTGCTCGGCATTGAACGCAGCCGGGGGGCCCTGGCGGCGGCTGATGCGGTGCTGCTGCTCTTTGATCTGAGCGCCGGTTGGACCGCCGAGGACGAGGCCCTGCAGGCCCTGGTGCCGGCGGGGGTGCCGCTGCTGCGGGTGGGCAACAAGGCGGATCTGCTGGATGCGGACACAGCTACGGCAACTCCCGGGATGCCAGCAGGCGCCGCCGATCTGGCCATCAGCGCCCACACCGGCGCCGGCGCCGAGGCCCTCGGTCCGCTGCTGCTGCGGCGCTGCGGGCTGCAGGATCTCCAAGGGATCGCGGTGGCCCTCAATCAACGGCAGCGGCAGCTTGCGGCAACGGCCGCCCTGGGCCTGGAGCGCAGCCTGGCGGCGGCGGATGCGGGCCTCCCCTGGGACTTCTGGACCATCGATCTGCGGGATGCGGCGCGAAGCCTGGGCGCCATCACCGGCGAGGAGGTGAGTGAGGCGGTGCTCGATCGGGTCTTCAGCCGCTTCTGCATCGGCAAGTGAGCCGGCGGCCCTCCTGAGCGGTTGGCGCCGCCGCCGGACCAGGTTGGGGGCTGTGGCCCGGCTGTTCGGGGCCGGTGGCCCGGCTGTTCGGTGACGGTGGCATTGTTGGTTCCTGTTTCCTGCCATTCCCGGCGGGTTCGCGGGGTCGCCCCCGGCCCTGTCATCCCCGGCCCCGCAGTCCATGGTGTCGCAACCTGATCCAGCCCCGACAGGTGATGTGGGTGCTCACCCAGCCGCTCCGTCAGCCGCCTGGGCCGCCCCCAGCCCGCTGGGGCCCGCCCAGGCGGGGCCGGGGATCAGATCCTGCGGAGCTCCTGCCACCGGCGCCGCCATGACCCTGCCCGCCGCCCTGATCGAGCCCCTGCTGCGGGCCTGGCTGGCGGAGGATCTGGGCCGCGGAGACCTCACCGCTCCCGCCCTGGCGGGCCGGCGTGGCCGGGGGGCCTGGTTTGCCAAGGGCGACGGCGTGTTCTGCGGCGGCGTGCTGGTGGAGCCCCTGTTCCGGCTGCTGGATCCGGCGGTGGCGGTGCGCCTGCTGGTGGCCGATGGGGAGACGGTGCTCGCCGGCCAGCGCCTGCTCCACCTCGAGGGCCAGGCCGCCGCCTTGGTGGCGGGGGAGCGCACCGCCCTCAACCTGGCGATGCGGCTCTCCGGGATCGCCACCGCCACCGCTGCGCTGGTGGCGGAGCTGGCCGGCACCAGCGTGCGTTTGGCGGACACCCGCAAGACCACCCCCGGCCTGCGGTTGCTGGAGAAGTACGCCGTGCGTTGCGGTGGCGGCGTGAATCATCGGCTGGGGCTCGATGATGCCGCCATGCTCAAGGAGAACCACCTGGCCTGGAGCGGTGGCATCGGCCCGGCGATCGCGGCGGTGCGCGCCTCGGCCCCCTGGCCGGCCCGGGTAATCGTGGAGGCCGAGACGGAGGCCGAGGCCAAAGCGGCGGTGCTGGCCGGGGCCGATGCGGTGCTGCTCGATGAGTTCAGCCCGGAGGCGCTAGAGGCCCTCGTGCCGCGGCTGCGGGCTCTGGCGGCCGAGCGGATGGTCGCCGGCGGAACCGGATCACTCGTGCTGGAGGCCTCCGGTGTGCGGCCCGAGCAGCTGCGGGCCTACGGAGCCACTGGCATCGACCTGATTTCCACCAGTGCCCCGATCACCCGCTCCGCCTGGCTGGATCTGAGCATGCGCTTCGAGCCGGTGCTGATTTGATCGTGCTGGCCGGGGTTACCGCGCCTTGATCAGGAAGAGGGACTCAATCAAGAAGCGGGGAAGAAAGCAGGGCATACACAGCTTCACTTTCCGTTGACCAGCCGCGGGATCCTCCATACCTTGTCGAGGTGTGATCCGAGCCGCCTGTGGCCGTGCCATCCGTGATCAAGTTCGGCCCCAGGCCCCAGCGCAGCCCTCTCCAGCGCCTTCTCCGCTGGCTCCCCATGGCCGCCGGCCTCGCTCTGGCCCTCTCTCCTCTCGCCGCCTCAGCCGAGACGGTGCTGGAGAAGGCCCTGCGCACCGGCGAGTTGGTGATGGTGGGCACCACCGATTCCCCCCCCTTGTTGACCCTGGATGCCAAGGGGGAACCGGTGGGCTACGCCATCGAGGTGGGGCGTCGCATCGACAAGGAGCTCAGCGCCCAGCTCGGCGGCAAGGTGCGGATCCGCTTCGTGCCGGTTGCCAACGCCGCTGCCATGGTGCAGGCCGTCGCCACAGGCGGCGCGGCCCTGGCCTGCGGTGTTCCCTTCAGCTGGGAGCGGGAGATGGTGGTGGATTACTCCCTGCCGATCGGCCTCTCCGGCCTGCGGCTGCTCTCGGGATCGGCTGCTATCGATGGCAGCCCCGCCTCCATGGCGGGGCGCCGGGTGGCCACGGTGAGCGGCTCCCTGGGGGGCACCGCCATCGGCACCTTGCAGCCCGCGGCCAAGCCGGTCTCGTTCGACTCCCTGGATGCTGCCGTGTCCGCCCTGAAGCAGGGCAAGGTGGATGGTGTGCTGGGCGATTCCAACGTGCTCGCCGGCTTGCGCAAGGTTCGCAACCTCAGCGCCACTCGGCTCGTGCCCGATGAACCCTTCGCCACCTATGGCGTGGGCTGCATCGTGCCGCAGAACAACTCCGACTTGATCAATGTGGTGAATCTCGCCATCGCCAAGCAACAGGCGGCCTACCTCGAGGGGCAGCCCGATGCCGTGGCGAGCATCGATCCTTGGGTCGGTCCCAATGGGGTGCTGGGTATTCCCGTCGAGCGGATTCGCGGCTTTTTCCAGAGCAGTCTCCTGAGCCGCGAAGCCCTGCTCCTGATGCCTGTTCCCGCGGCCAAGCCGGCGCCCTGATCGGTCGCCCCCCCCCCCCCCCCCCCCCCC
>Ga0207941_1000263_pt1 | contig 16781 bp, 16 predicted proteins | sample LakMenEpi13Sep12_FD_150695 | JGI IMG/M metagenome (GOLD analysis project Ga0207941, IMG submission 150695) | Freshwater microbial communities from Lake Mendota, WI - 13SEP2012 deep hole epilimnion (SPAdes) | ecosystem: Environmental > Aquatic > Freshwater > Lake > Epilimnion/Euphotic zone ...
GCAGTGCTGATCGATGCAGCTCAGCAAGGCTCTGCCTTTGGCGTTCAGCTGCCTCAGCCTGGCGTTCTCGCGCCTCAGCTGCTCGGTTTCGCTCTCGATCTGCTTCATCCGCCATTCGCTCCGCATCTTGCGCTGCTCGTAGCGGGGATCGCGTCGCCAGTTGAGCATCGACAACCACTGTCGCCACCGAGGCAACGATGAAAAAGACTCCCCATTGCTGCTGGAGACCGATACTGCGGCCGAAGGCGGTGATGTGGTCATAGGAGGAAAACAGTGCGATCAGGCCAAGGATCACTCCCCCACCAGCCTGGATGGCACCGAGGTGATCCAGGCCGGGCCAGGGGCGCTGTGGTTCTTGTAAGTCTGGCGGAGCTGGGGGCGTCTCGGTGTCAGCGGGGGCGCCAGGGGCGCCTGGAGTGGCAGGGGGCACAGGGGGTGGGAGGCAATAGAGAGCCCAAGACTTCCCCTTACCAGTTCCACCATGGGCAGCACCGTCTCACCGCCGCCACTCCCCATGCCCACCCCCTCCAGCGCCTAATTGCCGATCCAGCAGGCCAGCCTCGACCTGATCCGCTGGATCCTTCCGATCCTGCACCGTCTGCCGCGCCAGCACCGTCCACACCGTCTGCACCGTTTGCCGCGCCGGCACCGCCAGCACCGCCATCGACCCTGTGCGTTCCCGTTTGCCGACGCGCCGCTGCTGTTGCTGTTCAGAGGCCCATAGCTTCCGGAAGGCGCCGGCAGCGCCCTTAGGGTGGATTGCTGGATTGCCAGGGCGTCTGCCGTTCATGATCCCCACCTCCGATCTCCACATCGTCGAAACCCGGCCCCTGGTGCCGCCGGCGGTGCTGCACGCGGAGCTGCCGATCAGCGAGCAGGGTTCCCGCACCGTGCAGCAGGCCCGCGAGCGGATCAAGGCGATCCTCCACGGCGGCGATCGGCGCCAGCTGGTGATCGTGGGCCCCTGCTCCGTTCACGATGGCGAGGCCGCCCGCGAGTACGCCGAGGCGATCCTGGAGGCGCAGCAGCGCCATCGCGAAGACCTGGAGATCGTGATGCGGGTGTACTTCGAGAAGCCCCGCACCACCGTGGGCTGGAAGGGGATGATCAATGATCCCCACCTCGATGGCAGCTACGACATCAACACCGGCCTGCGCCGGGCGCGGGGTCTGCTGCTGCATCTGGCCGAGCTGGGCCTGCCGGCCGCCACCGAGCTTCTCGATCCCGTGGTGCCCCAGTACATCGCCGATCTGATCAGCTGGACCGCCATCGGCGCCCGCACCACCGAAAGCCAGACCCACCGCGAGATGGCCTCGGGCCTGTCGATGCCGATCGGCTTCAAGAATGGCACCGATGGCAGTGTCGCCACCGCGATCAATGCCATGGAGGCGGCCGCCCGCCCCCACCATTTCTTGGGAATCAGCCAGCAGGGGAATGCGGCGATCGTGAGCACCACCGGCAACCCCGATGGCCATCTGGTGCTCCGCGGCGGCAAGGATGGCCCCAACTACGCCCTCGCAGCGGTGGAGGCCGCCGCTGCCCAGCTGGCGCGCGATGGCCTGCCGGCCCGCCTGATGGTGGACTGCAGCCATGGCAATTCCAACAAGGACTACCGCCGTCAGGCCGAGGTGCTGCGCGAGGTGGCCGACCAGGTGCGCGCCGGCTCCGTGCATGTGATGGGGGTGATGCTGGAGAGCCACTTGGTGGCGGGCAATCAGAAGATTCCGGCCGATCTCTCGGCCCTCACCTACGGCCAGAGCATCACGGATGCCTGCATCGATCTGCCCACCACCCTGGGCTTGCTCGAGGAATTAGCGGGCGCCGTTCGCCTGGTGCGGGAACAGCAGCTGGCCGCCGCCTGAGGCCAGCATCTTGTGGCTGGCGCCTGGATGGGCTGGTAAACGCCTCTTTGGCACTCATCATCTTCGAGTGCCAAAACATCAACCCTGTTGTGGGATGTTCGGGCTGAACAGTTGATTGTTCTGACCTGATTACCCTTGGCCATCTCTGGTTCCGGGTGGTTTGGCTTCATGGTCTATCTCCTGCAGTTCTGCGGTTTCACCGATCCCCTCGAGCTGTTCTATCTGGAGCAGCGAAGGCTGGTGGCCCACTCCGGCGCCGCCCCCTGCGGCCTCGCCTATGGCGGCTTTCGGCCGTTCCAGCTCGACGCCCTGCTGAGCTGGGCCCTCGACACCGCCCGGGGACGGCACTGGGATGGCGACGCGATCCAGCGCACCGTGCTCGATGTGTGGATCGAGCGGGCCGAGGTGATCCGGCAGTGGCAGCTTCGCCTGCGAGAGCAACCCGATGATCGCCTCCTGGTGGCGGCGCTCGGCAGCCGCGGCGACTGGGACCGTCAGTGTGAGGACCTGCTGCGGGCCTGAGCGGCGCTTCAGGCCACCATCAGGCCACCATGAGCCGGCTCCAGAGCCAGGCCACGGCGAGGGGCACGCTGAGGTTGTCGAGGCCGCCGATCGCCACCTGCTCAAGCAGGGCGGCGGCCAGGGCGATTCCCACCACGGCGGCCGGTGTGGGTACCGGCTGGCCGGCGGCTCCCGCCAGGGCCGCCAGGGCGAGCAGCACCGCCAGGCTGGTGAGCGCCATCGTGGCGGTGCCGACCAGGGAGCGCCGCTGGCCCAGGATCTGCCAGCTCGGTGAGGCCACCTCGGGGCCCAGGAGGCCAGCCAGCCCATCAGCGAAGGCCATCACCAGCACGCCGCTGGCCACCACCAGCGGCTCCCAGGGCCACCAGACCAGCAGCAGCAGGGTGATCGAGGCTCCGTAGGCCACCGTTCCGTAGCTGGCGCGGTCGATATCCTCGACGCCCGGCAGCAGCCGACGCCGGTGGTTCACGGCGGCCAGCAGGGTGGCCAGGGCGGCGGTGGGCAGGGCGACCCAGCGATCAATGCCCAGGGCCCAGGCGATCAGCACCACCGGGCCGGCCCCGATGTGCACCACCTTGCGGCTCCATTCCCCCCGCTCCGGCCAGCGGGCCCGGATCGCCAGGGAGATGCTGGCCACCAGGGTGAGCCACACCAGCACGGCGACCACCCCGATCCATTGCCGCCCCCACCAGCCCATGGCCAGCCCGCCCATGGTCACGCCGCCCATGGTCACGCCGCTCAGGCGGCCTGCTGCATCGAGCTCATCAGCCGCAGCTTCAGGATCGCCTTGGCTTCCAACTGGCGCACCCGCTCGCGGGACACGTTGATCTGGCGGCCGATCTCCGCCAGGGTGAGCGGCTCAGTCCCCTCAAGGCCGAAGCGGAGCCTCAGGATCTTCTGCTCGCGGTCGTTCAGCTGGGCGAGCCAGGTGCCGAGGTGTTCCTTCTGGAGATGCCGGTCCATCGAGTCGAGATGCTCGTTGCTGGCGGGATCGGCGATCAGCTCCCCGAGGGTGCTGCGGTCCTCCTCGCCACGGGCATGGGCATCGAGGGAGGCGCAGGGAGCGGTCTGGGCCAACAGCTCCTCCAGCTCATCGGGGCTGGTGCCGAGGGCATGGGCCAGTTCCAGCCGGTTGGGTTGGCGGCCGAGACGGTGGGAGAGCTCGCGAGTGATGCGCCGCATCTTGGAGAGCTTCTCGCTGATGTGAATCGGCAGCCGGATCGTGCGGGCGCTGTTGTCGATCGCCCGGGTCATGCCCTGGCGGATCCACCAGTAGGCATAGGTAGAGAACTTGTAGCCCATCGCCGGGTCGAATTTATCGACAGCCCTCTCGAGGCCGATCGCCCCCTCCTGTACCAGATCCAGCAATTCGAGGCCCTGATTCTGATACTTCTTCGCCACGCTCACCACGAGGCGCAGATTGGCCGCCATCATCCGATCGCGGGCCCGCTGACCCATGCGGATCCGCCGGTTCTGCTGAGGGGTGCGTTGCTCTGGCTCCAGCGACTGCAGCTGTTTGCCCGCCTGCACATGATGAGCCAGCTCGATTTCCTCGGCCGCCGTGAGTAAGGGCACCCGGCCGATGGTGCCCAGATACCAGCCGATTGAATCGGCGCTCAGCCGGCCAGCGGCTCGGCTAGCGCTCCCGCTCGATCCCTGACGGGATGGACGGTTCGCGGTGCCGGAATCAACACGTCCATGGGCTGACTTCGCCCCCGAGGAGCCACCGCCTGCGGCAGCCCCATTGGGTGCGGAACGCAGAGGTGTCCCCATCACCCCAGGCCTCCGAAATGAATTTGGCCGGAATGTAGCACCCCTGCTCCGAAGGGACAGCTTTGAAGTGGAAGATTTCCTGGATCAGCGATGACGCCTGATCGGTGCCTGTCGTGGTGGTTACATTTTCAGGCCGCCGCGCCAGCGCTGCATGAGAATGTTTTGTGAAACCAAGCCATCGTCTTCGGGCTGAATTTGCAGGAAGCTGCCGTCGCTCTGCATGTGCCATGCGGTGCTGTCCTGCAGATAGAGCTCAAGCAGAAGGCGGAGTTGCTCTCTGAGCTGGGCCTCTTCGATCGGCGCCACCGCCTCGACCCGCCGATCGAGGTTGCGGGGCATCCAGTCGGCACTGCCGAGATACACCTCATCTTGGCCACCGTTGCCGAACCAGAAGATGCGGGAGTGTTCCAGAAAGCGACCGATCACACTCACCACCCGGATGTTCTCGCTCAGGCCCACCAGGCCGGGCCTCAGGGAGCACATGCCGCGAACCACCAGATCGATCTGCACGCCGGCCGCTGAGGCCTCGTAGAGCAGGGAGATGATGGCTGGGTCCACCAGGCCATTCATCTTGGCCCTGATCAGCCCGCCGCGGCCCTCGTGGGCATGGCGGATCTCGCGGCGGATCAGCTCCTCCATGCCGCGACGCAAGGTGACCGGTGCCACCAGCAACTTGCGGAAGCTCTGTTGTTTGGAGAAACCGGTGAGGTAGTTGAACAGTTCCACCAGGTCCTGCCCGAAATCCTCACGGGCGGTGAGCAGCCCGAGGTCGGTGTAGAGGTTGGAGGTGCGGGAGTTGTAGTTGCCTGTGCCGATGTGCATGTAGCTGCGCAGGGTGTCCTTCTCGCGCCGCACCACCAGGGCCACCTTGGTGTGGGTCTTGAGCCCCAGCACGCCATACACCACATGCACGCCGGAGCGCTCCAGCTGGCGGGCCCACTGGATGTTGTTGTCTTCGTCGAAGCGGGCCTTCAGTTCCACCAGGGCCATCACCTGCTTGCCGTTTTCGGCGGCGCGGATCAGGGCCGCCACCACCGGGGAATCCTTCGAGGTGCGGTAGAGGGTCATCTTGATCGCCAGCACCGAGGCGTCGTCAGCGGCCTGGTTGAGGAATTCCTCCACGGAGGTGGCGAAGAGGTCGAAGGGGTGGTGCAGCAGCACATCGCCGCGGCGCAGCACCGAGAAGATGCTCTGGAACTCGTCGGCCTTGATCGAGCCGTCCTCCAGTTCACTGCGCTGGGCCTGCACCAGGGCTGGCACGGTCCTTCCCTTGAAGGTCAGGTCCTTGATGTCGGGCAGGGAAATGGCCAGCAGGCTCATCAGGTCATCCAGCCCGAGGGGACCGTTGATCCGGTAAAGGTCTTCCGGTTCCACGCTGGTGCCGTCCATCAGCAGTTGCACCACCTCATCGGGCATCTCGTTGGCCACCTCGAGGCGCACCACCTCCCCACCCATGCGGCGTTTGCGCAGGCCCTCCTGCAGGGCCTCCATCAGGTCGTCGGCCTCCAGATCGCGCAGTTCCAGGTCGGCGTCGCGGGTCACCCGGAAGAAGTAATGACCCTCGATCACCATGCCGGGAAAAAGGAGCTGCAGGTTGAACGCCACCAGCTGCTCCAGCGGCACCGCCGTGAACACCGGCGCGGGTTCGCGGCTGCAGAGCTCGGTGGGGATCGGCACGAAGCGCGGCAGGATCTTCTGGGGAACCTTCACCCGTGCGAACTGTTGTTGGCCGCTGTCGGGATCGCGGATCAGGGCCGCCACGTTTAGGCTGAGGTTGCTCAGGAAAGGAAAGGGGTGGGCCGGATCCACCGCCAGCGGCGTGAGCACTGGAAAGATGGCGCTGCGGAAGTAGGCGTCGGCCCAGTCCTTCTGGCGAGCGTTGAGCCGGGTGTAGTCGATCAGCTGGATGCCGTATTCGTCGAGGTTGCGCTTGAGCGAATGGCGGTAGTGCTGCTGCTGCAGTTCGAGCAGGGGGCGCAGCTTGGCCTGGATCGCCTCCAGTTGCTCCAGGGGGGTGAGGCCGTCGTCACTGAGGGTGGTCACCCCGGCCTCCTGCTGCGACTTCAGCGAAGCCACGCGCACCATGAAAAATTCGTCGAGGTTGTTGCTGAAGATCGCGCTGAACTTGGCCTGCTCCAGCAGGGGGGTGTGCTCATTGAGGGCCTGGGCCAGCACCCGCTGGTTGAAGGCGATCCAGCTCAGCTCCCGGTTGATGTAGTGCTCGGGGGCAACGAGGGCAGGCGTGGTGGTGGACGCGGTCATGGTGTTCTGCGGAAACCCGCGTCGGCGGGATGGGAAAAGTTAGCAATCAGAAGCGGATTAACCTGGTGTCGCCGCCGTCTGGCGCCGCGTGCCGCCCGCCACCAGCGCCGCCACCGCCACCATCAACGCGATGCTGAGCCAGAAGGGGCTCCGGTGGCCCAGGGTTTCGTAGGCCAGTCCCGCCAGCGGCGGCCCGAGGAAGCTGCCGGCGCTCTGGAGGCCCTGCAGGCTGCCCAGGGCGGCCCCCTGGCCGGAGCCTTCCAGCCGCCGGCTCACCAGGCTGCGCAGGCAGGGGGTCACCAGTCCGGTGCCGAAGGCCAGGATGGCCACGGCGCTGAACACGGTGGGAATGGCCGAGGTCGGCTGGGCCAGGGGGATCAGCAGACAGCCCGTCACCACACAGCCCAGGCCCACCAGGCTCAGTCGCCACTCCCCGATCCGTTGCACCAGGGGGCCGATCAGGCCGCCCTGGACCACGGTGGCCACCACCCCCACCACCAGGAAGGCGAGGGCTGCCAGCTCCGGCCCCCAGCCGAAGGCCTGGCGGAAGTAGAGCACCAGCATGGCGGTGAAGCCGCTGAAGGCCAGAAAGAAGAAGAAGAAAGCCGCGCACAGCCGCCGCAGCCGTGGGTTGGCGAATACCGAGGCCAGCTGGCTGAAGGGCTGCAGCTCCCGCCGCCGGGGCAGGGCGATGCGCGCCTCAGGCGGATGGGTTTCCGGCAGCAGGGTGAGCACCACCAGCAGGTTGACCACCGCGAAGCCCACCGCCACGAACAGCGGCAGGGTCACGGAATGGCGCGCCAGCAACCCCCCCAGGCCCGGGCCGAGGATGAAGCCCAGGCCGAAGGCCACGCCGATCAGGCCGAAGGCCCGCGCCCGCTGCTCCGGTGCGGTGATGTCGGCCAGCACGGCGCCGGCGGTGGCGGCGGTGCCGCCGCTCAGGCCATCGATCAGCCGGGCGAGGAAGAGCAGGGCCAGGGGCAGTCCGGCGGCTGCGTCGCCCGGCCACAGCTGGGTCCAGGGCAGGCTCACCGTGAGGGCGAACAGGCCCAGCCCCAGAACGGATCCCGCCACGCAGAGCGCCATCACGGGCCGTCGCCCGAAGCGATCACTCAGGGCCCCAATCAGGGGGGTGGCGCTGAACTGGGCCACCGCATAGGTGCCGGCCAGCAGGCCGAGGGTGCGGCCATCGCTGCTGAAGCCCGCCAGCAGGAAGGGCAGCAGCGGGAACACGATGCTCTCCCCCAGCCGGTCGTTGAGCAGGGTCAGGAAGGCGGAGAGCCTGGGGGAGGGTCGTCCGAGCGGCAAGGCGGCCTCCCGCTGCTGGGTCGTCAGCTTCCCATAGGGCCTGGGGCTCGCTGCCGGGTTCCGCCGCCGGTTCAGCCTGGGCCGACGGCGGCAGGCCGACCATCGAAGATGGGGGTGGCGTCGTACCGACTCGCCTCCGTGATGGCTGCCCGATGACTTCCCCTGGATCGCCGGCCGGATCCACCGCCGCTGTTTCCCCCGCCGCCGCCACCAACCCCGCCGCCAACCCCATCGCCGCCTCCGCTCCCGACACCGCGCCGCAGGGGCTCTGCCGCGATAGCGGGCTGGCGGGGCTGGCGGCAGCTGCGGAGGTTGGCGTGCAGGGGGCCTCCGCCGCGGCCTGGCTGATCCCGATCTCCGGGCTGGTGCTGGTGCTGTTTCTGGTGGTCCATCTCGCTGGGGTGAGCCTGGCGCTGCTGGATCCGACGGGCTTCGAGCAGGTGGCGGAAGTGCTCCACCGCCAGCCTTGGCTGCCGCCCCTGGAGCTGGCCCTGGCTGCCGCCCTGCTGCTCCATCCCCTGCTGGCCCTGCTGCGCAGCGCTTCCAACCGTCAAGCTCGGGGTGCTGTGGCAGGCCCGCAGCGCAGCCGGCGGGATGGTGGCCTGGAGGCCGCGGCCGCCCTGGCCGGCCGCTGGGCCCCCTGGAGCGGGGCGTTGCTGCTGGTGTTCCTGGTGGTGCACCTGGCCCAGCTGCGGTTGCATCGCCCGGCGGCCGGCGCCGAGCTGGAGGCCCTGTTCGCCGCCTTGGCTTCCCCCTTCTCCCTCGGCCTCTATGGCCTGGCTGGTGCTGCGGTGGGGCTTCATCTGCTGCAGGGCTACGAGAGCGCCCACCGCAGCCTGGGCTGGCTTGAGCCGGGCAACCGGGAGCGGATTCGCTGGGCCGGGCGCGCCCTCGCCCTGCTCCTTGGCGCCGCCTTTGGTGTGCTGCCGATCGCCCTGGTGCTGCGGGCCTCCCTGGCGAACGGCATGCCATGACATCCCCCTTCGCCTCCCCCTTCGCCTTCGCCCCACCCCGCGGCAGTGGATCCCCTGCCACCGCTCCCCCAGCGCCTCCAGCCCCGTTGCCACCCTTCCCGCCGACCGCGCCGCGGCTCGATCCGCGCCTGCCGGCGGGCCCGCTCGATTCGGCCTGGCAGCGCTGCCGTGAGGGCCTGCCCCTGATCAGCCCGGCCAACAAGCGCAAGCTGCGGGTGCTGGTGGTGGGCAGCGGCCTGGCCGGCGCCTCGGCCGCCGCCACCCTGGCTGAGCAGGGCTACCGGGTGCAGCTGGTCACTTATCACGACAGCCCGCGGCGGGCCCATTCGGTGGCGGCCCAGGGGGGCATCAACGCCGCCAAGAACTACGCCGGTGATGGTGACAGCATCGGCCGCCTCTTCCGCGACACCCTGAAGGGCGGCGATTTCCGCGCCCGCGAGGCCGGCTGCCACCGCCTGGCGGAAATCAGCGGCGCGATCATCGATCAATGCGTGGCCCAGGGGGTGCCCTTCGCCCGGGAGTACGGCGGCACCCTGGCCAACCGCAGCTTCGGCGGCGCCCTGGTGAGCCGCACCTTCTACGCCCGCGGCCAGACCGGTCAGCAGTTGCTCTATGGCGCCTACCAGGCGCTGATGCGGCAGGTGGCGGCGGGGCGGGTGGAGCTCCTCACCCGGCGAGAGATGGTGGAGCTGATCTGCGTGGATGGGGTGGCGCGGGGCGTGGTGTGCCGCCATGGCCTCAGCGGCGCCCTGGAAACCTTCACCGCCCATGCGGTGCTATTGGCCAGCGGCGGCTATTCGAATGTGTTCTATCTCTCCACCAATGCGGTGAAGAGCAATGTCAGCGCCATCTGGCGGGCCCACCTTCAGGGGGCCTGCTTCGCCAATCCTTGCTTCACCCAGATCCATCCCACCTGCATCCCCGCCGGCGACATCTGGCAGAGCAAGCTCACCCTGATGAGCGAGAGCCTGCGCAATGACGGCCGCGTCTGGGTGCCGGCGCAAGCGGGGGATGGAAGGCAGGCCGCGGCGATTCCCGAGGCGGAACGCGATTATTTCCTGGAACGCCAGTACCCCACCTACGGCAACATGGTGCCCCGTGATGTGGCCTCCCGCCGCGCCCGGGAGCTGTGCCTGGAGGGCCGTGGCGTGGGGCCTGGCGGCCGCGGGGTCTACCTGGATCTGGCGGAGGCGATCCGCCGCGACGGTCGGGAGGCGATCGAGAGCCGCTACGGCAACCTGCTGGAGATGTATGCGCGCATCACCGGCGAAGATCCGATCGCCTCGCCCCTGCGCATTTATCCCGCGCCGCACTACACGATGGGGGGCCTGTGGGTGGATTACCACCTGATGAGCACGATTCCGGGATTGTTTGTGCTCGGGGAGGCCAATTTCTCTGAGCACGGCGCCAATCGGCTCGGAGCCAGTGCCCTGATGCAGGGTCTGGCCGATGGCTACTTCATCGCCCCAGCCACCGTGACGGCCTGGCTGGCGGGCCATCCGCAGCCGCAGATCGGTGCCGACCACCCGGCCTGCCGCGCGGCGGTAGCCGCGGCCAAGGTCCGCATTGCCGCCCTTCGGCCGGAGGCGGCCCGCCCAGTCGGGGGGGATGGCGCTGGCGGCCGCACCGTCACGGATCTGCATCGGGAGCTGGGCCTGCTGATGATCGAGGTGTGCGGCATCAGCCGCAGCGCCCCGGATCTGCGGCGGGGGCTGGCAGCAGTGGAGGCCCTGCGCCAGGAGTTCCGTGATGGGGTGCGGGTGCCCGACCACGGCGCCGGGCCCGATGAGGCTCTGGAGAGGGCCCTGCGGCTCGAGGATTTCCTCGGCCTGGCGGACCTGATGCTGCGCGATGCCCTGGCCCGGGAGGAATCCTGCGGCGCCCATTTCCGCGAGGAGTTCCAGACTCCTGAGGGTGAGGCCCAGCGCGACGACGCCCAGTTCGCCCACATCGCCGCCTGGGAGCATCGGGAGGGGGCACAGCCCGAACGTCACACCGAACCGCTCGCCTTCACAGCCATGGCGCCGAGCCAGCGCAACTACCGCTGAGGCAGCTCGGAACCCTTGTTCGCAGCTGCTGAACCCCTGCCCGCTGGCCTCACCCGCCAGCTCCTTCCTCCCCCGCTTCCCTTTCCCTGGCGCTGGTCTTCTCAGCAGCTCCGGCCTTCTCCTCCCCTACGTTCTCTCGCCCGCCAGGCCCTCCCGCTCCAGGCCCTGTCCCCTTCCGCCGATCCCACCCGCCCCGCCCCGTTTGCCCCCTTTCAATCCGCCCCGCCTCGCCGCTCCGCCCACCGTCCACGCCCTGCCATGAGCCTCCAGACCGTTCCCGCCACGATCAGCCTCACCCTGAAGGTGTGGCGCCAGGCCGGCCCCGGCCAGCCGGGCGGCTTTGAGAGCCACCGGCTGGAGCGGCTCAGCACCGATCTCTCGCTGCTGGAGGCCCTTGATCTGCTCAACGACCGCCTGCTCCGGGCCGGCCAGCGCCCGATCGGCTTCGAGCACGACTGCCGCGAGGGCATCTGCGGCTCCTGCGGCTTCCTGGTGAATGGCCAGGCCCACGGACCCCAGGCGGCCACCAGCGTCTGCCAGCTCTACCTGCGCCGCTTCCGCGATGGCGACACCCTGACACTGGAGCCCTGGCGGGCCCGCGCCCTGCCCCTGGTGGCCGACCTGACGGTGGACCGCGGCGCCTTCGATCGGATCATCGCCGCCGGCGGCTACTGCTCGGTGAACACCGGCAGCGCCCCGGAGGCCAATGCCAGCCTGATCGGCCGCGACCAGGCCGCCAGCGCCTTCGACGCCGCCACCTGCATCGGCTGCGCCGCTTGCGTGGCCAGCTGCCGCAATGCCTCCGCCAGCCTGTTTGTGGCCGCCAAGCTGGCCCATTTGGGTCAGCTGCCCCAGGGCCAGCCCGAGCGATCCCGGCGGGCCCGGGCGATGGTGGCCCAGATGGCAGCCGAGGGCTTCGGCGGCTGCAGCAGCCACCTCGAATGCGAGGCCGCCTGCCCCAAGCAGATCTCCGCCGACTGGATCAGCTGGATGCGGCGGGAGCTGCGCGGGGGGTGAAGCCCCGCTTGCCCTGCTGCCTGCCCCCGCGTCACCGCCACCCGATGAGCACCCCCCCTGACCCCCACGCCCCATCCGTGAGCCAAGCCTTGGACGGAACTCTCCCCAGCCTCACGCACCTTGATTGCCGCGGTGAGGTTCACATGGTGGATGTGAGCAGTCGGCCAGCCACGGTTCGCGAGGCCGTGGCCGAGGGCTGGCTGCGCATGCAGCCGGTCACGCTGGCGTTGGTGCTGGAGGGTCAGGCGCCCAAGGGAGATGTGCTGGCGGTGGCCCGGGTGGCGGCGATCCAGGCTGCCAAGCGCACCGCTGAACTGATTCCCCTCTGCCATCCGCTGCCGCTTTCGGGGGTGAAGGCCACGATCGAGCCGGCGCTTGATGGGTCTGGGCTGCGTGTGGAGGTTCGAGTCCGCACCACCGCTGCCACCGGCGTGGAGATGGAGGCGCTCACGGCCGTGAGTGTGGGCCTGCTCACCCTCTACGACATGGTGAAGGCCGCCGATCCCGCCATGACGATCGGGCCCATCCAGCTGCTGTGCAAGCAAGGGGGCCGCAGTGGCGTTTGGGAACGGGGTGATGGCTGAACCCACGGCTGAACCGTTTCCCGCCGAGGGATTGCCGCTGGAGGAGGCGCGGGCGCGGGTGCTGGCCGCGCTGCGGCCTGATCCGCCGTTGGAGACCCTCCCGCTGGCGGCCTGCCTGGGCCGGGTGCTGGCGCAATCGGTGCTGGCCAGCGAAGCGGTGCCGGGATTCCGGGCCGCGATCCTCGATGGCTACGCCGTGGCTGATGCCATGCCGCCGGAACCCGGTCGCCGCTGGCGGGTGGTGGGACGCTCCGCAGCCGGCGCTCCCTACCCGCAGCCCATGGGGGAGGGGGAGGCGGTACGCATTCTCACCGGAGCCCCCTTACCGGAGGGTGCCGCGCGGGTGTTGGCCCAGGAGCAGGTGGAGGTTCAGGGGGATGTTCAGGGGGAGTGGCTGCTCCTCACGGAGGCCGTTGGCCCGGAGCCCTGGATCCGTGCCGCCGATGAGGAGGCGGCGCCGGGGCAGGTGCTGGTTGAGGCCGGCCAGCGCCTCGGGCCCGCCGATCTGGGTCGGTTGGCGGGCTGTGGTGTGGCGATGCTGCCGGTGGCGGCCCGGCCGCGGATTGGCCTGCTGATCAGCGGCGATGAACTGGTACAGGCCGGTGCCGATCGCGGGCCCGGTGAGATCTGGGAAAGCAACGGCACTCTGCTTGAGGCTCTGTTCGCCCGTCTGGGCTACCCGCTGACCCTGCGGTTGCAGGTGGCCGATCAGCCGGAGCGGTTGGCGGCCGCCTTTGATCAGCTGGCTGCCGGTTGCGATCTGGTGGTGAGCACCGGTGGCGTTTCTGCCGGCGACAGCGACTGGATCCGCCCCCTCTTGGCCGAGCGGGGCACGGTGGCGTTCTGGAAGTTGTTCCTGCGGCCGGGACGCCCCTTTGCGTTTGGCACTCTGGCCGGATTGCCCTTCTTCGGTCTGCCGGGTAATCCGGTGGCAGCCGCCATCACGGCCTTGCAGCTGGTGCTGCCGGCTCTGCAGGCGCTGGAGGGGGGCGATGCCGTGGGTCTGCGGCGGTTGCGGGTGAGGCTGGCGGCGCCCCTGAGGCGACGGCCGGGGCGGCCGGAACTGGCCCGGGCCCGCTTGGCCTTCGCCGCTGACGGGCTGCCGCTGGCGTTGCTGGAGGGCAGCCAGGCGTCGTCCCGCATCGGTTCGCTGCAGGGGGCCGAGCTGCTGCTGGAGCTGCCCGCCGAGGCAGCCACGCTGGAGGCCGGCACCGAGCTCTGGGCCCAGCTGCTGCTGCTGCCCCTGTTCTGAGCTCGTCGCCCAACCGGGGTCAGGGCAGCGGAGTGCACTCACAGGGGCGTGTTGCCTTCCACCCAGGTGCCCACCCCGTTCACCCATTCCCGTTTCCAGAAGGGAACGTCGTGCTTGAGGCCTTCCAGCAGGGCCTGGCCGCACCGCTGGGCCGGGCCGCGGCGATCCGCCGCCACCGCCACCAGCACGATGGCGTCGCCCGGCCGCAGCCGACCGATCCGGTGGCGCACCAGCACGGCAGCGGCCCCCTGGGCCGTGACCATGGCCAGCTCCTGCAGGCGCCGTTCGGCCATGGCGGGGTAATGCTCCAGCTCCAGGGCCTCCAGCGGCAGGCCTTGGCCACTCACACCCCGCACCCTGCCGATGAAGTGGGCCTCAGCGGCGGGCAGGCCACCGGGCAGGTCCGCCAGCTGCCTCTGCCAGGCGGCCAGGCAGGCCAGGGGATCAAGGGTGGTGGTGAGCAGCTGCAGATCCAGTCGGGGCAGCGTGGCTTCCACGGGATCGCGCCGTTCAGCCGCCACTGTCAGCCTCCACTGATCGGCGGCAGGAAGGCCAGTTCATCGTCGGGTTTGAGGGGCGTGTCGAAGCTGGCGAAGCTGTGGTTGATCGCCACCCGCACGGTGTGTGCTGATGGGGGATCGGGCAGTTGGCTCCAGATCTGGTGCGGTGTGAGGCCGGCGCTGTGGGGCCAGGGTCGCTCCCCCCAGCCCGCCCGCTCCCGCAGTCCGGCAAACAGCAAAACCCTCACCGTGGCCACTGCCACGGTGTTCGCTCCCCCATCACCTGGCCCGCGCATGGCTGGTCTGGATCACTCCAACCACTCTGCCGCTGCCCCAGCCCCACAATGGCCTTCTGCCGCTGGCCTGCTGTGGCCCTTTCGATCGCCCTGCTCACGGTGTCCGATCGCCGCAGCCTCGCCGACGACCCCTCCGGCGATGCCCTCCAGCAGCGCCTGGAGGCTGCGGGCCACCGGCTGCAGGAGCGTTGCATGGTGCCCGATGACCGATACCGGATCCGAGCGGAGGTCAGTCGCTGGATCGCTGATCCGGCCGTGCAGGTGATGATCAGCAGTGGTGGCACCGGCCTCACCGGTCGTGATGGCACCCCGGAAGCGGTGGCTCCCCTGCTCGACAAGACCATGGATGGCTTCGGGGAGCTCTTCCGGATGCTCTCTTTCCAGAGCATTGGCACCAGCAGCCTCCAGAGTCGCTGCCTGGCGGGGGTGGCCAATGGCACCCTCATTTTCGTGCTGCCCGGTTCCCTCGATGCGGTGTCCACGGCCTGGGATCGGTTGATCGGCGCCCAGCTGGATGCGGAGACCCTCCCCTGCAATCTGGTGCAGCTGTTGCCTCGCTTGCGGGAAGATCCAGATCAGCTCGCCTGAGCGCCGATGCAGACCTCCGCGCTGCTGCTGCTTGCCCTGGCTGGGGTGGCCTTTCTCTATGCCTCCGTTGGCCATGCCGGCGCCTCCGGCTACATCGCGGTGCTTGCGCTGAGCGGTTTTGGCGCCGCAGAGATCCGACCCCTTGCCCTGGTCCTCAACGTGCTCGTGTCCAGCCTCGCCAGCTGGAATTTCGCCGCCGCCGGCCACTTTCGGCGCGAGGTGTTGCTGCCGCTCGCCCTGTTCTCAGTTCCCGCGGCGTTGGTGGGCGGCATGGTCTCCTTGCCCACCTTGCCGCTCCAACGCCTGCTTGGGCTGGTGCTGCTGTTCTCAGCCTGGCGGTTGTCGCAGCCTTCCCCCTCCGCAGAGGTTGCTCCAGCCGTGCCAGGGCCCGTCACCATCAGCCTGACGGGAGGCCTCCTCGGAGGGCTGGCCGGCATCACCGGCACCGGTGGCGGCATTTTCCTGACGCCGCTGATGATCCTGCGGGGCTGGCTGGTGCCTCGCCAGGCGGCGGCCGTCTCGGCGGCGTTCATCCTGGTCAATTCCCTGGCGGGGCTGGCCGGGTTGGTGATGGCCAGGGGGAGCGCCGCTCTGCCTGCGGCCGGAGTGGTGGGGCCCATGGCGCTGGCGGTGATGGTGGCCGGAGGGCTGGGGGCCCATTGCGGCAGCCGCCGCTTTCCTTCCCTGTGGATTCGGCGCCTGCTGGCCGTGGTGCTGCTGGTGGCAAGCGGAAAGTTGCTGGGCTGGATGGGCTGAGGGCAGGCGTCAAGAGCTGCGGCGCCTGCTCCAGGCTCCGGTCGGGTTGGGTGTGCGGTGGCACCGGGCGCAGCACGGGGCTCGGCGCGGGAGGGAGGGTGGATCCATGGGGCCACAGAGGGCGGCCAATGCCCTGTGGCCGTTGGTGCCCACTAGCTTGAACCTCCTCCTCCGTTCGCTCCAATGGGAGACGACGCTGCCGACGGGTCCAGGCTTTCCCGCCCCTCCCCCGCCGAACCCGGCACGCCCACGGTGGGGGGCGGCTGGCCGGTGATTGATGGCTGGGCCAAGGCCAGCCTGTCGCTGCAGGGGCCCCTGCTCTGGAAGACGCTGCTGCACAAGAGCGCCTGCCTCTCCTGCGCCTGGGGCACGGGCGGCCAGAACGGTGGCTTCAGCGATGAGTTGGGGGAGCCGCTGCAGCGCTGCCTCAAAAGCGTGGAAGCGATCTCGGCTGAACTGCAAGCCGCCGTGCCCAAGGGATTGTTCGGGCAGCGCAGCATCGCCCAGCTGCAGGGGCTCAGCTCCCTGGAGGCCGACCGGCTGGGGCGATTGAGCCAGCCGCTGATCCTGCGGCAGGGACGCAGCCACTACGAGCGGATCGGCTGGGACGACGTGTTCGAGCTCACCGAGGCGGCCTTCCGGGTGCCGCCGCAGCGGCTGGCCTCCTACAGCTCCGGTCGCTCCTCCAACGAGGCCGCCTACCTGTTGCAGCTGCTGCTGCGGGCCCTGGGCTCCAACAACCTGGCCGATTGCTCCGACCTCTGCCACGCCCCCTCCACCGTGGGGCTGGGTGAGGTGTTCGGATCGGGCACCTCGATGGTGAGCTTGGAGAGCCTCAAGCAGGCCGACTGCGTGGTGCTGGTGGGCTCCAACGCCCCCGCCAACCACCCGCGCCTGATGAACGAGCTGATCCAGCTGCGGCAGCGGGGCGGCACGGTGATCGTGATCAACCCGGTGCTGGAGGTGGGCCTGCTCAAGTTCGGCTCACCCGCCTTCCCGATCCGCTCGTTGCTGAAGGGATCATCGATCGCCTCGATCT
>Ga0207941_1000264_pt1 | contig 16766 bp, 21 predicted proteins | sample LakMenEpi13Sep12_FD_150695 | JGI IMG/M metagenome (GOLD analysis project Ga0207941, IMG submission 150695) | Freshwater microbial communities from Lake Mendota, WI - 13SEP2012 deep hole epilimnion (SPAdes) | ecosystem: Environmental > Aquatic > Freshwater > Lake > Epilimnion/Euphotic zone ...
ATGAAACAGGAACACTTTCTCCATCTTTAAAAGTTTTTGCAGAAGACTTTATGGAATTTAATGCAGTTATAAGTGAGTTGATCTTCTTTGGATCAAAGTCATCGCCACGTTTTATTGAATCAACAAATTGTTGAAATGATTTGCCTAGCGTGTATAATTCATTGTTGATGACATGTCCAGGCAAACGCATAAAAGACTCTTGTAAGTCTTCGGGCTTGCCTTGAAGGATTCTTGTTGCTGCTTCTATAAGCGGGTTTTTATGCATATCTTTCGTTTCTATTTTTCCAAATTTGTGCTGCCTTGTAGATTAATGCAGAGATGTTGCTTGATTCTTTATAACCAGAACTTTCTCCTCCGTCAAAATATCCATCAAGCGCAAATAAGAAATCTTCCATTTCATCTTCATCCAGATTGCGCACTGCTCCCATTGCCTTTTTAGCAAGTGGAAATTTAGCGGTGTAATATTCCTGTAGTGTCTCACCTTTATCTTCAACACCTTCATTATAACCATACTTTTCACCGGTCTTTAATCCGCTTGCTGCTCTTGCTGCGTCATAGAGGTGATCACTTATTTTTTTAATGACGCCTCTTGGATTGCCTTTGTGATCACGTGATGATGCATATTTTGTCATCTCGTCCATATGATCTGCAAATGCAAGTAAAAATTCTTGCATTTGACTTCTATTTAAATTGTCAATTTCTGCTAATAGGCGTTTTATAATTGCGCTCTGTGCTTCTTGAAGACACCCGTCTGAGGTCTTGCCCTCCAGAATCGTTGCTGCAGCACTCACAAGAGAGTCATTTTTATAGTTGTCAAAGGGTTGCATATAAGACTATTTATACAATTTCATAATTCGAAAAATGTATAAATAAGATAGATTATGAATAATTTCACATCATACAAAGAAGACCCATTGGTTTCTGCCGCTGCACATGTGTTGTCTCAAGAACAATTAAGCGAAGGCATTGTAACCTTTCCGAGCTATCGTGCCAAAGGCAAAGGCATCTACATTGGAAAAGATCTCATAAGCAAAGACGATTTTGGTTCATTTGTCGATACTGTAAACAGACAAGTAGACAAGTTTCCACTCTTTGGAAAATATCTTGAAGTTCACTCTGGCTCTGACAGCATTCGCGGAGAGTGTGTTGGCTATGCTCATATTCATGGCGCGCCAATGCTGCTCATTCGCGACAGCAACTATAAAGAAGTATGGATTGATGCAGATCGTGCTCAACGTGAGATTTATGCATTTACTCCAGCTAAAAAGGATGTCACTACAACCGGCACCGGATCAAGTGATAATCCAATGCTTTACAGCTTTGGCAAGACTAACTATTAAGTTGGTGGGCAAGGAGGGACTTGAACCCTCACGCATCACTGCACGGGCTTCTAAAACCCGCGTGGCTACCATTACACCACTTGCCCAAATAAAAAACGGAGCCAACATAGAGAAGGCTCCGTTTTTGTTTTATATTCTTATAATATTAGAATGTCTTCTTAAACTCAATTCCACCGAAGAAAAGATTCTTCATGTCTGAATGCACACCAACCGAGTCATCAAGACCAAGTGAGTATGAGACAAACGGAACAGCGGTCACGCCTTGCACAACTGGAATGTCAGTCGACACAGTGGTCTCAAAGTGAGTACACTGTCCTTCTTGAGCGAGATAGCCAAGCTCAGCGCGAAAGTCAAGCATCAATGAAGATCCAAAATCATCACTGTATGTTGCAGCAAGTTCGCTATAGCTGTTATTGTCACCAACAAGTCCGACATACTGAGTAAGCGAAAGATCGATTGGACCAACTGCACGTGATACAGTCAAGCCAGCTTCTTGCGATTGTCCTTCCTGTCCTGCATAGTCTTGCGAATACCAGGTATAGCTCAAAGATACGAGATAGTCAGCAACACTCTTAGAAAAGATTGCAGAGAGCTCAGTAGCTTCGTCCTTCCCAGTTGTTTCAGCGTTTGCATAGTCAGCGCTAAGTGCCAACGAAACGTCCGCAGGAAGTTCAGTTGTCGTTTTGACGATTGCATTTGCTTCATTTGCACCTAGATCAGCACCACGCCAAACCTTATCAGAAGAGTAGCCAGTTTCAAGCGTCACCGGCGTGAATGCTGAAGGAGCGTCTTCGATTGGGCCTGCATAGGCATAGTTAAGAGCAGCAAGTGCTGCAATAAGTCCGACTTTAACGATTTGTGTTTGTTTTTTCATATTATAGTTCATTTTGTTTTTCAGGGGGAGAAGTGGTGGGGAGTGAGGGATTCAAACCCCCGGCCGACTCGGTGTAAACGAGATGCTCTATCGCTGAGCTAACTCCCCATAAAAGTATCTATATGTGTTGGCGGAACGTGTAGGATTTGAACCTACGGTAGAGTTGCCCCTACATTTCCTTAGCAGGGAAACACTTTCGACCACTCAGTCAACGTTCCAAAATGGCGGGTAGAGTAGGATTCGAACCCACGGAGGCGATTAAACCTCTCTCGATTTCAAGTCGAGCGCCTTAGACCAACTCAGCCATCTACCCTAAAATTTATAAGCCGTCAGACAGGTCATAGATGCGATTTGAAACATCAACTGACTTGTCTTTCATGAGTGTTTTGGAAAGTGTGCTGTTGTATGACAGCAGCAGTGCAATTGCAAGTGGATCAAACACAGCAATGATTATGCATATAAAGGCCATTACGATTGTATCGAGCGGCAGATTAAACTGATCGGCAATAAACTTAAACGTTCCAATGTCTTTTGATGCCGACATCTTGAGTTTTAGCTCTTGTATTTGTGTGTCAAGCTCTCTCTTGCTGTCTTGCAGTTGAACTATTCTCTCGCGCTGTGCTTGCATTTCAGCCGCTGTTCTTTCAATATCGGCATAGATTGGTCGTGCATTTGCCGCAGACATCTTTGGCAAGCGTTCTTCTTGTGACCGCCGCGCAGCGTTTAGTGTCTCTATTCGTGAGTTGATTTGTGAGACTTCAGAGTCGATGCCGCTCTTACGTTCTTGAAGAGACCCAACCTGGGAGTCGATGTTAGAAAATTGTATTGAGTTTACAGCATAGGCAGACGATAGATAACCAAAAATACCGAGTGAAGTTATACACATGAGTACGAGTGTCGCAGTGACGAGATAGCCCTTTAAGAGCGCTGATGTGTATGCCCAATAGTGATGCAAATAGGTCGTCGCTACAAGTTTGCCAATCTCTAGTGCACTTGCCATGATGAGCACTGAAACATAGCTACCACTAAAGAGTGTAGCAATGCCAAGTACTGAAAACCATGCGGCACATCCAGCCACAAGTAGACTAGTAATGAATAGCAGTGCACGTAAAACCATGTCATGATATTTATAATGGTGGGCCCGGTTGGGTTCTTATTAAAAATGGTAGGCCCGCTCGGATTCGAACCGAGGGTCACCCGATTATGAGTCGGACGCTTTCACCGCTAAGCTACGAGCCTTTATAGAAATTTAGTTCTTAGAAATATTTCGATTTTTTAAAGAATTTGAAATTTTTTGTTTTGTTTCTTCGCTCATCGGCTTTCTTAATTTTGCTGCTTTCGAAATATTTTGCTTTGCAGTTTCACTAAGTTTTCTACCTTTTGATGAAGAACCACCACGTTTTCCAGCATCAATAAATTTTTGTTTATTATCACTGGAATTTAAAGTTTTTTTAATTTGTGAAATAGTTTCATTTGAATGAGATTTGCCTTTAAAATGTGATCCACCTTCACCGCCGACTCCCATGTTATAAGTGTCCTTGCAATTTACAAATTCTTCAGTAATCAATTCTCTTTCTTTTGCATTCATCTCCTCTTCTGTTTGGAAAATAAACAATATTTCTTTTTGAAAATTTTCCTTACCATATTTTAATATAGCTTCCTTGATTGCCTTTCCGGAACCATAATACGAATCATTTGGATTAGCAGTTTGATGTTTACCTATATAAAATTTATTATTGATTAGATTTGTAGTTTTATAGATTGTATAGAACATAATTCTATTTATACAATCATAGACCCCTGCTCTTACCGCTGAGCTACAAGCCCCTTTCATTATAAAACTGGTCCGTTTTCTTTTTGTTCGTGATCTATGTATTGCCCAATATGTTGATGAACATTCAGCGATCGACGAAATGATTCATGCTCAAGTTTGGCTATTCGCTCTCTAAGTTCATTCATCTCAGAGAGTAGCGCTTCTACTTCGGCGTCAATCAAACTTTTAATATGTTCTGTATTCATAATCTTTTAAAGATGGTAGCTATGGTCGGACTCGAACCGACAAGCCATAAGGCAACGAATTTTAAGTTCGCAATGTTTACCAATTTCATCACACAGCCATAGAAAATTTAGAGGTTGTCGACGAGATAATTGTTCGACTTTAGGGACCTCATGCTCCTGTAAGCGATACCACCACAGTACCGAAATTTTATTTATTAGAGATATTATAATTCTTACATGATTCTAAAGAATTTAGAATAACAATATTGTCATATTGATTTAACAAACATTTTAATTTTTCATTTTGAACTTTAATTGCTTGGGGATTTTTTGGATCTAGATATAGATTATATTCTGGAAGATAAAAATCTGGAAAATAATTATGTGTTATACCATCTTTATCAATCCATGGCAATGGACTTGGTCTAAGCCAAGTAATATTACATTCATCTAAACGTTTAGCGAGTTCTAATTCCCATGAAGAATCTAACATTATTCCATTATATTCAATAATTCCTCTTCTTAATCTTCTATGAGGTGAAGAAAGCGCCTTTTCTTTCATCAATTGTTTAGATTTTTCAGTATGTTTTCTTCCTTTCCAATAGTTATTATTAATTAACGGCGAAACTATTTGCTTTCCCTCAGATTTTGCTTTATCATATTGATTAGTAATTCCAGATTCTTTTTTCGCTAAATTCATAGCAGCAACAGCCTTTAATGAACCATTTTTATATTCAGTTCTTTTTGGGTTTTCTTTACACCATCTACTATGGTTTGCCATCCATCCACTTGGTTTATCGCACAAATCAAATTCTTCTTTACAGTGTTTACATTTATTCATAATAGTGTTTTTAAATTGGTGGGTATACTAGGATTCGAACCTAGGCGAAGGATTTAGAAGACCCTGATGCTATCCATTACATTATATACCCATACACTATTATTTATAAATTAAATCCCTTGCTCTAATCCACTGAGCTACGTTCCCGTTTTTCATATTTAATTAAAGTCAAAGGTGTCTACTGTAATGTCATGTTGCTTAAGAAGACGAACCGCGTTGTCACGTTTACGTTTGCTGTTCCAGAAAAGCTCAATCTCTGCAGCATCGGCATCGTTATAGGTGTGAATGTCGCTTAACGCCATTGCTTCCATATAGCATTCATCATTGTGAAATACAATCGAATATTGTTTTGTTTTCATGCGGTCTTAGTCGATGTCCTGTTTCATATTGTATTGGAGTTTCTCAAAAGATCAGACTTCAGCATTGACCTCACATTCATTTATAACATAATCATCATACGCAGTATTTTCATAACGATTGTTGACACGATCAGCATCAACCTTAGCCTTATAGGCATCTAGTGCGCAATTTGCTTTTTTAAGTGAGCTATAAGCTCCTAATACGACGTCGCCTTCATAGTCTACGCGTCCTAATAAGAGAAATATTGAAGATTTGTTTTTCATATTGTGGTTGGTGTTGCTTACATGGTTATTATAGCATAAAACGCACAGAAAGTACACAACTTTTTTCATAAAAGTGAAAAAAGATCCCGAAGTTAAGCCTGGTATAGAGAAAATTTGCCCATGACAGATTGCTGCTACACTCACCCAGGGCTGGGGCTAGCTAGGAACCACACCTAGCTGCGTCATGACATATTTGGATTCGCGCATGATACGAATTGCGAGGGGGAGGGCTTTAACCTCCACTCTAGACTATGGGCCTAGCGATCTCCGTATGATCCCTCTCGCAAAGTGTTTTCCCCACTACCGAATAATTGACCAGAGTCAACTTGAAGAAACGCAGTGACTATTTCATCTTGGTGGCTAATTCCAAGACTAGTTTAATGTGCGTCGGATTACATTCGGCGTCACCGGGTTGCCATCCCGTTCTTAGCCTCAATGCTCATTGTAGGATCAATGCCTACAATGGCAGGGAAAAATGGTGGGGTATTCTCGTATCATGTTTAAACCATGCGCTGTCTAGTGTGCACCCATCAAGCGTAGAGGGCATGAGGAGAATAAAGCCGCTAAGCTCTGCCCCATTGAAATTGGTGCGTCATGTGAGGGTCGAACTCACGCCTTCAGAGTGGAAGTCTAATGTGCTGCCGTAACACTTATGACGCAAAAAATAGACAATGTAGATGGAATCGAACCATCGCCTCGGCGTTGTCGCCTATCCTATCGGACAAGAAACCCTTTGCTTGGGGCGTGCTACCACTACACTATACATTGAAAGACTTAACGTTTGATCAGGTCAGACACAGCACGTGTCATTTTACCAATGTCAGCCATTGTTGGAAAGACACTGTTCGGGCTGTCGCCACCTCTAATTGAGAGGATTGGCTTGTGTGTGCCGGTTTTGGCGAGTGCCATATTGCCGCGAATATAGTCATCAGCACCCATCTTGCCCATGCTCATAGTGAGCGTATACTCTTGTCCACCAATCTCAAACGAGACACCAGTATAGCCAGAGTCGAAAAATTTGGCGTGTGTGATTGACCCACGGGGCGTGTCGGCAGAATTTAAAATTGTTTGCAGATAATCTTGAACGCTTTCTGGAACAGACCGTCCAAAGCCAGTGACTGGTGCAATAGCGACCTTTTCGAGAATTTGCTTTGCAGCTTCAACTAGACTGTCTGGTTGTGTAGAATTAAATGCGTTCATACTACTATTTATAAAAATGGTGGGCAGAGCTGGATTCGAACCAGCGTAGGCGTTAGCCAGCAGATTTACAGTCTGCCCCCTTTAGCCACTCGGGCATCTACCCATTTAGCAATGTATGGTTATTGACCCACACGGAATCTAGTATTTTATATACTAAGTTAAAACTGTTTTTGTATCTCTATTCTTTACCCCTTAAAAGGCAAAAATATATCTACCAAATAGAACCAGGTTTAGAGTTGGGTCTATTTTTATCCCAAAAATGCTTACCAGCAGCAGTTTGATCTGAGCTACGATATATTTTATAACCACGTTTCGATAAAATATCATAAACCATTTTTGCTAGTCCCTTACCTCTGTGCTCTTTAGATACCCAAATATCTATAGCTTTTAAATTTTTATTATCGTGTTTAAATGTAAATGTACCGATTTTTATTCTATCATCAATAAGATATACATATATCTCATCCAAGTAACTATCGATATCTATTTTAATATCATGGGTTATTTTTTTACTAAAAATTGATTTGAGTTTATCAATAAAACTTTCTCGTATAAAATACTGTTTAAATGATATAATCATAATACTATTTATGCGAAAGTGATGAGCTTTTATTCTTGTGCCATGCTCAGGGCTTAACAGGTGTTGTTGCTACATCAAAGGAGTTATGCTTGTTTAGCGTTCTAAAGTCACATCCTATGAAACGCAATTGCCGCTATGCGAACCGCCCATTAAAAAAATTGGTTGCGGGGGTGGGAGTCGAACCCACACCGAAGCCTAGCTTATGAGACTAGTTCAGCACCACTACTGACTGCCCCGCGATTGAAAATTGAGCCGTCTAGAGAGGCGACATAGACACATTCCCGTACGCACCCGCATATGCAGTCCTGCACGTCATTTGTGTCTATGTACCGGGCATGGAGCCCGTGCACCTCTCTAGCGGCAAAGTTGGTAGAGGTACAAGGATTCGAACCTCGACAAACAGAATCAAAATCTGTGGTGCTAACCGTTACACTATACCTCTATGGCACGTCACCACAGATTCGAACTGTGACAAAAGGTTTTGGAGACCTTTGTGCTACCGTTACACCAATGACGTATAATGGTGGAGGTTACCGGATTCGAACCGATGACATTCTGCTTGCAAAGCAGACGCTCTACCAACTGAGCTAAACCCCCTAATAAAAAATGGTCGGGTAATTGAGAATCGAACTCAACTAAACTTGCTCCCAAAGCAAGCGCCTCGCCAGTCGGCCTTTACCCGTAAAAATATGGTACACCCAGTTAGACTCGAACTAACGACCCCACAATTATCAATCGTGTGCTCTAACCAAACTGAGCTATGGATGCACTTTAAACTGGAGCCGAAAGTGGGATTCGAACCCACGATGATGTTTCCAAACCGGATTACAAATCCGGTGCAATCGACCACTATGCGACTTCGGCGTGATTGTATAAATCAATAAATTTTTTAAAAAGATTGCTATTGTATGCTATACCAACAGAATTAAATGCTCTACTTAAACATTTATGTTTTTCATATTCTAATTTTAGATTATCAAAGTTGTCTTTAATGATATTTGGTTTCGAATTATTCTCACATTGTTTGCAACAATATTTTTTCTTTTTCTTATTTGAAAATGTTGAATTGCAAGCTGCGCATGTAAAATGTTTTTGTTTCTTTTTTACAGTTCTTCCAAATTTCCATTCTTCGGAAACAATATAATCTTTAGAAACTTTCAAATTAACAATACCATTTGTTATCCATTTTGTATCATACTGACTATTGCATTCTCCCTTTGAAGTAATTTTAAATCGATGAGATGCATATTTAATAAATTCTTTACGTGCCCATTCATACATACGACCACTTTTAATGCATGGTCGATCACACGTTTTTGAAGATTTCATTTGCATTGCCCAAAGAGCATATGCAGTTTGGCTGCATCGATTAAATTTTGAAAGAAGCAAATGCGCAATATAATGTTCACGACCAGATAGTGCTACAATGTTTGATTCATCATCAGTGCCTCCCAATGATTTTGGGACTATATGATGACGTTCAATATAGCCACACGTTAAGATATTTTGACGCCTATATTCTATTAGGCGATTATATATCTGTTTGTAATCCATAAGTTTATTTATACAAAACGAACATTTAACTTACAAATTACAATAAAAAAATTGGCTCCGACTCGTGGGATCGAACCACGGACCCGATGATTAACAGTCATCTGCTCTGCCGCTGAGCTAAGTCGGATTGTGAAATTATTTATAGTGAGGAATTTTAGAGACAAACTCCTCAAAATTTTCCGTATCAATGTCTATATATTCTTCATTGAGAGTAAGACGACCCCTGTGCCAGGCATTCCATTCTAGATCTTCTTGCAGCGTCTCTGATGTATGAATCTTTACTAGACTGTTTTCTCCAGAAATGTCGCATGCAGACAAGGCGTCTTCGTACTGTTCATGCCAATCAAGACCACCGCATTCAGAATCTTCGCTCACGAGTTCAACGAGTTCTTCGTCAGAGAGACCTGCATATTCATCATAGAGTTCTCTCAACTTTTCAGTGTCAACGCTAAATAACTTTCCAGTGTGTACAGTTTCAGTCGTCCATTTTTCGATGTATATTTTCATAGTATTATTCGTCAAGTGAATTTAACCAACGCTTCTCACGTACGCGTTGGGCATGAGTAGACCACATGCGACCTAGCGTGAATCCTAGAGCATGCATTTCAAAATAGTTTTGAAAGCGTGAATGATCGCGAGTGACTCTAAACTTGTGTTCACCGCTCTTAAGCGGTAGTTTTACTGAAAGGTAAAATTGACCGACCTTGATGTATGTTGAGGTGCGAATGACTATTTTCATTGTATATTATTTATTGGTACTCACACGGGGAATCGAACCCCGATTGTACGGATGAAAACCGTAAGTCCTAACCGTTAGACGATATGAGCAGGTGTTGTAGATGGACGCACGTTCCAGTAACGCTCTGGACTAGGCGGTTTTGCAGACCACTGCATAACTTCTCTGCCAACGTGCGAAAGTGGTACTAGAGGTGGGACTCGAACCCACATACGGCTCGATGACCGATTCTACCCCCTTATAAAGAAGGACCTTTAACCAATTCAGGACACTCTAGCATTAAAAATTTGTTCTTGAATTTTATCCCATGTAAGCATTGTTTTATCGAGAATTAAAACTCGTATTGAATGGGTCTGTTCAACAATTTTAATTTTTTCGCAATCACTAAACCCCATAGATGGATTAATGTTATTGATAAGAAAATCATTTTTAGGATCTAGATATACATCAAAATCTGGCAGATAAAAATCTGGTGTATATTGTCTACTTTTATTGAATGGATCGATATAATCGAATTTTTTTGGCTTTATCCATCTTATGGAATTACTATCTAAAGATTTTGCAACACATACTTCATAAGAAGAACCAAATTTATGTCCATTATATTCGCATTTAGTATTAACAAATTTACCACCAAGACCACGACGTTTAGCATGATCTGACATATTTTTTCTTAATTCTGAAGTGCTCCTAGCTTTAGCTGATGCAGACATCTTTTGTCGCGTTTCATTAGAAACTTCCACTGCAATTGGTTTTGGCAAATTTAATTTAATTGCTTTAGTATACTGATTTGTTCCATTTCCTTTGCGGGCATTCATAGATTCCATCCAACGAATAGTTTTACCATTTGGTAGTTTTTCACTTGGAGGTAATTTATCTTTTATTTTTCCATTTTCACATGCCCTTGCATGTCTAGAATAGGCAAATTTTGAAATTTCTCTATTACATACTGGGCACAAGGAATGGTCATTCATATAGTTATTTATAAAAATGAGCAAAGAATCCGCTCTACCACTGAGCTACAGGAGGGAAAAATTTATCGGTTAATCATATTGGCATGTCGATGAGGAGCGCAATGCGCTGCAACTACAATCGACTATGACTTTTTATAGGGACCGAAAACTCCTATATACAAACCTTTGACATCGCATCACTGAGTGATCCAAGCCGTACAACCACGGACGTTCTCAACTTTCAGTAGCAGTTGATGTGGCATTTAGTTATGAAACTTTTGTTTCTTGTTGCTTACAGAGACATTATACACTAAACTCTCTCATATGTAAACATCTTTTTTATCTATAAGTGATTTATTTATATTGTAAAAAATCCTTCCATTCATCGCGAATCGTAACTTTTTCACTAAGCGCGCTAAACTCGATGTCTTTTAGCATCTTAGGTTTTACCTCTGAGCCATGAATGTTGAAATATGGAAACTTGTTTGATTTTTTGGTATTGCACTTTTTGCAAGACAGAACGATATTGTCGTCGTTGTTGCCGCCTCCACGACTGCGAGGAATGAGATGATCACGAGTCGCAGAAGTGTATGGAATTTTCTTTAAGCAATATTGACATTCTCCTCCATAGATATAATACAGCTGACGAAGGTTGATTGCGCGCGGCTGCTTTTTGCCTTGCTTGTAGTGACCAAAATAGCCTGGCACCACTACAATTGTAGGAATTGCCCACAATGTGTCGACGCTTCTCAGCGCAGGATTGTTTGGACTGAGATGATCATCGTTTGCTATCCAGCTGCTCCAGTCTCGTATGTTTCCATACTGGTCATAGGCTTTTACGCCTCCAACCATCATGTTTCGAATTGCAGACCGAGCAGAAAAAAATCCACATGGTTGAAAGCCTGCAGTCAATACGAGTGTAGTCTTATGAGAGGGAAAAACTGGAATCATGAACAGACGAGAGTATAACCACCAAACTTAGAGCGCACGACGTTGTTTACATAGACTGCAATGTGTGATGCATCTTCTAAACGAATTCTAGTGTGGCTGCGAAAGATTGAGCGACGACTAGAAATAGAATATTTGTGACGATTTGGATTATTTTTTCCAAGGCGGCCATAGAGGTCAACTCGTTTAAATTTTCCAACATAGTCTGGAGACTCCATCTCTTTCAAACGCTCTCTCAAATTATGAGTTTTTACCTCACGCCTCAAATGAAAGATTATTGTTTTTCCAACCTCGTTATTTTCAACCTTTAGTATTGTTCGTTGTGTGTTCATATTAGTTAAAGAAAAGATAGACTGCTTTGAACAGAGCGCTGATGAATCCAATCATACAGACTCCAAAAAATAGTGATATCAAGATGGCTAGTGGATAAAAATGCGATAGTTTCATGGTTTGGTGTTTGTTGTTTAAAAGTATCCTCAGTGCTTTACAGCTTCAATTGGGGCTGAGGAGCCTCCCAGGTTTCTATCACCTCCGAATTGAACGGACTTTTGAATAATATTCTTATAGGCCACTACCAGGTCATGACTACTGGCTTTGCGATAGAGAAGGTTTTAAAATCTTATGTCGTTATTCTATTTGTATTTGTTGTTGTTTTTTTTGGAAATGGCACCGCAGGCTATGGAATTGCACCATGAAACTTTTTAACGCTCTCCCTGCGGACAAGAGGCTCGTTCCTTTTATCTCTGATTTCGTTTGCAACCTCCATCAGTAAATTTGTTTTTTGAAAATTTCCCGTGCCTAACTTTTGTTGCTGATGAAACACGGGCATGTTCGGTTTCCTTACTATTGCTGAGCAATCCTGGGGTCTTCCTATCATCAGAAACGGCTGTGTGAGTCCATCTGCACATTTAATTTTCTTATCTTCTCGAGCTGCAGTCTCTTACGATTGGGGCATTACCTTAAATTTGTTTTTGAAAGTGGTGTCCCCCGCGAGGAGTCGAACCTCGTCTCCCAGAGTTCATTCTAGATCATTGACTAAGCTATTCATGTTTCGGTGGCGTTAACTCCAACCGGTCACATGCCCGGGATTCACTTAGTGTTTGTTCTAGAAGATCTACTGGCGGGCCAATACTTCAGGGGAAAATTGTTTTTTGAAAGTGGTGAGCAGTTTTAAGAGATGCTCAACTCTCTAGAGCGGTTTAACGAGTGCCCGAAGCTCAAAGCTTTTTAAAAGATGTTCAACTCTTGTGATTACCAACTACCGTTCATGGTTTGGATAAAGATGACGAACCAAACTGCTGCATTGATTCCGATGAAAATTCCTAATGTTTCTTTCATATTGTGTTGTGTTGCTTACATGGTCATTATACACTAAAATGCAGAGAAAGTACACAACTTTTTTCAAAAAAGTGAAAAAAGGCCCCGAAGTTAGGCCCCGTATAGAGAAATCTAGTGCTCCCAAGGTCTAAAAATGTCAAATTTACGACTTTTTATGCAAAAAATACCCACCAAAGTGTGCATCGTTGAGAGGCATGGTGGGTCTGCTCGAGAGTTATATTTGACAAAAATCAAAAGAGTTTATTTACTCCTTTGGTATAGCTGTTTTAATTAGTGCACGATGTTCAAGGCGAGCCTTCGTGTTATCTTTCAATGATACAATAATATCATTTTCTTCCAATATATCCAATATCGCTTGTATTGAGTCATAAAGATGACCAATATCTTCTTCACTAAATTGTGGATAATTAGATTGTCTTTTACGAAGCCAGTCGTAGTTAGATTGCTCTTCTTGTAATATATTGATTTGTTCTTGATTTTCTATGTTCATGACTAATTATTTATTATGATATTTGTAAACCAGCTGGTTTTACTAAAGTACTAAATGCATTATTTGGAGAAGTTAATTGACCAGTTGCTTTTATAATAAATGCTGCTGTTGTTGAGGCTGGTACACTAACACCAATTGTACCACCAAAGTTATTACCATATAAAACTATTTCAGGCCAGACAAGTAAATATCTATTGGTAGCTACTTGTCTGCCACTAATTGAAAATTTTGGAATGGTATATGTAACTGGTCCTAATGGTAATACAGGATTTGTAATTCCGGCTGCAACTGCACTAAAAGCGACAGGCGAATTGACGCGTGCTGTCGGCGAATCTGACCATTGCGCGTTAATGTAAATAAACAAATTAGTAGCACTGGCCAAATTTGTTACATTTGAGTAATCATATCTAACTGATAGATTATATATGTCTACACTTGTAACATTCATAACGCTTGAAACGTTAGCCAAAGAATCCCATACAAGATGTATATTATATGGGTGCGTAAATACGCCATTTGTACGACCAATAGGATTATACGTTGTAGTATTTAATCCACCCACATAATTAATATCTTGCGTAGCAACTACAACAGAAGTTGAAGGCACCTGTTTAATTACTAAAGAACCGTTTGATATTCCTAAAGTATCATCATCTACTTTAACACCCAAATTGCCCTGTGAGTCAACTGCAAATGCACCACTACTATTATATTTGATATAGTTACCAGCAATTATACCGTCACGTGCAACTAATTTACTAACTACAACAGTACCAGACACTGAATCTAAATAATAACCAGCTGTGCCAACGTTTATAGTACGTACTCCAGTATCTGGGTTTGTAAGTATTTGCCCATTAAAATTATCACTTTGTATATTTTTAGTCAACACAAAATCTGTTACCAAATTGCTAGCAGCAATTATATTTGATGCTAGCATACTATTAGATGCGATAGCACCAGCAGCAATTTTACCCGCCGTAATAGCTCCAGCATCAATTGTAACAGCAGTAATAGCATTGGCAGCAATCTTACCTGCAGTAATGGCATCAGCTGCAATAGCATTGGCAGTAATAGCATTGGCAGCAATTTTACCTGCAGTAATGGCATCAGCTGCAATAGCATTGGCAGTAATGGCATTAGCTGCAATAGCATTGGCAGTAATGGCATTAGCTGCTATTTTATCAGCAATAATAGCATTAGCTGCAATAGCATTGGCAGTAATGGCATTAGCTGCTATTTTATCAGCAATAATAGCATTAGCTGCAATTCTATCAGCAGTAATAGTTTCTGCGGCAATTTTATCAGCAGTAATAGTTCCAGCAGCAATCTTACCAGCAGTAATAGCTCCAGCAGCAATCTTTTCAGCAATAATAGCATTAACTGCAATCATGTCTGCAGTAATAGAACCAGCACTTATTGATATTGCTGAAAATACATCAGCTGCTATTTTATCAGCAGTAATGGCATTGGCAGCAATAGCATTGGCAGTAATAGCTCCAGCAGCAATCTTACCAGCAGTAATAGCATTAGCTGCTATTTTATCAGCAGTAATGGCATTAGCTGCTATTTTATCAGCAGTAATGGCATTAGCTGCAATAGCATTGGCAGTAATGGCATCAGCTGCTATTTTAGCAGCAGTAATAGCTCCTGCTGCAATAGCATTGGCAGTAATGGCATCAGCTGCTATTTTATCAGCAGTAATAGAACCAGCACTTATTGATATTGCTGAAAATACACCTGTTGCAATTTTATCAGCAGTAATAGCTCCAGCATCAATCTTTTCAGCAGTAATAGCATTGGCAGCAATCTTTTCAGCAGTAATAGCATTGGCAGCAATCTTACCAGCAGTAATGGCATTGGCAGCAATCTTTTCAGCAATAATAGCATTAGGTGCTATTTTATCAGCAGTAATAGAACCAGCACTTATTGATATTGCTGATAATACACCTGTTGCTATTTTATCAGCTGTAATAGCTCCTGCTGCAATTTTATCTGCAGTAATAATATTAGCAGACAATGCGTTTGTTATTGCACTATCTATAAATTGTTTGGCAGTTATTCTTTTATTTGTACCAGAATCTGACATACTCCTATCACTTGTATCTACTACTTGAATTAAGTAATTTGATGCAAGTCCGGTCAATAATGGGTCTAATTGGGAAGTCTTTGCCATATAGTCTATTTATACTTTTTTCTTCTTCTCTTCAGCGCGTATGCGACTCTGTATCTTTTTGCCGCGCTTTTCCAAACGATCAAGTACCTGATGTGCGTCCATCCAGATGTCTTTGTCTTCAAGCATCTCTTTAATCTCGCCTTCGGTAAGAAAGTCTGAATACATATCTTTGAAAAGATTTGCACTCCAGTTGCGTTCATGAACCATGCCATGATACATCTCACCGCCTTTGCCAGCAGTGCCAGCACTATAGTTATGAAATAGGAACATGCTATGATCTGTAATCATATACTCATCGGCCATCAAAAAGATCAGAGTTGCAGCACTCATGCATGCCCCTTCAACACTTACCATAATATGGGCTTCAGTTTCAGAGAGTGCCTGCATAAATTGAATGGTAGTAAACAGGTTACCTCCTGGGCAATTGATATGAATCTTTACTACATCGGATGGACGACTATTGCGTATATCATGAAACCATTGTATATAGTCACTTGCATCACCAATCTCTTCAGAAAGATAATACTCTTTGACTGCACCATAGTCGCTCGTAAAGCAATCATTTGCGCCGCCTTTTAGTAGATCCAGTAAGCCCTTATTTTGTATGTTGTGTTTATGCATGTCCAAATAGTTTTTTGGTATTATATTCATTTATAGTCTTAAAAAGTTCATCCGTCCAACAATCTCGTTTTTGCACAAAAACCAGCGGTTGTGAACTGTTTTCTACAGCCATAACGATTACTCCTTGACTTACTGGTGTGCCTGTACGCTCTTCACACATAATAGCATATGCTGCCATCTGTATAAAATAACTGTCAATCTCATCTTCAGTTTTAGCTCGAGAACTTGTCTTAAAATCGATTATGCTCAGCCGACCATCAAATTCTGCGATGAGGTCAACTCGACCAGCGAGTCCAAGATGATCTGAGTAGAGTGGAGCCTCTTGAAGACATACGTTATCGATTCGGTCATCCAAGACAGGCTTGATAGAGTTAAACATATCTTTTACATGAGGCATCTCTCCTTCAGCAAAATATGAATCAATGTTATCAATATATCGTTCAACCGCTGCATGTAAAGCTGTGCCTCGCGTGCTTGCATGCCGGGCTACACGT
>Ga0207941_1000265_pt1 | contig 16745 bp, 16 predicted proteins | sample LakMenEpi13Sep12_FD_150695 | JGI IMG/M metagenome (GOLD analysis project Ga0207941, IMG submission 150695) | Freshwater microbial communities from Lake Mendota, WI - 13SEP2012 deep hole epilimnion (SPAdes) | ecosystem: Environmental > Aquatic > Freshwater > Lake > Epilimnion/Euphotic zone ...
GACATAGGTACGTCCAAAGCTAATATCGGGAAACTTGTCTAAATGTTCAGAGAGATGGTTGAGCCTCTCTAGAAACACTCGGGTGGCTTCATAGTCTCCGAATTCCACGCGGCGCTCAAAACGATCGGGTCTTGAGCGTTGCGTCCAAGGTTGATCCACGGCAGGCATTGCTACGGGCTTCATTCCATGACCCTAGGCCACCACGGCAAGGCAATCCGTGCGAGCTGTCGCTAGACGGTTAGCCCAGGCCGCTGCATGGGCCTGGTTGGCGGCCTGTTGGCTGGCATCGACGCAGCCCAGCTGGAAAGGGAATGTGCCCTCGATCGCCGCATTGGTCACGCAGAACATGGCCTTCTGAAAGCTCATGCAAATTTTGACCCTCTCATCCCCTTCGCCCCGGGTGCGCTTGAGGTAAAGCGCATGCAGCCTTTGCGGTAGATGGCGGTACATGTCCTGCATCAAAAGACTCGGGGGGATGCCGGCTCCCATGGTGGGTAAGGGGTCGGCATAGAGGGCGCCGTAGCTGAATTGCCCCTGATCCGGCGAAATCTGCTGGGCTTGGGCGTTGAAGGAAACCGTGCCCAAAAAGGGAGTACCACGTAGAAAAACAGCTTCGACATAGGGGACCGCCACATCGGCAAGAAAGGTGAGGCCGGCCTCAGGGGGCAGCACCCAGAACTGCTCTCCTGCCACCGTGACGCAATAGCTGATGGGCTGGCCAGCGGCGGCCACCAAGCCCTGACGTATAAAATCGACTAGGTCGCGAATCGTGGGTATCGAACCCTGGGCTTCGGCCTTGGCCAAGTCGATAAATAGATCACTCATCACCCGCCAGAATTGACCCAGGGCGTGGGTGGTGGCAGCGGCTCGAATGGCTTCCGGCAGAAAGTTGGGAAAGAGGGGATGGAGGATGGCAAGTAGGGGATCGCCCTTGGTCTTGCGGGCAATGATGGCGGCACAGTCGCGCAGAAAGGTCTCGCTGTCGAGGTAGGCATCGAGACCACCAGTTCCATGCCAGAGCATCGTCTTCATACAATATTCGGCATACTCAAAATTGATGCGATCATGACAAAGATGACGCCAGATCTTGCCAAAACTTAAATCACCATCCAAAAACCGAAAGATTGGAAATGGATTAAGAAACTGAGCCTCCGCTTGATAAATCAAATTTCGGCTATAAGCATCCAACACTTCTCCGTAGCTATGCAAAATGTCCACCACCTCGATGCGATTTTCTTCGCTTTCGCTCAGCAGGGGTGAGCCCTTCAATAACTGTTGCTGCAGCTCCAGGGAACTGGGCATGCCGCCGCGGTGGGTCAGCAGCTCGGAAATGACTGGCATTAGCCCACCCCCCCGGCGCTGAGCAGGGCCACCAGTTTGGGCAAGCGGGCCATGGCGATGCTGGTGCTTTGGCTGAGGCTGCCCAGCCCCGATGGCAGCAGACCAAGGGCGACGACAGCCAAAGCAAGGGCAAGGGCCGGAATCGTTTCTCGGGGGGCGACTGCCGCCAGACGGATATCCAGACGACCATCAACCTCAGCCAGGCTGGGAGGCGTAATCGCCAGGCGCCCAAAGAAGGCCCGGTTGACCAACAGCAGAAAGTACACGGCCGTCAAGCCGGAGCCCACCATGCAGAGCAAGGTAGCCAGGGGGAAAAGTTCGATGCTGCCCCGAAAGACCAGAAATTCGGAGATGAAACCAGCCATGCCGGGCATGCCAGCGCTGGCCATGACCCCCAGTGTCATCAAGCTGCCTGTGAGGGGCAATCCCCTCTCAGGATTGAGGAGTCCCCGCAACACTTCCAGATCCCGGGTGCCGGTCTTGCGATAGACGATGCCAACCAGCAGAAACAATAGGGCCGAAATCAGGCCATGGCTGACCATCTGGAAGACGGCACCGGCGAGGCTGACGGGTGTGGCGGCGGCCGCCGCCAACAGGATATATCCCATATGCCCGACCGAGCTGTAGGCCACCATGCGCTTCATATCACGCTGGGCAATGGCCGCCAAGGAGCCATACAACACCGAAACCCCTGCCCAAATCGCCAGCCAGGGGGCCGCCAGGGCCCAGGCCTCGGGAAACAATCCCAGGCAAAAGCGCAACAACCCGTAGGTGCCTAACTTGAGCAGCACCCCAGCCAGAAGCACCGAAACCGGACTGGAGGCCTGGGTGTGGGCATCGGGGAGCCAGCTATGGAAAGGAAACAGGGGGATCTTGATGCCAAAACCAATCAGCAGGGCACCAAGCAGCAGTAATTGACTACCCATAGCCAGGCGATCACTGTAGATAGGGGTGATACTGAAATCAGCCACCCCCGTCAACAGGGCCAGCCCCAAAAAGGCCCCCAGGATCAACATCCCAGAAACTGCCGTAAACAACAAAAATTTGGTGGCGGCTGCGGCCCTATCGACCCCGCCCCAGATGGAGATCAACAACCAAAGGGGTATGAGCTCAAGCTCATAGAAAAGCAAGAACAACAGCAGATTGCCGGCCATAAAGGCACCATTGACGGCGCCGCTGATGATCAAAAGCAGCGCGAAATAAAGCCGAGGTCGCTCATTAATATCCCTAGTGCAAACAGCGGTGACCAGGCTCAAGGCGCTGTTGATCAACAAAAGCGGCAGTGATAGACCATCGATTCCCAGCCGATACTCCAGGCCAAGACCGGGCAGCCAAGGCAGGGTCTCGACCAACTGAAGATCGGGGAGTGCGGGGTTGAAGGTCATGAGCACCACCAGATTCCAGAGCAGCTGGGCGACCAGCACCAGCAAAGCAATCGAACGCATGCGTCCTGGAGCTGGCTGGCCTGGCCATAGCAGCAGCAGGAAACTGCCGAGGAAAGGGATCAAGAGCAAGGCACTAAGCATGATTTTCTCCTATCCCTTGAGCCAGGCAAGGCTGGCAAAAAGCAATACAATCGCCACAATCACGGTCAATACATAACTCTGTAACTGGCCGCTCACCCCCAGCTTCAAACCCTCGGCACTAGCAAGGGAAAGGCCGCCTACTCGACGCACCAGGCCATTGACGACTACCCGATCAAAGGTATTTGTGAGTTGGGCTAAACTGGACACCCAAGCAACAATGGTAGCTCTATAAATTCGATCGGTATAGAAATCAAAGGCCAACAAGTCCTGCAGGGTTCGCAGGGGCCGCAACATCGAACGGGACCAGAAGCGATCGAGCCGCACCAAGGCACCGGTCGCCAGACCCACCAGGCCCGTGCTCACCACAAGCAAGGCACTGGTCAGGGAGACAGGCACAACGCCTGGAGAGGGATCGAGTCGGGCCATGATCAACGGGGTGAGTATCACGATCACCATCAGGCTGACCATGGGAAAGGCCATCAACCAGTTGACCTCAGGGGTGCGCTTGGTCTTGGCATGGGGGACATCCAGAAAAACCTGGCGGAAGACGCGCACCAGGTTGAAGGCCGTCAGCCCATGGACCAGCAGCACAACGGCAGCGAATATCGGGGCCTGCTGCATCAACCGATCCACCATCAGCCCGTAGGACCAGAAACTGCCTAGCGGCAAGATTCCGGTCAGGCCGGCCGCCGCCACCAGATAGGCCCCCGTGGTGGCGGGCATGCGGCTGCCCAGTCCGCCAAGCTCGGTGATGTCCTGACAATTGGTGGTGGAAATGACACTGCCCACACTCATGAACAGCAGGGCCTTGGCCAGGCCGTGGGCCAGCAATAGCAGCAAAGCCATAATGGGCTGTTGCAGGGCAATGGCAATAAAGACCAAACCAAGGATTGAACTGGTGCCATAGGAAAAGGCCCGTTTGAGATCGATCTGCGCGATGGCCACCAGGGCGCCACCCACAGCGCTGATGGTGCCTACAACCAGCAAGCCATTCAGTGCCAGGGTCGAGAGTCTGAGCAGGGGCATGACCTTGATCAGCACCAGGGCTCCGCAGGTGACCACCACAGAATTGCGCAGGATCGAAGCGGGGTTAGGTCCCTCCATGGCCTCATCCAGCCAGAGGTGCATCGGAAACTGGGCACATTTACCCATGGGACCGGCGATCAATCCCAATCCCAGCAGGTTGACCGCCAGGGGCGTGAGTGCACCGCTGGCCTGGGTGCGGCCAGCCCAGGCATAAAGATCGGTAAATTCGAGTGAGCCCGCCCAGGCAGATAGGGCTACCACAGCCATCAAAAGCAGAACATCGCCCACCCGTTTGGTGAGAAAGGCATCGCGGGCAGCTGTGACAACAAGGGGCTGGGCATACCAAAAGCCCACCAATAAGTAGGTAGAAAGAGTGAGCATTTCCAGCAGAAAATAGCTCATAAAAAGATTGCTACTCATCACCACCCCCGCCATCGCCCCTTCAAAAAAGCCCACCAAGGCATAAAAACGAGCCAGGGACCATTCCTTGTCCATATAGCCAAGGGCAAACACCTGACACAGGACACTCATCGTGGTCACCATTTCCAGGGCGGCCAGATTGGTGAAGGAAAGGTCGAATCCAATCCTCAGGTTCAGGTCGGCGATCTGGAACCAGGGCCATTCCAGATGGTGGGGCCCAGTCCGCAGCACCTCCCTAATCACCAAGCTGCCGTGCACCAGGGCAACCACTGAAAGTAACAAATTCAGATAGGCAGCAGGCCTGGGGCCTTCACGTTTGATCCAGCCGGTGGCCCAGGGAAGGGACAGGAGCATGCCGCTGAACCCGTACAGCGGGATCAACCAAGCGGTCTGAATCGATAGGGGCAGGGCTTCAGGCAAAGGAAACGGCACTCGACTGGGTCCGACAGCAAGGGGGCTGGCGCTGGAATCTAGTCAGTGAGGAAAGCCCAAGGCTCTGGGTCAGATCCTCCTCAGAAGCTGGCGTGTTGGGGCTCGGCCAGGGCCGCAGAAGTGGCGAAGGTGGCCAACCATTCCTGCAATTCCTGGCCATGGGCGGATTCCTCCTGCCAAAGGGCTGCAAAAAAAGCACGGTTATCGGAGTCGGCGATGGCTTCGCAGAACCGCACGGCTTCGGCGTAGTGCTCAATCAGATCGACCTCGAGTACCGCATCAAGACGCAGTAATCCCTCCAGATCGGGGGCGTGGCTGATGGGCTTGAGCTGGGAGGCCCCAGGGGCAAGCCCAAGTTGCAACATGCGTTGCACAATGCGCTCGGCATGTTGCAGCTCCTCCACCGTTTCGCGACGAAAACGGCCAGCCGCCTCAAGATCGCCCCATTGTTCAGCCAGGCAAGCCTGGGTCATGTACTGCTGGACTGCGGAAAGTTCCAGACTCAGGGCGCGGCCCAGGTAACCCGAGACGCGCGGATGAACAGAGACCATGGAGCTCAGAGGCGACGGGGACCTTCGCTGGCGATCAGTGCCGGCTCGACTTCAGAGTGGGGGCGGGCAATGATGTGGGCCGCCACGAGACCATCCCCGACCCGCTCGCAGGCGTCTGCTCCGGCCCGCACTGCGGCATTCACGGCACCGGTTTCACCGCGAACCATGACGGTGACGTAGCCACCACCAACGAATTCACGGGCCACCAGGGTGACTTCTGCTGACTTGGTCATGGCGTCAGCCGCCTCGATCGCCGGCACGAGACCGCGGGTTTCAATCATGCCGAGGGCAATGCCCTGCACTGAGGAGGCCATAGGAAAAGGGATAAGGGAAAACGGGGAACGGGTCGGGGTGCCGCCGCTGAGGGAAGACCCACCAGCGGCAGGCGGGCTGCCAGCCTTGAGAGCGCCACCCTGCGCCGGCTGGCCTGAGCCGTTGGCAGGGGCAGCTACCGAAGCCGCCTTAGCTGCGGTGGCAGCCAAGGCGGAGCTGCGGGATCGGCTGGAACGTGAAGGAACCGATCGGGTCGCCCGTGAGGGGGCGCTGCGGTTCGTTGGCGAAGGCCCGCTGGTGGCCGCGGGCAAGGCACGGGAAGCGGCAGCCTCGTCCGCAACTGTTAGGTCTTTAAGGGGTTGGACCTCCACGGTGACCCCATAGGCCATGACTGCAGCGGACTTGTCCTGACCGGGCAAGAGCAGCGGATCGGCCGGCGTTGCCCCAGGGGGCTCGGAAGGGGCCTCCGGACCTGGGGGAGGCAGGTCGTAGGCAAGGGGCAGGGTCACCGGTTCGTCTTTGGCCACCGCAGCCTCCACCGGCTGGGCGGGTTTGGCCGCAGCGCGGGCGGAGCTACTGGCAACCCTTCGCCGGGCAGGGCTGCGGCCGGATCGTGGGGTGCTGTTGGCCATGGCAATAAGGAAGGAAAAAAAGGGAAGAACCGAGAAAGAGCCCGGGAGTGATCAAAGGAGGGGTCAACACTTACCCATCGGGTTCCCAAAAATCGATGATCCCGGCGACGGTCAGGTCGGTCAGGATGGCGGGATCGGGGCAGGCAAAACGGGCGGCACTGCCACTGGCGGTAAAAACCCAGTTTCCATCTGCGGCCCCAACGGGATCCACCGCCACACTGAGCTTGCCCTTAGGGGTGCGCAGGATTCGCAAATTCATGTGGCTCAGACCGTCGACCCGATGGGTGCAAACCAAGGAACCGGCCACCTGCATGATTTCCATCAGGCCTTACCCCCGTTCGCGGTCGCTGCTGCTGACGCCGGAGCGGCATTGCTGGCCAAGACCTTGGCAGCCTCCGGATCCCAATGGTCAATGATGCCGACGATGGTCAGGTCGCTGGGATAGGACTTGCTGCCAGCGGCCTCACGGGCCGCAGAGCTGCCGACGCAGATCACCCAATCGCCTGGCACACAGCCAACCGCATCCACGGCAACCTTCTGGGTACTGCCATCGAGAACAACCTGAAGATGTTTGTGTTCAAAATCAGGAATGCGATTGGTAGAAACGAGAGGCTTAACAACTTTACATATCAACATCTTAATGTCCTCCTACGGTTGTGAAGCTGATGGTTGAGCCTACTGCTTCCGCTGGCACATGGCGGTCCTGATCGCGAACAGTGAGCAGGGCATGCAATAAACCCTGGGAATAGAGATCATGATAGCGTTCTTCAATGGCTGCCTGCACCCGTTCGGCATGGCGAATCGCCCGTTCTCTGGCTCCAGGGACCGTACCGTGATAATCGAAACGTACAACAACCGGAACGGGAAGTCCTCGGGAAACATTCAGTCCCCGGAAAATTTTGACACCCACATCGAGGTCAGGAGCACCTTCTTCGACCGTATCCATGTAGGCGAAGTAGGTGAGATTGCGCAGGTGTATTTCCTTGAAGCCGATGCCCACCCCAATGAATCTTTCAGCGTGGCCGACATCGGCATAATGGCAATCATGATGGTATTGACGGACGTAATCTATCTGCGAGAAGTTATTGGCCAACAGACGGGCAATCAGTTTGACCATGCCCGGGTCGGGGGTGGAGGCGGCAGCTTCCTGGACAATGGCTTCGAGTCGCTGCCAAGCCTGTTGGGCGCTGAGGTCACGGGTGGCCTGATAAACCGCCTCCGCATCCAGCCAGCGATCAAGGCGGGTCGTGCCATCGAGGCCAGGCACATGGACTCTAAGGGCATCGGTATCGGTGTCGATGCCGAGTAAGAGCAGATCAACGGAGGCCCCGCAACAGAAGCTGTTCTCAACAGCCTCCTGAAAATCGCTAAGACGCTGCAGACCGCAAGCTGCCGCTGCGGCGTCGTCACTGCCATGGGCCGCACAGCCCTCATGGGCTGGATCGCGGGAACTGAAGTGATAAAGAACAACCTTCAAGTAGCGGGTGTCCTCATGGGCAGAATTGGGACGACCCTCCCGGTAACGCCTGTGCTCGGTCTTGACCCAACGATTCACCGTATTTTCGACATCAAACAAAGCACCGGCATGGGGCCGCCGCCGCACCGAGCTGTAGGGCAGGCGCAGGGAGAAAGCGATGGCATGGGCCAGCCTTCCATCGGCGCAGGGGGTGACATCCAGGAGGTGGAAGCCACAAGAAAGCAGAAAGGCGTCGAAGGCTTCGGCGGCAGGACTGCCAGGACAGGCCCCAAGGGGATCCTGTTCGAAAAAAGCAGCGCTGGTTTGCTCGTAGGTTTCAAAAACGCACCAGGCAAACAGGGTGCGCATGTCCAGCTGGGTGACCCAGGCCCGCTCCAGGATCGGCAGGGGCAGCTGATAACCGAGTTCTGCCTGGGCCACAGCTTGGGCCTGGTTGATGAAGTCGCTTTCGTGCTGAAGGGCGGAAAGCTTCTGCAGCACCGGCACGATGCGATCGAATGCCGCCTTCACCCTGGCGTCGTAGGCATGGAGAGCGGCATTGCGGGCGCCATCACTGAGGGGATGGAGTCCACCGGAACGGCTGGAAGCCAGCGGCGCTGAGCCAGCAATGGGGATAGGGCCAGCCGGCTGCCTAAGCAGTTGGCCGTTACTGGGTGCTGGTGCAGCGGTGGGTAAAGGGGCAGTGGTCGTGGGGTCTGGCGCGGAAGGGATGGCTATCCCAGCGGCGGCAGGGGCGCTTGGGGACTCGCTCAGGGATTGAACCTGATCGGCGGAGCCACCTGGGTTGGCACGCCGCCGTGGTGCCGTCGGAGCCAGAACCCGGATCGTGGTGGAGGCGGGACGGCGGGGGGGCATCGCGATCAGCCCCGGGCGCCGCCAGAAACGGTGATCAGGGAACCAGCCAGGGTGTTGCCACTGGCCCCGGTGATACGACTGACGGGCTCGGGCAGTTCCTCATTGCGTTTGGGCTGGAAGGCAGGCATCGCTGCGATCGGACCTGGACGGGTGGGATTGCGGCGGCGAGCGGAGGCCCCTTCGGTGCCGGTCACATGCTTACCCCGATTCCAGTCATCGCCGCTGATGGAGAGACCCGAAGACTGGCCTGCACCCGTGACTCGGGAGGTCTGGCGACCGGGGGGATCAACCTTGGCCAATGGAGCAGCTGCAGCTGCAGGGGCAGCTGCAGGGGCGGCAGCCAACGAAGCTGCGGCACCCCGGGCCGCGCCTGCTCCGGCAGGAAGGGAAGCCGAGGCACCCCGGACAGCACCGGCTGCAAGGGCATTACGGGGGGCCGAAGGGCCGCGGCGATCGAAGCGGAACTGCTCGGTGCCGGTCACCTTGTCATTGGCCATGTCAAACGGGCCCGTGATGCGTCCACCGAACTCGTAGGTGCTGCCGGTGACACAGCCGCTGGTATCGCGCTCCGCCTGGGCGAGCCGAGCCGGGGATTGGACGCTGAATTCCTGCCAAGGCTCCGCAGCAAGGGTCTGGGGAAAGTCCGCATCACTTTCCTGGGCGGCCCCACAGACCGCCCGGGTCTGGTCAGAGCCGATGTACTGGGTGCCGGAGATCACTTCACAGGCTCCCCGATCGGCACCGGTCATGACCCCGCCGATGCCCGGTTGGATCCCGGTCATGACCGTGCCCATGCGCACGGGCGTCCGACGGCGCACATTGTCGACTTGCTCGGTGGAGCACCAGCCACCGGCCTGCTCAAGACCGGCGTAGGGAGTGCCGGTGACGGCCTTGCAGGTGCCTGGTTCGTCGCCGGTCACCAGCTCGGAGCGGCCGGTACGGGTGCCACTGACGACCTGATTACGGTTGGTGATGCTGAAGCCGACCTTGGCCGCTTCCGCAGGAGCGGTGATGCCGCAAAAGGCTTGATATTGCTGGTTGCCGACGTATTCGTCGCCGGTGACCAGGCGGCAAGAACCCGGTTCGTCACCGGTGACCCTTTCACTGCGGCCGACGGATGTACCGGTGACCCCGGTGCCCCGCAGGGTCTGGAGCTGGCTGACCTTGCTGGGGGCATTGCCGGGCAGCTGGTTTTGCTGTCCGACGTATTGATCACCCGAGAGCTGCCGGCCCGAACCGCTCTCATTACCAGTCACCAGCTCGGAGCGGCCCACCATTACCCCCGAGACTTTTTGACCACCAGCGCTCAGAGCTTGGCCCACCTTGCGGGGTCCGGGTGTGGAAGTTCCGCACCAGGCGCCATCCTGGTTGGCGGAGACATACTCAGTACCGGTCACCAGCTTGCAAGTGCCCGGTTCATCGCCCGTGACCTTCTCGGAGCGACCGACCTCGTTGCCGGTGACGCGATTGCCTTGGCTGGTGGCGGAGACGCGCACCTTGGCTGGCTGGGTGCCCAAAGGAGCGCTCTGGCAAAAGGTATTGAAAATCTCAGCTCCGAGGTATTCAGTACCGGTAACCGTGCGGCAGGTGCCGGCTTCGTTACCCGTGGTGGCAAGGGAACGGTTGGCCTGGGTGCCGGTGACAGTCTGGCCCTGGCTGGTTTCGGTCAGGCCCACCTTCCAATTGGCATCGGCTGCGGCCGCCAAGCGGGCGCCGTTGCGGTTGGGGCCACTGGGACGACAACCGCCCCCATTGCGGGACGTGCCGGCCGAACCCACCTTGCTCTTGAGTTCGCGCACCTTCTGGGCCAGTTCCCGACTTGAAAGATCCGGGTTGGCCTGGCGGGCCACGGCGGCGGCAGTGGTGCTGGTGGCAGTAGTGGCCGCTTTACCCCTTTTCGAAAGGGATTCCCGCCGGGCCAGGACCAGGGCCCGGCTGGGGTTGTACTGGGCCGAGCGCTTGGCGGTGGCGCGGCGTTCTGCGGCGGCATTGGCGGCGGCATTGGTACCGGAGTTGCCATTACGCCCAACCTGGCTGCGGCTGCGGGCGGCGCTGCTGCTCAACGAACGCGAGAGTTCGGCGGCTTTTGCTTCCACAGGGGGAGCCGCGGCCGCGACCGTCGCTGGGGCGGGCTGCTGGCGGGCAACTTCGCTGCGGGTGCGATCGCGGGAATTGTCAGCGCGCTTGCCGCGGCGGGAGAGGGCCTCACGGCGAGCCAGCACCAAATCACGGCTGGGATTGGGGATCGCCCGAGTGGGACTGCGGCGGGATTCGCCGGACCGGCTGGAAAGTTCAGGGGCCGGCCGCGAAGCGGCGGACCTGGCCGCCCTCGCCCTGGCGGGTGCAGCGGCTACGGCTACCGGGGCAGGGCTGGCAGGCGGAGGGGTGGCAGGAGCAGCAGGATCGGGCTCCGTGCGGGTGGCACGGGCATCGGCAGCTGTTCGGACCCGAACCGGGGCCGAATTGAAGCGACCTTCGGCTTTCTTGCCGCCGTTGGTAAGCGCTTTGCGCCGCTCCAGAGCAGCTTCACGACTGGTTGTGCTGGCCATGTCCGCCCGGAAAATGAGGGAAATAACAAAAACTTGAAACAGCCTGCCTAGGAAGATCCGGCTGATCCCCATAGGGATAACAGCCGGAATAGGGCTTAGCTGCTAGACAAATCACATCAAAATGTGATTAGGCATCAAAGACGCAATCAGCGGCCTTCGAAGACAACGAAGCAAGACCCCTGGCTTTGGGTATAGGCGTCGTAGCCAACCAGGCGAACGTGATGGTCAGGGTAAGCGCGATGGCAAGCCTCGAGCTCATTGACAATCACGCCAAGATCCTTCTCTCCAAAGAAAGGAAGTTTCCAATAGGACCAATAAGTGGCCATGGAGCGACTGGGATGAACGTGCTCGATCAGGGGGCTCCAACCCTGGGCAATGATGTAGGCGATTTGATCGTAGATCTCGTCCTGGGTGAGCGGCGGCAGAAAGCCGAACGTCTCCAGGGTGGCGACTGTTTGATAGTCACCCACGGTGCTCGTGAAGGGCATGGGGTTCCTTGGGGGAGGGATGGGGTCGGCGCGGAAGCGCAAAATCCTTGAAATTGTTGGTTACGGATCAGGGATCCAATCACCAAACGAGTGTTTCCGGGGCAGGGCTTGGTGCATGAACACCGCCCTACCACCGGTTCTTGGAGGACTTCTAAACGTCGAGTTTGTCGACAGTGTCGAACTCGAACTTGATTTCCTTCCAGGTTTCCAGGGCAATCGCCAGCTCGGGGCTGTGCTTGGCGGCCTCGGTCAGGATGTCGCGGCCTTCCTTCTCGATCTCACGTCCGGCGTTGCGGGCCTTGACGCAGGCTTCGAGAGCCACCCGGTTGGCAGCGGCGCCAGCCGCTGAACCCCAGGGGTGGCCGTGGGTGCCACCACCAAATTGCAGCACAGAATCATCGCCAAAGATGGCAACGAGGGCGGGCATGTGCCAAACGTGGATACCACCAGAGGCAACGGCGAAGACGCCGCCCATGGAACCCCAGTCCTGATCGAAGAAGTTACCGCGGGTGCGGTCCTCAGGGACGAAGGATTCACGTAGTTGGTCGATGTAACCGAGGGTGGTCTGACGATCACCTTCCAGTTTTCCGACCACGGTACCGGTGTGCAACTGGTCACCACCGGAGAGGCGCAGACACTTCGCCAGCACACGGAAGTGGATGCCGTGTTTGGGATGGCGATCGATCACCGCGTGCATGGCACGGTGAATGTGGAGCAGCATGCCGTTTTTGCGGCACCACTTGGCCAGACCAGTGTTTGCCGTAAAGCCACCAGTGATGTAGTCATGCATGATGATGGGCTGGCCCAGTTCCTTAGCGAACTCGGCGCGCTCATACATCTCTTCAGGAGTCGCGGCGGTGCAGTTGAGGTAGTGCCCCTTCTTCTCGCCGGTTTCTTCCTGAGCGGAACGAACGGCTTCGGCGACAAATTCGAAACGGTTCTGCCAGCGCTGGAAAGGCTGGGAGTTGATGTTTTCGTCGTCCTTGGTGAAATCAAGACCGCCGCGCAGGCATTCGTACACAACCCGGCCGTAGTTCTTACCGGAGAGACCAAGCTTGGGCTTGATGGTGCAACCCAACAGGGGACGGCCGTACTTGTTCATACGGTCCCGTTCAACGACTATGCCGTTCGGGGGACCCATGCAGGTCTTGATGAAGGCTAGGGGGAAGCGAATGTCCTCCAGGCGCAGGTGGCGCAGAGCCTTGAAACCAAACACATTGCCCACCAAAGAGGTGAGAACGTTTGTGATCGAACCTTCTTCGAACAGGTCGAGGGGATAGGCGATAAAGGCATAGAAGGATTCCTTGTCGCCAGGAACGTCTTCGATGCGGTAGCAACGACCTTTGTAGAAATCGAGATCGGTAAGAAGCTCAGACCAAACAGTCGACCAGGTGCCGGTGGAAGATTCAGCGGCCACAGCGGCAGCCACTTCTTCACGGGGAACGCCTTCCTGGCCGGTGCATTTGAAGCAGGCCAGCAGGTCGGAGTCGAGGGGGATGTAGTCGGGAGTCCAGTAGGTGTCGCGGTACTCCTTGACCCCAGCGTCGTACTTCTTGCTCATGGGTGTCTCCGGTTGGTTCGTGTGGGTGGAAAGGATGGTCAGCGCCTCAGGCGCCTAGCCACTCAGTCCTTGGAACCGAGGCCGAAGCTGCTGTTAAGAGCAGGCTCAACTTCGCGGTGGGGGCGGGCGATGATGTGGGCGGCTACCAGGCCATCACCCACACGCTCACAGGCATCGGCACCGGCGCGGACAGCGGCATTCACGGCACCGGTTTCGCCTCGAACCAACACGGTGACGTAGCCACCACCGACGAATTCACGACCGATCAGGCGCACTTCGGCTGCCTTGGTCATGGCATCAGCGGCTTCAATGGCCGGCACCAGACCTCGGGTTTCAATCATGCCGAGGGCAATGCCCATGGTTTCGTTTGCCATTACCTGCTCCTGGAGGAAAGGGTGGAATGTTCGTGTGCAACCCTGCTCCGCCACCTTGCCCCGCGTCAAGCAATTTGGTACTGAGGCCCCATCAAGGTTCCCAGGACCTCTAATAAGCTTAGCTTATGAAAAGCCTGTCAATCGCAAAGAAATGCTTGCGCCCAAAGGGTTTTCCAGCGCACATCGTTCAAAAACGTTCGGCACTTGAGACGAAGCCGACGCCGCCGAAACGCCTCATAATCGGATTTATCTGCTGGCGCAGGGGCTCCAGCTGGCTGGCATCGCAGAACACGACGATGTGAGCATTGGCCCCCAACCCACTGAAATCCATGGCCTCAGAGATCTCCCCCCCCTCGCCCGAGCCGGTGACGTGTCGCATGACGGACCAGCCTGGGGCACCTGCCTGGCGGAGGGCAAGGCAGACCCGCTCCACTTCCCGTTCACTAACAAAAAGATCAATGCGTTGCATTTTTGATTAAGTAGAGAAGTAAAAACTAAATTTAGCGGGCTGGGATGAAACGCTGAACAAGGGTGAGATACAGGGGAATCCCCACCACAACGTTGAATGGAAAGGTGAGTCCTAGGGCGGTTGAGATATAAAGACTTGGATTGGCTTCAGGCACGGTCATGCGCATGGCAGCCGGCACGGCGATATAAGAAGCGCTGGCACATAGCACCATAAACAGCAGGGCATCACCCTGGGGTAGCCCCAACAGGCGAGAGATCCCCAGTCCCAACATGGAGTTGACCAGGGGTGCCAGCACGGCAAAACCGATTAGGAAGGAGCCGACCTTACGTAAATCCTGAAGACGCTGGGCAGCGACAAGGCCCATATCCAGTAGAAAGAAGCAAAGCGCCCCATAGAAGAGCTTTTCAGTGAAAGGGACCATTTTTTCGACGCCCGCTGCACTAAATGAACCTACTAGAGCACCAATAACGAGGCTGCCGATCAACAAAAATACCGAGCCATTCAGAAAAGCTTCCCTAAACACTTCCTGCCAGTGGAGGGTTTGTGAAGCTCCATCTTTATCGGAATACACCTTGGCTAAGATCACACCCACAACAATGGCCGGTGATTCCATGAGCGCCAAGGCAGCCACCATAAAACCATCAAAATCAAGTTGCAAAACGTTCAAAAAACTTTCGGCTGTGATGAAGGTCACAGCACTAATTGAGCCATAGGAGGCGGCCACCGCTGCCGCATTGGCGGCATCAAGCTTGAGACGTAAAACATAGAAACAGAGCAAAGGTACCGCCAGTGCCATAAAAATAGCGGCACCAATCGTCAGTAACACCTCCGAACCAAGACCGCTATATGCGAGCTCAATGCCCCCTTTAAAGCCAATCGCCATCAATAGATAGAGCGAGAAGAGCTTGGGCAAGGGCGATGGGATATCCAGATCGGACTTGAACAGAACGGCAAGCACCCCGAGGAAAAAGAATAAAACCGGCGGCGATAACAAGTTCTGAAGCACAAGACTTGACTGCATCCTTTGGCCTCCTCGCTTTCGAAACTGCGAGCAAGCTAGAGGCGGAACTAGCCCCCAGGTCAGGAGGCACACAAAGTTCGCGCCAGGGACGACAAACTGTGACGGATTTTCTTAAGGTCCTCCCTGAGGCAGGAACCCTGGTGTTTGCCGGGGGTGGAATGTTCAACCCGTCCCTGCCTCACCCCATTCAAAAGTCAGGGCAATCGCTCTGGGAGAATGGGTGTTTGCCTGCCCCGCTTGCCCCCTCGCCCCATGCCCGTGCTGGTGGTTGCCAGCGGCAATCCCCACAAAGTGGCCGAGATCGCCTCCATGCTTGCGCTTGTCAACCTGGAGGTGCGCCAGCAGCCCGAGGGTCTTGAGATAGAGGAGACGGGCACCACCTATGCGGCCAACGCACGCCTCAAAGCCGAGACGGTGGCGCGCCTCACCGGGCAATGGGCCCTGGGGGATGATTCTGGCCTGGAGGTGGATGACCTCGGTGGCGCCCCCGGTCTCTATTCAGCCAGGTATGCCCCCACGGATGCCCAGCGCATCGCCCGCCTGCTGGGCGAACTGGGGGATTCCCCCTATCGCGGTGGCCGCTTCATCAGCGCCATGGCCCTCGCCGATCCCCAAGGCCAAACGCGCTTGGAGGGATGGGGTCTCTGCCATGGAACCATCTTGAGTCAACCCAGGGGCCAAGGGGGTGGCTACGACCCAATTTTCTGGGTAAGGGAAGCGGGCTGCACCTATGCGGAGATGACGCCCCATCTCAAGGCCCGCCTGGGTAGCCGCGGCAAAGCTGCCCGCGAGATGGCGCCGGGGCTGCGGCAGTTGCTCGGTTTGGATTGACTGGGGCACAAAAATGTCCTTGACCTTCGACCCCGTCCCCATGGCCCCGCCCCCAACTGCCGTCACCCGGGCCGCCATCGCCCTGGGCAGCAACATCGGTGACTCGGCCGCCATCTTGAAGAACGCCCTCAAGGCCCTCGACCAACATCCCCAGGTCAGCCTTATCAGCCATTCCAGTTGGTATCGCACCGTGCCGGTTGGCCCCGTTCAGGATGACTTCGTCAACGGCTGTGCCCTGCTGGAGACCGAACTGGCGGCTGAAGCGTTGCTGCAGTTGCTCCTGAGTACGGAACAAGACTTTGGCCGCATCCGCCTGGAGCACTGGGGGCCCCGCAGCCTTGATCTGGATTTGATTCTGTATGGCGACCAAGTGATTGCCAGCGAACGGCTACAGGTGCCCCACCCCCGCTTGGCGGAGCGCTCCTTTGTGCTGACGCCCCTGGCCGAGATCGCGCCCCAATGGATCGAACCCACCAGTGGCAAGACCATCAGCGAGCTGGCGAGCCTTCTGGGTGAGGAGGGAATTCTGGAGCGAATCGCTTGAAAGAAACAAAATCGGGCATAGCAACTATGAACAATATTCAGCTACTATGTTGCGCTCAATACAATCGCTCACCAGCCTTTCCGTAAAATTATTGAGTGGAAAGCTAAGGGCTTGTTTGGGTGGCACCCAGACCCACTCGACGATTTCCTCATTGGGCACCACCTGAGTACTAGCGGAAAAAGCATAATAATTGACCAGGACAAAATGGGCGGGGACATGGAACTGGGAATCCAGAATCGCCTCTTGCAGCAGGGCGAAACGCACCTGCTGCAGATCAAGGGCCACCTCCTCCCGAAACTCCCTCAGCAGTGCCTCCTGGAGGCTTTCGCCCCAATCGAGCTTGCCACCGGGCACGCCCCAGGTGCCGCGCCACTT
>Ga0207941_1000266_pt1 | contig 16675 bp, 22 predicted proteins | sample LakMenEpi13Sep12_FD_150695 | JGI IMG/M metagenome (GOLD analysis project Ga0207941, IMG submission 150695) | Freshwater microbial communities from Lake Mendota, WI - 13SEP2012 deep hole epilimnion (SPAdes) | ecosystem: Environmental > Aquatic > Freshwater > Lake > Epilimnion/Euphotic zone ...
GCTGCATGCTCTCCACCGCCGGGCGGGCAATGTCGAGAACCGCCATCACGGTGCCTGTCATTTCAGCCGGCTTGAGGCGACCCATGATCGTCTGGACGGTGTGCACCGAACTCATTTCATCGCCATGGACACCACTGGTCAGGGTGAAACGCTTGCCGGGCCGGATCCCCTTGGCCACGATCACCGAGACATACCAATACTGCCCCGTGGACATCTGAACACCCTGAAAATAAAGCAGGTGTTTGCGGCCGGGCTCCAGGTCGTCGGTATTGAGTGAACTCACCACTTTCTTGCCGTTAATCACATCACCGGTGAAAACCGTCCTGACCCCACCGGCCTTGATCCCACCGGCCTTAACCCCAGCCGGCGGCGCAGCGGCGCTGACCAGCTCTGGCGCCATGGCCAAGACAGCCAGAGCCCATGGGACGATCAGCAACGACTGGAGGCGATGACAACGGCGGCGGTTAAGGCTCAAGATCGGTGCTTAAAATTCGTGGTTAATTCTAAAGCAACGCCTGCCATATAATCCCCGATCGGCCAACTCCGCACTCCCCGCCGCAGCCGCTGCGTTTGCCGAGCAGGGCGTGGAGGGCTGGGCCTGCCCGAGGCCTGGGCCTGCTCCAGGTCGGTCGTCGCAGATCTGCGTTTTCGGCGTAGTGACACCGCCGCTGATCGATGGCGAATCGCCGCAGCAATCGCGATCATCCAGCCAGCTTTGCCACTCCCTGCGTGCTGAAACGGCCTGGCCCGTGCCTGATCCCCCTGCTGCTGGCGGGAAGCGGTGCGATCGCCCTCCTTCCCCCCGCCCGGGCCGACGTGCCCCAACCGGCGGGCGCGGCGGCCAGCCTGGCGTTGCCCGGGTGCCGCCAAGCCCTGGGGTTACCTGCCAGTACGGCGCCAGCCGATCTCCTGCGGGCTGATCCGAGTCTGGCGGCGAAGCTGGCCGCCGCCCCCGCCTGCCGCAACCCCGGCGATGCCCTCGCGCGGCTGGAGCGGCTCGAGCAGGAGCTGGCGGCTTCACGCCAGCGGATCGCGGCCCAGCAGAGCCAACTGGCCGCCGAAACCTCCCGCCAGGAAGCCCTCGCCGCCGACCTGGCCCAGCTGCGCCGCCAGCTCACCGGCCAGCCCGCCAGCCCTGGTGCAGCCATCCCCGGTGCTGCCATCTCCAGCGCTCCCGCCGCCGCACAACTCCCTGCCGGAGGATCGCTGCCCGTTGCGACCCCTTTGCAATCCCCCCGCCCTGCAACCGAATCACCCCCAGCGATCGCCCCAGCTCCTGCTGCCACCAGCACCCCGTCCGCCGGGGTTAAGGCGCCTACAACGGCTCCGGGAGGCACAGCTCCGGCCCCCGGCCCGGTGGCCGCCACACCCAGCGCTCCAGCCCCCGCCGCAACCGCCGGGGCTGAAGGCACCCCCAGCAGCCTGAGCGCTCCAGCCTCTGCCGGGGTTAGCGCCGCACCGTCATCCACGGCCACCTACACCCCCGGCAAGGGCTTCGCCCTGCAGGCCGGCGACGCCAGCCTGCGCCTCTGGGCGGAGATCAAGCTGCTGGGCTTCTCCAGCAGTCGTTACACCTTCAACCCGGGCCAGCCCCTGATCGTGAGCCCGAAGGATCCGGCTGCCTCCTACGACCTCTCGGCCCAGCAGAGCATGGTGTATGCGGCCTTCCGCGGGCCGAAGTGGGGCTCCTGGACCCCCGGCGCCTTTGCCATCTTCTGGCTGCAGGACAACCTGCTGGCGGAGGGCTACAGCTTCACGCCGGTGGTGGCCTACGGCGAAATCGGCAATGGCGCCTGGCGGGTGGCCGCCGGCCAGAACTTCGATGTGTTTGCCCCCCGAGACCCGGACACCCTGCCCAACGGCAAGCTGGCCGCCACGGGCAACCCCGGTGCCTATCGGCCCCAGTTCCGGGTGGAGCGCAGCTTTGAGGCGGGCCCTGGTTTCGGTGGCGTGGTGCAGCTGGCGGCCTCCTCGCCGGTCACCACCGCTCTGCCCAGCAACGTGGATTTGGCCAATCTCCAGGGTCAGGAGATCGTGGAGGACAACGGCTGGCCCAACCTGGAGGCGCGGCTCAACTTCGGTTTCGGCCCCTACGCCGACCGCGCCGGTGGCCGCAGTCTGCGGCCGGTGGAGCTGGGGGTGTCCGGGATCGTGGGCCAGCTGCGGGTGCTCGACAACATCCGCCCCACCGATCCGCTCACCTTGGTGTCCGATCGCAGCACGGTGAACGTCTGGGGGGCCGCCATCGATGGGCAGATCGCCTTAGGCCGCCGCTTCGGCCTCAGCGGCGAGCTCTACACCGGCCAGGGGTTGGGCGAATACATGGCCGGCATCCTCCAGACCTACAACCGCGCTACCAACCAGGCCGTGCCCACCGCCGGCGGCTGGGGCCAGTTCTATGTGTATCTGGCCGACAACCTGCGCCTCAACCTCGGCTATGGCATCGACAATGCCCAGGACTCTGGGCTGTTCGGCCTGCAGGTCAACAGCGGCATCTTCGCCAACCTGCTGTGGGATGTGAATCCCTGGCTGCAGCTGGGCCTGGAGGGCAATTACAAACTCACCACCTATGACGTGTTCGGTGACAAGAACGCTTGGGTGGTGATTTCCCAGGTGATGTTTAGGCTGTGAGGCTGAGCTGATGGGTTTAGCGGGCCATTTTCGGGTGATGGTTCCACCTGGATGCGCAGCATCGGGGCTTCAATTGGCTGATTGGCTGTACTCGTCGTCAGGCCACTCATACACCGAATCGATGAAGGCATGAATTTCAGACTCCTCAGGGCTCTGCGCCGCTAAGAGCGACTGCCGCCGCGCCTCGGTGGCGAACTCGGGCGAATGCACAACCGGCACCCAGATCTGGATCGGGCGCTTCCCTTGGGCCCGCATCCGCTGGAGGTGCTCACGCACTTTGCAGCGGGTGGCGGCGCGTAGGATGTCGTCGGGGATGGCGCTTGGGGTGGCCTCCGCTTCCATGACGGCTGGCCAACTCAGCCTTCGATGCACGGGGATCGGAGCAGACGATCCGCCAGAAGATGATCGAGGCGAAGGCGGTGGATGTGATGGTTGCGAAGGGTCAATTGAGATGGAGCCTCAACCCCGGCCGCGATGTGGGAGTGGCGGTAGGCGAAGACCTCAGCGACGAAGATTTCAAGGAGCAGCTGGAGAAGCTGCAGGAGGAACTTGAGGGGCAGAATGCCCAAGCGCGGGAGCTGAAGGCCACGATTGCCCTCAATGTGGCGGGGATACTGGAAACATGACCGCCGCCACCCTCGCCGACTGGACCACCCCCCAGCCCTTCGCCCTGCCCGATCTGGGGCCGGGCATCGAGGGCGAGCGGCGCGAGGCGATGGAAGTGGCGCTGCGGGCGATCGCGGCCGACCCCACGGTGCAGGCGTTGGTGCTCTTCGGCTCCCGCGCCACAGGCACGGCCCGTCCTGACTCGGACCTGGACCTGCTGGTGGTGGAACGCACACCCCACCTGGAAGGCCCGGCGAAGGTAGCCAGCTGGTGGCGCCACTTCGAGCCGCTCAAGCAGCTGCGCCTGCCGGTGGATCTGATCGTGAGCGGGAGCGCCGACGCCGCCCGCCTTGCCGGCTCCCGCTGGCATGTGATCAGTGAAGCGGCCCGCCATGGGCAGGTGCTGGTGGTGCGGCCATGACGCCCCAGGAAGACGCCCGCGTGCTGCTGGCCCTAGTGGATCGCCACCTGCGCGCCCTGCGACTCAACCTCGACCCGGCCTATCCTGATGAGGAATGGGGCTTTACGGCCCAGCAGGCGGTGGAGAAGCTGCTCAAGGTTCGGATCGTGCTGCGGGATGACCGGCCGCCGTTCACCCACATGCTCAACGTGTTGGCTGAGCTGGCGGGGGTGGATCTGGATCCCGAGCTGTTGGAGCTGCAGCCCTATGCGGTAGAGGCGCGCTATGAGGAAGGGCCATTTCCGTTGCCGGCCAGTCGGATGGGGATCATGGCGGCGATTGAGCAGTTACGGGATGAAGCTGTTCGTGGGATTGGGGAGGATTGAGATGAGCACGTGGATGTATTGGTGGCAGGAGGAACTGGAGGGGCTGAATGCTGAGGCCAAGGAGCTGGAGGCCACGATTGCCGCGAATGTCGCGGGGGCCTATGGCCGGGGTGTCGATGCCCGCAAGGTGATCTGACTGCGGCTAGTCGGCTGTCGCTAGCGCAATCAGGGGGCTTTGATCATTCACGCCATGCGCAGCACGATCACCGCCCGTGGTCAGGCCGTGGTGCCGATGGCCCTGGATCCCCACCGAAAGAGCCACACCCCAACGCCGCCTATCGACCAACAGCCTGCTGGACGATTCCGCTCCTGATCAGCCGCCAGCCGATTCCGACTTAGCCGCCATCAGATTCCGAGTTGGACGGCTCCAGATTCCGGATCAGCCGCTGCTAGCATCCGGATCAGCCGCCGCGGATCCATGCTCTCGCAGCCGGCCTGGCCCCGCGGCATCGTCAGGCGCCTGCGGGAGAGCCTGGCCGATACCCCCGTTGTGCTGCTCAACGGGCCCCGCCAAAGCGGCAAGACCACCCTGGTGCGGCAGTTCGCCAGCGAGCAACGCCCTTACCTCACCCTCGACGACGCCACCACCTGCGCCGCCGCCCGCGAGGATCCGCAAGGCTTCATCCGTCGCCTTGATGGGGCCGTGATCGATGAGGTGCAGCGGGTCCCCGAACTGCTCTTGGCGATCAAGCTGGCGGTGGATGATCAGCGTCGGCCCGGCCGCTTCCTGCTCACCGGCTCCGCCGATGTGATGGCCTTGCCCCGTGTGGCCGACTCGTTGGCCGGGCGCCTGGAGGTGCTGTCACTGCTGCCGCTTGCGGGTTGCGAATTGGCCGGCCAGCCCAGCGCCTGGATCGATGCCCTGTTCTCAGCCCTGGCGGCCGAGAAGGCGCCACCATCGCCACCGCCCGACCAGGCAGCCGCCCAGGTGGGCGAGGCCCTGGAGAAGCGGGTGCTCACCGGCGGCTACCCCGAGGCGTTGCATCGCAGCAGCGAAAAACGCCGTCAGGCGTGGGCGCGCAGCTACCTCAACGCCATCCTGCAACGCGACGTGCGCGACATCGCCTCTGTCGATAAGTTGCAGAGCCTTCCCCAGCTGCTCACGGCGCTCGCTCAGGTGTGTGGCCAGCTTTGCAACTACACCCAGCTGGGTGCCCGCATCGGCCTCGATGGCAAGACGGTGACGCGCTACATCACCGTGCTGGAGCAGCTCTTCCTGGTGCGGCGTGTGCCGGCCTGGTCGGCCAATGCTCTGGCGCGGGTGGTCAAGACCCCCAAGCTCCAGTTTCTCGATTCCGGGTTATTGAGTGCGCTCTTGGGGCTCAGGCTGGCTGGGCTCGTGACGAATCGGACCGCTTTTGGTCCAGCGCTGGAATGCTATGTCTATGCTGAATTACTACGCCTGGCTAGCTGGAGTGAAGACAGCTACGAACTCTTCATGTATCGCGACAAGGAATCGCGACAAGGATCAACTGGAGGTGGATGTCGTGATCGCCAATGGCTATGGCCAGCTTGTTGGCGTGGAGGTTAAGGCTGCGGCCAGCGTTCAGGCGGGCCAATGCGCCGGCCTGCGCCGCCTCGCCAGCCAGGCCGGTGATCGCTTCCTCGGCGGCGTGATCCTCTACGACGGCATCCATTCCCTGCCCATGGGATCTCTTGCCGGCCGGCCACTCTGGGCCCTGCCACTCGCCAGTCTCTGGTATAGCCCTCCGCTGCCATGACCCCCAATCCCTACAACGAGGATCACCTAGTGGAGCAGCCCGCCCTGGCTCCATCCCCCAGCTGTTCTGGAGCAACGCCGTCCTGATCGCCAGTGAAGACGAACCCCGGCTTGTCGCTGGAGGTGCTAAGGCGCGACACCTGCCAGCCGCAGCGCCTGCTCGGCACCGGAGCCACGGACGGGCGGGGGTGTTCGCTGAGTACGTGTCAATCTGGTAAGCGACGCTGCAGACAGCCAGCAGCCGCCACACAGCCAGGTGCAGTTCATGTTGAGATGGCAATTCCAACCCGACGAAGCCTTCGTTGCGATCTTGGACAGTTCGCTGAGGATCTGCATTGACCAGCTGGGTGATTACCTTAGTGATCACCTGGCAGGCACGACCGCCGAGGTGGAATTTGCCTGGCTGGATGGAACTCACATCTGGGAACTGTTTGATCCTAGCCAACTTCTTGGCGAACTGCAGAAATTGCTAACCGCCAATCAATCGACCAAGTTGTATATGCCCAATGATTATCATTTTCTCATTCTGCACGAAGTTCTGGAACTACAGATAAGCTCTCACAATGATCGAGTCTCTGCCTGCGGTCAACCTCTTGCGTTTGGCAGTGTGTTACTAGGCCAGGTCGACTTTGATTTCGTTAGAGACTACTTTTGGGACGAAGACTTTCTTTTGGATTCAGAAGTAATGGCCAGCTTGTCCGAAGAAAACAAAGCAGCATTAGGTTTCAATCAAGAGACATTTGCCCTAGTTCAGGGACTCAAGCCCCACCCTCAGGAGCTAGAACTCCAGGAGGTAGATGCAGAGCTCGAATCAGGGCGAAACTACTACAAGCGAGGCAAATGCTACCCCTATGACGAAGTGCAGCAGGAATAAGCAATAGGCCGCAGCGTAGCAGTCGGCCCGTGAGCTGGTAGAGCGGATCCAGGAAATGCTGGTGCTCAATTGACAGCAGAAGTTTAATGCCAAGGCCAAGCTGAAGGTGGTCATCGAAGAAGCGCTCGCCATCGGTCTGCCTCGCGCCTACACCCCGGAGCTGTACCAGCAGAAGTGCGAAGCCACCATGAAGTCCGCCGCGATCCCGCCTTCTGCCAGGAGCAGGTGGCCGAGGCCTTACAACAGGGCCAAGTCGCCAGCAGGTGCAGGAGCTGGGGCGGCGGGGGCGCTCAGAATGTGGGGGCGAAGGGGATATTTGGAGCGCTGCAGGGAGGAGCGGGTGGGTAGCGATGCATAAGGATTCGGAGGCCTTTGCTTCACGCCACATCAGGGTCAAGATCCCCCGGGGGAGCGGAAGCCTCGGCCAACGGGATAAGGGTCACTCGTCTTGAGCCCTCGGCTTTGGCAATCGCGCTCTCAAGCAGCGGCAGCCGGCTTTGCACCATCGCCATCCAATTACCTCTAACCCCAACGACCGCCTGATATGAATCAAGACGCAACAGCTTTGCATTCTGGGAGAGAAGCATTCGCGTGTAAGGTAATTCGAGATTAGTCAAGACCAGCATCCAGACTGCGTCCAAGTTCTGTGCGTTAGGCAACTGGGTTAGCACCTCTTTCTCCAGATTTCGTGAATGCTCAACCGATCCACTCGTCATATTCTGATCAGTGATCGCTTCATGAATTTCCAGGCTGATCACTTTGAGGGCCTCCTTCACCTCGGCCTCCGCCATCTGGTCCAATGGGCGGCTGGGCGGCAACACGGCCTGGTACTGAAAGATCGCCGTTTTCTCCACCAGGCACGCGCTCAGGCTCACCCATAGCACCCGCACCCCCTCCGCTTCCGCCGCCGCCAGCAGCCTGGGTACTTCCTCGCCCATCACAAACTCCGAGTCCAGGAAGTGGTCGCTCACCAGCAGCAGGGCCACCTTCGCCTGGGCCAAGGCGTTTTCAATCGCCTCGCGCCACTTGCGGCCGGCATCGATCTGGCTGTCGTCCCACAACCGCAGTTCTTGGCCGCTGCCGCGCAACAGCGGCGCCATCATCCGCTTCAGCCTCACCACCCAGTCGTGGTCGGCATGGCTGTAGCTGATGAACACATGCCGGCGCTCGGGAGCTGCTTGGAGCATGCCTTGCTGAGGGCCGGTGGGAAGTGCGCATTATGACAGGGTCAGACCCTGGAGCGCACTTGAAATATGTCGCTCGTTATTCTCCTGATTAAGTTTAACTTTAAGCGATGCTAGTTTTGATAATTCATTACTTTTTTATTTTCTTCAAATTTACTTACAACTTCTATTCTTGCATCTTCTATCCAATCGTCGATGGCAACCGGCTTCATGATATCAGTATTCTCCGCACTATGCACGGAAAAGCCGACGTCGGGAGGAGATGGTAATTGAATAACCGAGGGAATGGACCCTAGGAGGCTATTAGCGGGTTGTCTATGGGGGAGATATTGTCTTTGCTGAAAGTCGTGCAGATCAAAGTCTATCTTTAGAATTGTGCATAGCATTTCAGCCTCATCATTCGGGATAAATGCCTCGCCTTTGAAGACACGTTCTCTTTTCTTCGTGTGCCAGCCTTTGCCCGGCTCTGGGCAGAGCAATTCATTAAGCTTATCGCAGAGTGATTGATTCGTGAGCTTAAGATTGCCCTGAGCAGTTTTAAATTTTATCTGCGCAGCTGGAGTCAGCTTTAGCGTCATTTCAGATACAAACCAGCCAGTACTAATTGACTCTAGCAGTGTTGTCTTCATGTACACACAAAGGACTGCGGAATTGTCTTGGTGTGAATTTGGGTGGAGCAGAAGCTTCTTGGCGCCCTCGCGGATCGTCTCCTTGAGCTTGAACGAGGGCTGGTAGAGATTGGTGAATAGCCGTAGGGCCCCGTAGAGCTCCCCCAGTAACTCGGCCGTGTTCGCCCACATCGAGCAGGCCTACCCCGAGCGCGACCGCAGCGTCTACTCGCTTGCTGGCCTCACCTCACCGCCGCAGCAGCCAGAGCACCAGGGTCAGGCCGGCTGAAACCAGCAGTCCGCTGGTGAAGGGGAAGTAGACCTGAAGGCCGGGACGCTGAATGCTGATGTCCCCCGGCAGCCGTCCAAGGCCGCTGCTGCTGATCAGAGGCCAAAGGAGGCCTACCACCAGAAAGGCTGCACCGATCGTGATCAGCAGGCGTTGCATGGTCATTGCGGGTTGCGGGTTGCGAGTTGGAAGTTTGCTTCAGTGGCCGTGAATCAGTGGCCGTGAATCAGTGATGATGAATCATTGGCGATGAATCAGTGGCGGTGAATCAGTGGCGGTGAATCCGCTGCTCCGCCAGCTCCGGAGTGGCGGCCACCCGGCTGGCGGCCTGAGCCGAGGCAGCGTCGATCCTGTCCACCCCCAGCTGGAAGATGGGCTTCCCTTCCTTGATCGTTTCCACCACCTTGATCGTGCTGATCGTGGTGGGATCAGCCTTTAGTGGATCGCGCTCCAGGATCACCAGATCGGCGAGCTTACCGGGTTCGAGCGTGCCCTTGCTCTTCTCCTCGAAATACTGATAGGCCGCCCAGTCGGTCATCGCCTTGAGCGCCACATAGGGGCTCACCCGCTCGGCCGGACCCAGCACAAAGCCGCTGCGGGTGGTGCGCACCACGGCCGTCTGGGCCAGGCGCAGCATGTCGGGGGGCACCACAGGAGCATCGTTGTGGTTGGTGAAGATCACGCCCTGGCGGTTGGCATAACCCGTGGGACTGATCCCCGCCGCCCGCTGCTCGCCGAAGCTCTGGCGGTGCCAGTCGCCCCAGAAGAAGGTGTGGGCGGTGAAGAAGCTCGGCACGATGCCCAGCGCCTTGATGCGGTCCACCTGGTCATGGCGGGCCAGCTGGGCGTGGATCGCCACCGGGCGCAGATCCTTGGCGCCATAGGTGGCCCGGGCCTGCTGCACCGCCACCAGGAACTGATCGAGGGCGGCATCGCCATTGGTGTGGGTGATGATCTGAATGTTGTTGCGGTAGCCGAAGGCCACCCAATCGCTCACCTCCTGCTGGTTCATCACCGCATAGGCGCGGTAATCGGCCTTCTGCCCCGCTGGCGGTGAGCTGTAGGGCTGGCTCATGTAGGCGGTCTTGCCCTGGGGTGAGCCATCGCCGGTGAGCTTGATGCCACCGATCTTGAGGTGGTTGCGGTAGATCCCCACCTCCAGCTTGGCGGTGGTGGCCCCATCGGCTGGTGGCGGCGTGGCCACTTCGGCGCCGCTGGCGAATTCACGGCCGGCGTTCGACACCAATGAGCTGATCGGTGCAGGTGTGCCTGGAGCGTTGGTAGAGGCGGCCTTGCCGTTTCCGACGGCCTGTGGGTCGCTGCCGGGAGTGTGGATCACGGCCCTGCTGCTGGCCCGCGCATCGAGGCTGCTCAGCTCGCCGAGCACTCGGTAAAAGGGATAACTCACCACATCGAGAATCAGCCGCCCCTGGCGGCCCGCCTCCCGCAGCAGGGCCACATTGGCAGGGTTGCTGAGGCCGTCCTGGGCTGTGGTGAGGCCGTAGCTGGCCCACCATTTCTGGACCGCATCGAGGCGCCGCAGCTTCTCGGCCTGATCGGGCTGGGGGATCAGGGCCATGAAGGGCAGGCCGGCCGTTTCCTCCAGCACCCCATTGGGCTCGCCGCTGGCGGGGTCCCGCTGGATAAAGCCACCGGCTGGATCGGGCGTGGCCTTGCTGATCTTCACCAGTGCCAGGGCCGGGCTGTTGGCCACCACCAGGTGGCCGGAGGCATGAATCAGCACGATCGGCGCCGTGGCGCTCACCGCATCGAGGTCGGCGCGGCTGGGGTGGCGCTTCTCCTCCAACAGGCTGTCGTCGTAGCCCATGAAGAACTGCAGCTGGCCGGCCGGGGCGGGGTGGCTGGACAGATAGGCGCGCACCGTGGTCTGGATGTCGGCGATGCGACGCGTGCTGCCCACGGGCGGCGGGCTGAGGTCGGGGCGGCCCCAGGTGGCCACGTAGTCGGGCAGGTGGCCGTGGGCATCGATGAAGCCGGGCAGCAGGGCCCGGCCGGCCAGGTTCACGCGCTTCGCGCCGCCCCCCGCCGCGCGGATCGCCCCGGCCAGCGGGCCTACGTAGACGATGCGGCCGCCGCGCTCCACCAAGGCCTCGGCGTAGCTGGGCTGAGGTCCGGCCATGGTGAGGATCGGGCCGCCGGCGTAGAGGGTGGCAGGTGTGGCGGCGGCTGGGGGGGCAGCCACCGCCGCCGGCAGGAGTGAGGCCATGGGCGCTGCTCCGGCCAGCAGAGCGGCGGCGATCAGGGGGGAGCCAGACCTGGCGGCATGTCTTCTGGCGACGAATCGGGGCAGCGGAGAGACCATGGAACTGGGAGGGCTTTTCGGGTTTTAGGTGGCCCGGAAACGGCGGTCAGCAGGGAGATGGGGTTTCTTCGTTTCCCGACAAGCGAAGGCGACCCCGTTGACCGAAAGCGACCTCGGGTCGCTCCTTGATGGAGACAGGGTCTCAGAGAAACACCTCCTCCTGGGGATACCCCACCCGACTCGGCAGCCGCCGGGCGTAGATGGCGGAGAGCAGCAGCAGGATCCCGATCCTTCCCACGAACATCCCCACGATCAGCACCAGTTGGCCCCAGCGACCCAGCGTGGCGGTCACCCCCACATCCAGGCCCACGGTGCAGAAGGCCGACATGCAGGTGAACAAACTTTCTAGGAAGGTGGGCTGCGCCACCAGCGGCGGACCACCGGCGGTGGGCCCGAGCCCCAACAGCAGGGTCATCGCCAGCACGAACAGGGCCGAAGCCAGGGTCACCCCCACCGCCCGCAGTACCAGCTCGGGCGCGATCGAGCGCCGCTGGATCACCACATCGGTGCGGTTCTCCAGGGTGGAGCGAGTGGCCCCCATCAGCACCGCGAAGGTGGTGGTCTTGATGCCGCCGCCGGTGCCGCCGGGGCTGGCCCCGACGAACATCAGAGCGATCATCAGCAGCAGGCCTGCATCGGAGAGGGTGGTGATCGAGAGCGGCACGGTATTGAAGCCAGCCGTGCGGGTGGTGATCGACTGGAACAGGGTGACCTGAAGCCGTTGCCAGAGCGGCAGGGTCTGGATCACCCCATCGGGGGCGAACTGCTCGGTGACCAGCAGCCCCAAGGCCCCCAGCACGATCAGCAGCGCGGTGCTGCGCAGCACCAACCGGGTATGCAGGCTGAGGCGGCGCCGGCTCCAGAGCCGCGGCTGCCGCCAGTGGATCCGCTGATTCCAGAGATCCTGGGTGACCCGCCAGCCGATACCGCCGATCACGATCAGGCTGCCGATCACCCCGTTCACAACGGGATTGCTCTGGTAATCCACCAGATTGTTGCTGCGGAGGCCGAAGCCGGCGTTGTTGTAGGCGCTGATGCAGTGGAACAGCGACGCCCACAAGCGCTCAAGGGGATTGGCGATGTCGGTGAAGCCGAAGCCGAACAGCACCAGCGTGCCGAGGCCCATCACGCAGCCGGCGCTGATCATGATGCGGTTGAAGGTGGGGCCGATGCCCCCCACACCGAATTCATCGAGGGCGCGTCCCTTGTCGAGCCGCTGACGCAGGCCGGAGCGCCCCTGCACGAAGCCCTGCAGGAAGGTGGTGATCGCCATCAGGCCGAGCCCACCGATCAGGATCATGCCCGCCAGCACCACCTGGCCCAGCGGAGTGAGCTCGCTGCCCACATCGATGATCGAGAGCCCCGTCACCGTGATCGCCGAGGTCACGGTGAACAGTGCCTCCCACAGACCCACGCTGTCGCTCGAGCAGAGGGGCGAAGCCAGCACCAAGGTGCCGGCGGCGATCACGAGCAGGCCCGTGACCACGGTGAACTGCGGCACCGTGAGCCGCTCCCGCCAGTGGTGCAGGCCACTCCACCAGGGGGCCAGGGGGCGCCGGGTCATCGGCAGGGCAATGAAAAACGGCTCCAGTCTGCTGGGCGAGGGGCACCGGGGAGTGGTGGAGGGTCACTCTGTTTGTCGCTGCCTAGGGTGAGGCATCGATTCCTGAGCTGAAATCGCTGGCGGCCGGCATGTCGGCGGCGGCCTGAAGGGTCACCTTTGGCAGGACAGCCGGCTCCCCCCCCTGATTCCGATGGCCTCCCCGAGCCTGCTTACCACCCTGCTGATCCTGCTGGTGGGGGTGGTGTGCGCCCGGTTCGCCGCCGGGCCCCTGGCCCGCTGGGCGGTGCCCGCCATCCTGCTGGAGCTGGGCCTGGGATTTCTGCTCGGCAACACGGTGCTCCCGTTTGCAGCGGTCGCCCCTCTGGAGGGGCTCACCCAGTTGGGGGTGCTGGCGCTCTTCTTCCAGGTGGGGCTGGAGGTGCGGGGGGATCTGCTGACCTCAAGACGGGGATCGATCCTCAGGGTGGTGGCCCTCAGTGTGTTGGCCCCCCTGATCGCCTTTTGGCCGCTGCGATTCGGCTTCGGGATGGCCCCCGCCACAGCGTTTCTCTGTCTGGCGGTGCTCTGCGCCACCGGCACCGGCGTAACCCTGCGTGTCCTGGGGCAGCGCCAGGCCCTGCAGAGTCCATCCGGGCGATTGCTGGTGGGGGTGTCCGTGCTCGACGACCTGCCGGCGATCGCCCTGTTGGGTGTGGCCTCCGCCCTGGCCGGCAGGAACCTGGCCGGCCAGGGCTCCGCCGCCCTGGGGGGCATGGCCTTCGGGAGCATGGTGCTGGGATTACTGCTGGCGTGGCTGAGCTGGCTGGCGGTGGACCGTTGGGCGGCGGCGCCACGGCCCACGGCCGGTCCGTTGTCCATCCTGCTGCTGCTAATCGGCTGCGCCTGGGTGGGGGAAGCCACCGGTCTGACCAGCCTGCTGGGGGCGCTCTGGGCCGGCGTGCTGCTGGCCCGCCTGGAACCTCCGGCCCAGCCGCTGCGGGAGGTGCTGGTGCTGTTGGCCGAGGTGTTCCTGCCGCTTTATTTCATCAGCGTGGGCATGAGGCTGCCCGGCTCAAGCCTCCTGGAGCCAAGGGCCTGGACCCTGGCCGCCTTCCTGGTGGTGGTGGCCCTGCTGTGCAAGCTGGTCTGTGGCCTGGGAGTGTCAGCCGCGGACCGACGGGCTGGGGTGGATCCGTGGGTGGTGGCCTTCGGGCTGATTCCCCGCGGCCTGCCAGGCCTGGTGTTTGCCACGACGGCTCTCGCCCGGGGCCTGATCGACACCGTGCAGTTCGCAGCCCTGCTGATCATGGTCACCGTGACTACCGTGGTGGGGCTGCTTCTGCTTGAGCACAGGCTGAGCCAGGTGCCGCAAACCTCAGGCCTCAGGAGCTGAGGGGGCGTCGCGGAACTGCTCAAGCAACAGGCCCCGCTGATACTCCGCCGACAGGCTGGCCAGGTGGGCCCTGGCCTGCTCGTGGAGTTGGGGATCGACCAACTCCAGGGTGGTTCCGCTAGGAACGCTCATTCTTATCACCAGGGCCATGGCATCGAACAGCCTCACCTGGTCGTTCTGCCAGCCCTGATAATCGGCCGCCAGGGCGGCGAGGGCGTCTCCGGTTGCCGCTCCCCGTTCCACCTGCTCCCGCAGGTGCTGCACCTGGGAAAGTCGGGCCGAGGTCACAAGCGCATGGGCAGCCCCGAGAGCGGCCAGGGAATCGGCAGCCTCCCGTTTGAGCAGAGCCATGCTGCGGCTGAGCACCGCCGCCTCCACGGTGAGTGGCTCCCGACTGGCGGGACTGAACAGAGCCGCCGGGGGAACGGAGACGCGCGGCTCAGCCAGCGGCTGGGAGGCCATCGCGTCAGCAGAAGCACCACCAGACTGGGAAGACAGCGGCACTTTCACGAGCACCGCTGGGCGGTCGGGAGGAGACTCCGCAGCGGGGGCGAGTCGAAGGCCGAGCCGCACCAAGAACTCGCCAAAGCGACGGCGCAGGGGGAAGGTGCTCTGCATGGGTAAAGGATCCGAAACAGATCCCCGAAGATGGCCGTTAATCTGGCCCGGATCCACCCGGATAGCGAGGGTCGGATTCAGCGGTGCGAAAGCCCGGAAATCCGACCTTGCCCCTTCCGCCCCGGAAAGGGCGGGGAGGATTCAATTGTGATCCCGCAATTTGGTGGTGCAGACGGTGATGCATTCCTGATCATCGAGGGAGCAGGTGGTGATGCATTCGAAATAGGCCTCAACCGCATCGACACCATGATCAATCTCTGATGCGCCGATCCCGGAAAGGGACTCGAAGCCAGCCTGGGACTGGGGGAAGAAGCTGTTCATGGCGGGGAATGTCTGGGTTCCCACACCCTAAACCGATTGACAGAGGCCGCCATGCGGGGTGCCCGGAATTAGGCAGCTTTACTCATCACAATGTGTGGAAGCGTTAAGGAGGCAGGAACGCACTGCGATCCGGCCAGAAGTGCGTCCCCCTGCATGGACTCTTGTGAAGCGCCTCGCGGGCTTCATAATTAGCCCAGCGTGTAACCCAGCGATGCAACCCTCCCTGCTTCCCCGCACCCTTCACCATCCGCGCTCCAGAACGGCCCAGGTGCTGAGGCCGCGCCTGAGCGGTCCGCGCCCTGCCCGCCCCCTCCACCCTGCCCCTCCAACGGGCCAACGCCGCAGGCGTTTCTTGGTGGAAGGGCTGGTGGCGGGTCTGGCCACGGTCCTGATGACAGGAGTTGCCCTGGCCTCACCGGCGCTCTTGCGGCAGGACCCCCTCACCAGCCTGCGCGGCCTGGCGGCAACCGTGGTGCCGGCTCTGGGCCAGCCCAGCTCGCCCGGGCTCTACGAATGCCCCTGAAGCCGGCCAAGCCCCGTTGATCGTCTCCCGGATTTCTGGCCTCAGGCCTGTTGGCGGTCAGCTTCGCCAGCAGCTTCAGTGCCGCTCTGGCGGCGCCGCAACCCCAGCCAGCCGTGCGGGAGGCAGGCATCCGGCAGCTGGAGAACTCATGGGCGCAGCTCGACCAGAACCTTCGGCTGCTTGATCAGATGCTGCGCCCCAAGCCGCCCGGACCTCAGCCTCCCCCCTCGGCCCTGGCCCTGCCCACCGCCGCCAGCCTCGGCCAGGGAAGCGTTCAGTCGATCAGCCTCCATCAAGCCCCCTGGTGACTTCGATGGTCGGGATGGAGAGGCGTCATCTTTCCTGGCAGAGGGGGAGGGAAGCTTGACAAGCGCAGAGCTCTCGCGTTGATCTCGATTTCGATCTCTGCCAGGCATTGGCGCAAGTGCACGAAGGTCTCTGCCACAACGGTCTTGGTCTGCAGGGTCATCCGGGTTAATTGCGACTACAACCAGCATTCCCAGGGACGGACAACGCTTGCCTTGCCCCCCGTGATCAGAGCAGCCCAGTCGCGGGCAGCGCAATCCCTTCACTCCTCACACCAGACTGATGGCCGCATGAGATGAAGCCGTCTCCCCATAGCTGACCATGCTGCTGGTGTTGGTGGGTGACTGCTGCGCTCATCGGCCGAGTGTCGGTTGGCTCCCATGAACGGAGTTCTACGGCTGCCTGTTCCCAATCGTGGCCGCTACGCCGGCCCCCTTCATGCTCCGCCGCGGGCAAGGGCTCAACGCGATGGCGGCGTCCCGTCGCGGCTCCACCCGGCTGAAGGATGAGCTGCTCCCGGCGATGAGAGCTTCCTGGAGCGGATCGATGTGATCGACCAGCAGCTCAGGGAGGCCCAAGATGAGCAGGTGGCCCAGTTCGAGCTGAGTGGGTGCCGTGAATGCCCACCGCATCATCCGCCGGGTCGTCGCGCATCAAGGGATCAACGCTCAGCATGTTGAGGTTCCCCTCAGCCGTTGGGTTGAACGTACAAGCAGCCACAGGCAGACTCCGCGACCAGCAAAAGCAGGCACTGGCCAGCCGACGCCATGACCGCCAACACAGCCCCCCTCGTGACCCGCGAAGCTCTGCAGGCTTTCACGCAGCGCTTGGCGAAGCACTTCGCTCCGAAGCAGGTGATCCTTTTTGGCTCCCAGGCCCGCGGCGAAGCCCGCTGGGATTCCGATGCCGACATCCTGGTGGTGATGCCGTTCGAGGGGCGGCCGCAGGAC
>Ga0207941_1000267_pt1 | contig 16545 bp, 14 predicted proteins | sample LakMenEpi13Sep12_FD_150695 | JGI IMG/M metagenome (GOLD analysis project Ga0207941, IMG submission 150695) | Freshwater microbial communities from Lake Mendota, WI - 13SEP2012 deep hole epilimnion (SPAdes) | ecosystem: Environmental > Aquatic > Freshwater > Lake > Epilimnion/Euphotic zone ...
TGGGCCTCCCTGTGCGCATCAAGTGGCCCAATGATGTGTACTTGCCTGGGCCCAAGGGGGCCATGGCCAAGCTGGCCGGGGTGCTGCCCGGCCAAAGACTCCAGGGCCATCAGGTGCGCTGGGCCCGGGTGGGTGTGGGGTTGAATGGCCGCAATCGGTTCCCCAGCGGGGCCACCAATGTGGCGATGGCGGCGGGCCGCCACCACGCCTGCCCTTGGCGCCTCAGCGCCCGGGTTCTGCGGGCCCTTGATTGGGCCATGGCCTGGGCGGACCGTCCCGAGGCGGTGAGGATTCTGGCGGAGCAGCGTCTGTGGTGGCCAACCCAAGCGATCCAGCTGGAAGGGGAGTCCTGGCAACCCCTCGGGCTGCACCGTGATGGGGGGGTGGTGCTGGGCCGCCAGGGAAGGATTCGGGTGTGGCAACGGCGCTTTGACGAGGGCCCTGACCCCTCATCCCCCAGGGGTAGGTACCCCCGGGGGCTGGGCCATTAGATTGGCCCGGCTTAGCAGGGATTGCTGTCCCCACCCTTTTCCATGGCTCCCCGGCCCTCCCATCTGTTGTTGGCCCTGACATCCCTGGGGATGCTGCCCTTGGTCAGCATCCCTTTGGTGCAGGCCCAGCCGGACACCATGGTTCCGCCTGCCTCATTGGAGGCTCCAGTGGCGGTGCCTTCCTCCCAGGGCGCCGACCCTGCAGCCTTGGCGCCTGCCTCCGGTGTTGGGGCAATGCCGTCGGCGGCGGAGCCGGTGCAGCCGGCCCCGGAGTCTGTGCGGGCGCCGGAACCGATGCGCGCTGGTTCACAGGATTGGCCGCCCGAGGCTCCCCGTCGATTTGATCGCAGTATCGATGCCTTGGTGCGCGATCGGGTCATCACCCCCCGCGAAGTCCAGATCCGGGTCCACGATGGCCTGGCTCGGCCCCTCAGCCCCTCTGTTCGGGATGAGGGTTGCAGCAGTGGAGCCTTCAGTGCCCGAGAGTGTGGCGGTCGAGCTGCTGTTCAATTCCGACCCCGGCACAGCGGTTTGCCGGCTTTTGTGGGGGAATCCCAAGCCGGCGGCTACCGCCCATGGGGCGGCGGCGAAGGGGCGCCACGCTCGGCGGTCGAGGCGGCGCCGTTACCACCCATTTCCGTGCCGGTCTCGGCCTTGCTCTCGGGAGCAGGCGGCAGCTTTCGACTGACTGATGTCTTCCGGGTTACGCCGCGGCCGGGTCCGATCGGAGGTAACGGCAATGCCAGGCCCCTGTTTCCTTTGATCGGTTCGGCGGTCACCACCAGCAATTTTGGCTGGCGCCTGCATCCGGTGCTGGGGAACTGGATTATGCATAGCGGCCGAGATTTGGCCGCCCCCGAAGGCACCCCGGTGGTGGCGGTCCTGGCTGGCAAGGTTGTCAGCAGTGGGCCAGCGGGGGGCTACGGCCTGGCGATCGAAATCGAGCATGGTGGCGTTCAGCGTCGCACCCTTTACGGCCACCTTTCCGAGCTATATGTCAAGGAGGGGGCGCGGGTTAGCCAGGGAGAAGTGATTGGCAGGGTGGGCAGTACCGGCTTGAGCACGGGGCCCCATCTGCATTTTGAACTGCGTATTCCCCAGGATGGGGGTTGGGTGGCCATTGATCCTGGCGATTTCGACGCCAGTGGATCTCCTTTGCTTGCCCGGTTAGGTGGCCTGGCGCTGCCGGGTGGCGCAGATGGTTTAACTGCCAACAGTTCCCCGGGCTCCGTTGCACCCGCAGGCGATGCGGTGGCCCTGCTGATGGGAGAACTTTTGCAAACGCTTGAGCGTCCCCGATTCGCCTCAAGGCCAGCGATCAACCCTGGCGTAGCCCTTCGCCCCATGGTTGTCACCCCGCCTGTGGTTGCAAGCAAGGTGCCCCAGGGTTGATCTATTGGGCAGCACGGCCAGGGATAGGCCCAAAAAGCCTGGCAAGGTTCAGTGGGCGATCCGCCCGTCGCGAAAGTGGATGATCCGCTGGGCCCTTTCTCCCACCTCCTGCTCATGGGTCACCAACAAAATCGTCATCCCCTGGGCGTTGAGGTCATCGAAGATGGCCAGAACTTCTTCTGTGGTGGTGGAATCGAGGGCTCCGGTGGGTTCGTCGGCGAGGAGAAGCGAGGGACCGTTGATGATCGATCGCGCTACGGCCACCCGCTGTTGCTGACCCCCTGAGAGTTGATTGGGCCGGTTGTCTAGCCGGTGTGCCAAGCCAACTTTTTCGAGGGCGAGTTTGGCTCGCTGGCGTCTCTGCTCGGCAGGAACGCCTGCATAGATCATCGGCAGCATCACGTTTTCCATGGCCGTCAACTGGGGCAGCAGATGGAATTGCTGGAAGACAAACCCGAGTTTCTGGTTGCGAAGATCGGCTAATTCATCATCACTGAGAGTTTCGACCGGTACCCCATTGAGGTGGTAGCTGCCGCTGGTCGGCATGTCCAGGCAGCCAAGAATGTTCATGGCCGTGCTCTTGCCCGATCCGGAGGCTCCCATCACGGCGAGGTAATCACCGTTGTTGACCGCCAGACAAAGATCGTTGAGGGCATGAACGGTCGTGTCCCCGCTGCCGTAGATCTTGTTGACGTGAATCAACTCCGCCACTGGGGGCGCTGATGGTCCTGGGGCGCTCACCCAGGCGGGCAGGCTAGGTGACGGTTTCATCCCAGACCTGCCGCAGGGAGGGCGGCAATGGCCCGTTGCAGTATGGGAGTGCCGGTGACGGCAGCATTAGCCCATTCAAACAGGGGGCTGGAGAGCACTCCGCCAACCGCTGTGACCAAAACACAGGCCACCAGCCCGGTCCGCAGGGATTGCATACCAGAAAGGTTCCAGCGGATTGGTGGGTAAGCCTTAACAACATCGGAAGCTTCTTGGGGCTCTTTGACCACCATCATCTTGATAACAGAAATATAGTAATAGATCGAGATCACTGATGTGATTAGTCCGACGATGACGAGTAGGTATTGATGATCAGCCCAACCGGCGAAGAAGAGGTATATTTTGGCAAAGAAGCCAATCATCGGTGGAATGCCTCCGAGGGAAAGAAGGCACAGGCTCAGCCCAAGGGTAATCAGGGGGTCTTTTTGATACAGCCCTGCAAAATCGGCGATGCGATCACTGCCGGTACGCAGGGAGAACAGAATGATGCAGGCGAAGGCACCGAGATTCATGAACAGGTAAGCCGCCATATAGAGAACCATGGCGGCAAATCCGTCTTCGGTACCACATACAAGACCGATCATCACGAAGCCAGCTTGACCAATTGAGCTGTAGGCCAGCATCCGTTTCATAGATGTCTGCGCCAGGGCAACAACGTTGCCAAGAACCATGCTGAGCAGGGCCAAAACAGTGAACAAGAATTTCCACTGGGCGTCAAAACTCTCAAAGCAACCCACCAAAATTCTTAGGGCCAAGGCGAAACCGGCCGCTTTTGAACCCACCGAAAGGAAAGCCACAACAGGTGTGGGTGAGCCCTCATAGACATCAGGAGTCCATTGGTGGAAGGGAACGGCGGCGATCTTGAAGGCCACGGTCGCCAGGACGAACACCAGGGAGAGGGCCGTGATCGGTTTGGCGCTGCTCTGTAGGGCCAGCGAGATTCCTTCCAGGGAGGTTTCCCCGCCGCTGAGGCCGTACAGGAGGGAGGCGCCATAGAGAAATACGGCTGCGGCGGCAGAGCCCACGAGTAAATATTTGAGGGCGGCTTCAGAGCTGCGGGCATCGCGCTTCATGTAGCCCGAGAGCAGATAACTGGAAACCGAAAGGGTTTCGAGGGAGATGAAGATGCTTACCAGATCGGTTGCGCCGCAAAGGATCATCGCCCCCAGGGTGGCCGCCAGCAGAATCGCCGCGTATTCCCCCAAGGGTGTGCCGCTGCGTTCCACGTAGCGCCAGCTCAAAAGCAGGGTGATCAGCGTTGAGCAGGCAACCACCGCCCGGAAGGCGATCGAGAGGTTGTCCGCCAGGAAGGAGCCCAGAAATGAGGGTTCAATCGGACCATTCCATTGGGTAGCCAGCAGCAGCAGGGAGGCCACGAGCCCCCCGTAGCAAATCGGCGGTACCCAGCGGCTGGCCGTTTTTTCACCTGCCAGATCCACGATCAAGCAGGCCAGCAGGGCAAGCAGGATGGCTCCCTCCGGGGCAATTGCCCCAGCATTGAGCTGGAGCGCAATTGAGCCGGTGCTCAGGCCGGCACCGATCGCGTCGGTGGCTGCGCTGGCCGTACTGGCGGCAGCCCCAATGGTGGCGAGCATCCCTTTGGCAGCGGTCGGTGCGGCGATCGCCGTAAGGGCGGCCAGGATCACATCTGCCACGGCGGAAAAGTTCTTGACAGGCGGGACTGTAGCGGCGCTCCAGAGGGTCCTGCCCAACGGACCGGCCCGGGATGCGATATAGAAGGGGAAGGTTCACCGCCTGTCTGTGGCGCACACGCTGGTCATCGTTGAGAGCCCCACAAAGGCCCGTACTATTCGCGGTTTTCTGCCCAAGGAGTTCCGGGTAGAGGCCTCCATGGGCCATGTGCGTGATTTGCCCAATAACGCCAGTGAGATCCCTGCGGCCCAAAAAGGAGAGAAGTGGGCGAATCTGGGTGTCAACACCGCCAAGGACTTCGAGCCCCTCTACGTGGTGCCGAAGGATAAAAAAAAGGTGGTCAAGGAGCTCAAGGATGCCCTAAAAGGCGCGGATCAATTGCTGTTGGCCACTGACGAAGACCGAGAAGGGGAGAGCATCAGCTGGCATTTGGCCCAGTTGCTGGACCCCAAGGTGCCCGTAAAACGGATGGTCTTCCACGAAATCACCAAGGAAGCCATTTCCCAGGCCCTCGAAAACCCGCGTGAGCTCGACATGGAGCTTGTGCATGCCCAGGAAACCCGTCGAATCCTGGATCGCCTCGTCGGTTACACCCTTTCCCCCCTGCTTTGGAAGAAGGTGGCCTGGGGACTCTCGGCGGGTCGGGTTCAGTCGGTCTCGGTGCGCCTGTTGGTCGAAAGGGAGCGGGCGCGGCGAGCTTTCCGCAGCGGCACCTACTGGGACCTCAAGGCCAGCCTGGCCCACGGACAGATTCCCTTCGACGCCAAGTTGACCCACTTGGGGGGCGAGCGTGTCGCAAACGGCTCCGATTTTGACGAAAGCACCGGGGCGATCAAGGTCGGCAGCAAGGTGAAGTTATTGGCGGAGGCTGAAGCCCGCGCTCTGCAGCAAGCCGCCATGGCCGGCCGTTGGCAGGTGGCGGCGGTCGAGGCAAAACCGACCGTGCGCAAGCCCGTGGCTCCCTTCACCACCAGCACCCTGCAACAGGAGGCGAATCGCAAGCTGCGTCTCTCAGCCAGGGACACCATGCGCACCGCCCAGGCCCTCTATGAGCGGGGCTTCATCACTTATATGCGTACTGACTCGGTGAATCTCTCCGAGCAAGCCATCAAGGCCGCCCGCAGTTGTGTGACAGAGCGTTATGGCCAGGACTACCTCAGTCCGGCCCCCCGCCAGTTCACCACCAAATCCCGCAATGCCCAGGAGGCCCACGAAGCCATTCGGCCTGCGGGGGAGGCGTTCCGGACCCCTGGGGAGACCGGTTTGGAGGGCAGGGATTTGGCGCTCTACGAACTCATCTGGAAGCGCACCGTGGCCTCCCAGATGGCAGACGCCCGTTTGACCATGTTGGCGATCGATCTGGAGGTGGCTAACAGCACCTTCAGGGCCACGGGCAAGCGGATTGATTTCCCAGGCTTTTTCCGGGCCTATGTCGAGGGCAGCGACGACCCTGATGCTGCCTTGGAGGGCCAGGAGGTTTTGCTGCCAGCTCTCAAGGTCGGCGACGCTCCCGATTGCCGCTCCGTTGAAGCGCTCAGTCACCAGACCCAACCACCGGCCCGTTACAGCGAAGCCGCCCTGGTCAAGATGCTGGAGAAGGAGGGCATCGGACGCCCCTCCACCTACGCCAGCATCATCGGCACGATCATTGACCGCGGCTATGCCACGTTGCAGGCCAACGCCCTCATTCCCAGCTTCACGGCTTTTGCCGTGACCGCCTTGCTGGAGGAGCATTTCCCCGATCTGGTAGATACGGGCTTCACCGCTCGTATGGAAAACACCCTCGACGAAATTTCCACCGGTAAGGTCAGCTGGCTTCCCTATCTCGAGGATTTCTATAAGGGCGAGGAGGGGCTCGAGGCCTTGGTGCAAAGGCGCGAAGGCGACATCGATCCGGGTCATTCCCGCACCGTGGCTTTAGAGGGCCTGCCCTGTGTGGTTCGTATCGGCCGTTTCGGTGCTTACCTCGAATCCCGCCGTGTTGGCACAGATGGCGAAGAGGAGTTGCTCAAGGCCACGCTTCCCCAGGAGATAACCCCGGCTGATCTAGATGCCGACAAGGCCGAATTGATTCTGCGCCAGAAATCCGAGGGCCCTGAATCCATTGGCGAGGACCCCGAAACAGGCGAGCAGGTTTACCTCTTGTTTGGCCAGTACGGCCCCTACCTTCAGCTGGGCCAGGCCAGCGAAGAAACCCCTAAGCCGAAGCGGGCTTCCCTGCCTAAGGGGGTCAAGCCAGAAGAGATGAAGCTTGAGGATGCCCTCGGTTTGCTGCGGCTTCCCCGCCATCTGGGTGAGCATCCAGACGGGGGCAAGGTGCAGGCGGGTCTAGGCCGCTTCGGCCCCTATGTGGTCCACGACAAGGGCAAGGGAGAAAAGGACTACCGCTCGATCAAGGCTGAGGATGATGTTTTGGTGATCGGACTGACCCGGGCGCTTGAGCTTCTGGCCCAGCCAAAACGGGGGCGGGGTGGCCGCACGGCCCTCAAGGATCTGGGCACCCCCGAGGGTGCCAATGAGGCGATCCAGTTGTTTGATGGTCCCTACGGCCTTTACGTCAAACAGGGCAAGGTGAATGCCTCCCTGCCCGAGGGCACCACGGCCGACACCCTCACCCTTGAGCAGGCCGTTGAATTGCTGGCCGCCAAGGCCGCCAGTTCTCCCTCCCGCTCCCGTAGCGGCGCCAAGGCGGCCAAGACTGCCGCTACTCCAGGCGGCAGCGCTGCCAAGACACGGGCCGCGGCGACCAAGGGGGCGACCAAGGGGCGCACAACCGCCAAGGATCCGGGCGCTGCGACCGCTCGCAAAACTCCGGCCACTACAAAGACTGGACGGCTGCGGGCCAGTGCTGTGCGGGTGATCAAGCCCGCAGGTAGCTGATGCCCCTCCCTTGCCGCGCCCCAGCCACCATGGCCATCTCCATGGTTTTGTTGTTGCTGCAGACAGGCTGCACGGGCACCCCGTTCGGTGACGGCTTGAGTCGCAGTTTCCCGTCCCCGGGATCTGCTGACCAACCCTCTCCTCAACAGGGGGGTGCCGGTCCGGAGTCTCAGACAAATCCGCCGCAAACCTTGATTGGACCCCTGCCAACACCTGTTGGTCTGACGCCGCCCGGCGGCCAATCCTCGGCCAGCGGGTCGGCCGCTCCAGCTCAGCAATCCTCTCCGGCCTCAGGTGCCACCAAGACCGCCGCCGGTCCCCCGACCGCCGCAGGCACCCCGGCCATGGCGCCAGGCGCGTCCCAGGTCCGCAAGAGCGCTCCGGCCGTCAATCCGTTGCCCTATCGCGTCACAATTCGCCTGCCCGAGGCTGACCCTTCTGCACCGGCCGAAGCTGTCACCAAGGCCCTCCGCGCCACCGGGGTGGCCTTCGAAGTTGAAACAATCGAGCGCATAACCACCCCCGGCTCAGCGCCCCTGGCGACTCCTGCCCCCAGCCCGGCCCCTGCCGCTGAATCCGCTGGTCCGGCTCCTAGGACCCGGCCTGCCCCGCCCCCCCGCTGAGGCTGTTTTTTCTTGGTTCCTAACTCCTCGCGTCAGCTCACGGCCCGGGCGGCCCGCCAGATGATGGACACCGCCTATTTGGCGGCGGCCACTGCCCTGTTGTGGGTGGCGCTGTACTACCTGCCTGTAGGCGGTCCCCTATTTCGTCTCGCCTTGCCCCTGCCCCTGGCCCTGCTCCAGCTGCGCCACGGCTGGCGATGTGCCTGGGAAGGAGTGGCCGTCAGTGCATTGCTCCTGGTGGCCCTTATGGGGCCGATTCGCGGTCCGTTGATGCTGTTCCCCTTCGGTCTGCTGGCCCTTTGGCTGGGCTGGGGTTGGCGGACGCGAAAGAGTTGGTGGTTGACCCTGGCCCTTGGGGCCCTCATCGGCGCCCTGGGTTTTCTGGTGAGGGTGTCGGTGCTTTCGGTGCTGGTTGGTGAGAATCTCTGGGTGCTAATTACTACCGCCGCCGCCTCCTTGCTGGAGCGGTTGCCGTTGCCGGGCCTCGCCGCAGGCTTCGACATCACCCAGGTGCAGCTGGCGGCCCTGCTGCTGGTTCTGTTTCAGAATCTATTGATGGTTGTGTGTCTCCATGCTGTCGCCTACTGGATTTTCCCGCGGCTGGGCTCCCCCATCAGCGAACCTCCCGAGGCCTTGAGGGCTCTGGTGTCCCTCGATCCCCTGTGAGTGAATTGCGTCGCCTTTGGGGCGATCCAGACCAGGCGACCCGGTGGCAGGCCGCCTGGTGCTCTGCTGCAGATGAGATTCAGGTGGTTGTGCTGCTGGCGGCAACTGCCACCGCGGCGATTCCCGGCATCTCGGCGGCGGGGGCCACTCCGGAGAGCCGTCGCATCACTGCGGCGGCAGATGCCGAACTCCTGGTTCTTGGGCCAGGGCGCCATCGGCCCCATGGCCTACCGCCTTTGCCTGCGGGAGTCTCCCCGGCCTTGATCTCGCAAGTGGTGGTGGACACCTTGGGTTGGCATCCCTTGGTGGTGGATCTCGGTTGTGCCCTGGCGCCGTCCGTGCCCCACCTGCGACTTCCGGATTCCCTGGGGGCGGGACCGGCCCGTTGCCTCACCAGTGGTCGGGCCATGGATTGGGGCACGGTGGCCGGCCTGCTCGCCCTTGGGCGACGCTGGGGGGTGGGTCTGGGCAAGGCCCGGTCGCTGCGGCCCCTGCTGCTGGCCGAATGTGTGCCCGGGGGTACCACAACGGCCCAGGCGGTGCTCTCCGGTCTTGGTCTTGCGGTGGAAGGATTGGTGGGCAGCAGCCTGCGCGACCCCGATCTTTCGCTCAAGGCCCAATTGGTGCGCCAAGGTCTGGCGGCGGCCGGCCTTGGCATGCCCAGCAGCGAGGGGGAAGGGCCTCCGCCCGACGTTGATCCCCTGGATGTGGTCGCTGCCGTTGGCGATCCGATGCAACCTGTGGCGGCTGGTTTGGTCTTGGCGGCGGCGGCCCAAGGGGTGCCGGTGCTGTTGGCCGGTGGCAGCCAGATGGCTGCGGTGTTGGCCCTGGCCCTGGCCCTGGCCCCCGCTTCTCTGCGGGCGGGATTGGCGGCCCAGGTGGCGATCGGCACCACCGCTTGGGTCGCCAATGACCCCAGCAGCAACCTGGGTGGCTTGCTGCAAACCCTGGAGCGCCGTTGGGGAGTCACTCCCCTGGGGTTGGTGGCCGATCTGCGCTTCCATGCACCCCAGCACCCCGCCCTGCTCGATTACGAGCGGGGCTTTGTCAAAGAGGGCGTGGGTGCCGGAGGACTGGCCCTGGCTTGGCAGCTGAGTGGTCGCCAACCGCAGGCCCTGGCCTGGGCCTGCGACCGCGCCTGTCATCTCCTGCTGGCCGAAAGGGACCTGGGAGCCTTTACGGTCCGGCCATGAATTCGCCCGTTTTTCCCCGACGTCAGGTGCTGCGCTTCGGTGCGGCGTTAAGCCTGGGCTTGCTGGCCGGTTGTCGCCAGAGCAGGGCCGAACTGGTGGCCCACCGGGGCGATTTGCCCAAGGCCTGGGCGGCTGAGTTGCCAGCCCCTTGGCAGGCACGCTGGCTGGAAGATCCGGCCGCTGTCGTGGCTAGCGCTAGCCAGTCCCCAGCCCCTGGCCTGGTCCAGTGTCTTGATGGCTGGGCCACCACGGTGCCTGCCAACAGATTGCAACCCTTCGGGGCACCGGCGCTGCTGCAGCGGCTGGAGGCTGGCGCCCAGCCCGTCAGTCGCCTATTTGCTCCAGCGGGTTCAGCTGCTTTGGCCTTCCCATGGGCCTGCAGTCCCTGGGTGTTGTTGCTGCGACGCAGGGATGATCTGGTGACCCAGGCTACTGAGGATTGGGATGTGTTGCTCGATCCCAGCCTGAAAGGTGGTGTGGTACTGCCCTCCAGCCCCCGGGTGGTAATCGATCTCGTCCAGGGCGATCCCGCCAGGCTGCGCCGTCTCAGGGCCCAGGCCCTGGCCTATGACGACCGCGATGGGCTCAATTTGTTGCTCACCGGCGAGGCGGAGGCTGCGGTGCTGCCGCGCCATCGGGTAGTACCCCTGTTGCGCAGGGATCCCCGCCTGAGGGCCCTGTTGCCAGCCACGGGGTCGCCCCTGAGCTGGAATCTCCTGCTGCGTCCCGTTTCAGAACAGCCGGCGCCCCCCCTGGACTGGTTGGGGGCAATCCTGGAGCCCCCGCTTCTGCCCCTGCTGCTGGCCGCCGGCTGGGTTCCCCCCCTGCCCCGCGGGCTGCTGGGGGCCAGTTTGAAGATGTTTCCTGCGTCGATGGCCCATCTGCTCTTGCCACCCCCGGCGGTCTGGGAACGGTGTCGCTCTTTGCCACCCCTGACTCCCCAACAGCAGGAATCCCTGCAGGATCTCTGGCGGGAGACGACCCCCGATCTTGGCCCCGGAAAGGCGCCCTAACCCCACAACCGGCGGCGGGGGGCAGCAGAGAGGCGACGGTGGGTGTCGGCCAACAGGTCCGGGATGGGCAGAGCGTGGGGGCAGCGGGGCAGGCAGGCTCCGCAGCGCTGGCAGGCCTCGGCATTTACCTGTTCCCACCAGGGCCCGGCCCGGCCGATGAGGTTGTAGCGCTCCGTTGCGAAGGCCTCCATGCCATGGCCCAGCGCCATCTGCCTCAGCCGCAACAAAGCCGGGATCGGTACCTGTTGGGGGCAGGGAAGACAGGCACGGCACTGGCCGCACCATTCTTTGCCCAGCCGTTCCCGCCCAGCCATCTGGAGCTGCTCGATGGCCTGCCTCTCTTGGTCGCTCAAGGGCCCTGCGGCATCGCCCAGTTGCTGGGCCCAGTTGAGATCGGCTGGGCACGTGGCCCCAAGCGTCAGGGTGCTGATGCCCTTGCTCAGCAGAAAGCGGTAGGCGAGTTGCAGGGGTGCGAAGGGGGCGCTGTCCGCCACCAGGAGGGGGGGCGGATCCTGCAGCCGGCCCCCTTTGTCCGCAGGTGAGATGGCCATTACGCCCATTCCTTGGGCCAGGGCCCGCTGGGCCAGAGGTAGGCGTTCCTGATCGAACAGATGCAGATGCAAGCTGCAAAAGCGGAAGCGGCCACTCTCCAGGGCATGTTCAATCAGATCGTTGTCCCCATGGCTGCTGAAGCCCACTTGCCCCACCAGACCTTCCGCCAGCAGGGTCTCCAGCAGTTCCGAGCCGGGACCCTGGAGAACCCATGCCAGTTGCTCAGGGGTGTTCAGACCATGCACAGCCAGATTGTCCATGGCGGCGACCCCCAGGCGTTGGAGGCTGGCTTGCACCGCCTGCCGACCCTCTTGGACGGTGCCCCCTGGCAGCAACTTGGTTGTTAACACAAGCTCTTGGCGCTCCAGGCGCCCCTGTTCGCTCAAATGGCGTAAGGCCTGGCCCAAAAAGGTTTCCGCAGGCCCATAGGCCGGTGCCGTCTCCAGATGGTTGATGCCGGCTTCAAGGGCGGCCCAGACCACTGCCTGCATCTGGGCGAGGGAATCCACCGCTCGCATCGTGCCGAGGGTGAATAGGGAAACCGATGGGCCCTGGCCAAAGGGTCTGCGGGCGATCCGCCTGGGTGAGTTAGCTGGTTCCCCCTGGCACTCTCCGCTGGATTCAGGGGCTGCCGGCATCGGAGGGGAGGTCGGCTTCAGGGTCTTCCTCGCTGCCCGCTGATTCGGACGTTGCAGGATCGTCCTTACTGGCCAGGCGCAGGTGTCTGATCAGGGCGGCGGGAGTGGTGTTATCCAGAAAACGCCTGAAATCCTCCTGATCCACGGCATCGGCCTCGGCATCTACTGGAATCGAGGCATCCACAACCACCTCCTCCAGCATCCAGATGCTGCTGCCGGTGCGCAGGGCTAGAGCAATGGCATCACTGGGACGGGCATCAAGTTCCAGGGCCTCTTCAGTGGCATTGGTGAGTTTGAGCACGGCCCTGAAGGTGTTGTCCTCAATGGCATGGATGATCACCCGATCAAGGGCTAGGCCGCCTGCTGCCATCAATTGGGCCATGAGGTCATGGCTGAGGGGACGGGGCGAACGTTCCCGGTTGATGCCTGCCAGGATGTTTTGGGCCTGGGCCTGGTCGATCCAGATGGGGACCTGGCGGCGGCCGGAGGGGTCCCGCAGCAGCACAATCGGACTGCGGCTGGCCGCATCAAGGGCAATCCCCGCCACGCTCATCTCGACCATGGTTGCCTCAGAGACTTCCCCAGCTTCCGCCCATTGCTTGATTATGACCAGCAGTCAGCTGACTTGAGATGTTCACCGGATTGGTGCGAACCATGGGCCGTTTGCAGCGATGGCGTTCCGGGGTCTGGGTCAGGGGCGATCTGGAGGCCCTTGGTCCGTTTGCGTTGGGTGACAGCATCGCCGTGGATGGGGTGTGTCTGACCGTTTCCAGGCTGGTGGGTGATGGTTTTCAGGCCGACGTCAGCGAAGAGACCCTCGCCCGCACCAACTTGGGCCCCAAGGCGGATGGGGGGGGCTGGGTCAACCTAGAACCGGCTTTGCGCCTCTCTGACCGGTTGGGAGGTCACTTGGTGAGCGGCCACGTCGATGGCCAGGGCGAGATCCTGGGGATTGAGCGCCAGCCAGCGTCCTGGCGGCTGGAGATGGGTTGTAATCCCCAACAGGGCCGCTATCTCTGTGAGAAAGCCAGCATTGCCCTGGATGGCATCAGCCTGACCCTGGCAGGCTGCGACAACGATGGCCGTCGTTTCTGGATCGCCGTCATCCCCCAAACATGGATCACCACTACCCTTCAGCACAAGCAGGTGGGCGATCTGTTGAATTTGGAAATTGATCTGTTTGCGAAATATACCGAACGCTTGCTCTATTCCCACGGCCAAGACGACCGTCCCAAATCTCCTGGGCCCAAGCCAGGACGAGAAGGGGGAGCTTTACAGTCCCACCCCATCAGCGCCGCCTGGCTTCGTTCCCAAGGTTGGTGAGAGTGGGGAGTCGGAGGGGGGGGATCTGCCGCTGCAATTAGGGCTGCTTCAACTGGTTTGTCCTTGCACTTCCACGGGAAGCAGCCAGATGGAGCCGGTTTCTCGATGCAGCTCAATGCGGAACTCTTGGCCGGGTTCAAGGCCCATGCGTCTGGTGTAGGCCTGGCCAATCAGCAGGTTGCCATTGCCGTGGACCCTGGTGCGAAATTCAGCTTGACGGCCGCGGCTGAGGCTTGAGTTGCTGCTGGCTGAGGGCAGGGAGTACCCCTTGGCTGCCACCAGGGCCCGGTAAAAACTCTTTTTGAGCACGCGGCCACTGGGGCCGACATAGCCACAGCCACGGGCGATCTGATCTTCTGGTCGGTTCCCCAGAGAGCGGGCCTTGTCTAAAAGCGCTTTGCCTTCAAGGGGGCTGGTGGCTGGGGAAGGAAGAGTTTCGGCACCAGCTGTTGCCCTTAAGAGAGTCATAGGGCACCTGCCCAGAGAATTCTGTTCTGATTCTGCCGAGCACAAGGCCGGCTTTGCAAGGGTTTCCAAGCAAAGAGCAACAAGCCAAAGCAGGGTTGACCAGGGTCGTCGTTATTCCTCGGGTGGGATCTAAGTTGGAATAAGAGTTTTCACATAATATTCCAAGGTGCTTGAGACTAATTGTGTTGAGACACTGATCTTGTTTAATCCCGCTAAGGTCTCAGTAAGCCTGAGAGCATTTCAGGATCTGGAATGGAGAGTGGCCAAAATGATTGCCCCCGACTCTACTGACTTCCTGCCAGGTTCTGCGGAGACGAATCCTGTTGGATTGTTGCGATTGATTCAGGGGATCACTTCCCATCTTGTCGTTGGGGTGATTGCTTTAATCGTGATTGGCGGATCAACACGGGTTATGGAGGCAGGCCTTGCTTGCCCTGACTGGCCACTTTGTTATGGAAGCTTGCTGCCCGGCAAGCAGATGAACTTGCAGGTTTTCCTCGAATGGTTCCATCGAGTCGATGCATTTTTAATTGGTTTGGCTCTGCTGGCTCTCAACTTTATTGTTGTTTTGCGTAGATCCTTTCTACCTCATTGGCTTCCCTGGTGCACTCTGACGGCTTTACTTTTGGTAGCGATCCAGGCTGCTCTCGGAGCCATAACAGTCATTTCCCTGCTGGCTTCTAATAGCGTTACGGCCCATCTTGGCACGGCATTGGTGCTGTTACTTCATCTATGTGCGACAGATCAGGCTTTGCGGTGCAAGTGCCAGATTATTGATCCAGGCAGTTTCCCTTTGGACTTTCCCCCACGCCTGCCTAGGTGGTGGTGGCCTTTGCCCCTGACGGCGATGCTTGCTTTGCTGGCACAGTGCCTGGTCGGTGCCCTGATGGCAAGTCAATGGGCGGCAGAGCGTTGTTTGGATCTTGGTGAATCCTGTAATTGGCTGGGGAATCATCGTTTGATGGCATATCCAGTTTTGTTTGGTTTGGTTTTGATGGCCATCGGTGCGACTTTCCTTCCCAGTTCCCACAGAATGATGAAGTCTTTCTCGTTTCTGTCTATTGCGTTTGGATTGGGTCAAGTCCTGATCGGACGATTCAATTTGATAGTTCATTTGGACATTCCTATGTTAACCATTTCCCATCAGTTAATGGCCGCTTTGCTCGTGGCCCTGCTCGGAGCTGCCATCGGTCGAACCCTATTGATGACGACGAGCTCATGGCCCGGACAGGAGGTTATTGATTTTGGTTAGGTCCTTGAATTTAATTTCCTATCAAGGGGCGCCAGCCAACCCCCAATCCGCCCAGACGGGATCAACAAGACCACAACTCCCGGCATGGTTGGAGGTTCTCAAGCCCCGTTTGATCCCCCTTTTATTGGCCACCACGGTTGGTGGCATGGCGGTGGCCGAACCCTGGCCCTTGGCACCAGTTCGATTTCTGGCGACCTTGGTAGGGGGCGCCCTCGCTGCTGCAGCTGCAGGTGTTTTGAACTGTCTCTGGGAACAGGATCTTGATGCCAAGATGATGAGGACAAGTCGACGGGCCCTTCCATCTGGACGGCTGGCCCAACACCAGGCCCTGGCGTTGGCCATCAGCCTTGCCACAGCTTCGGTACTGGTGCTGACGCTTCTAGTCAATCCGTTGGCGGCAGCTTTGTCCTTGCTAGGGCTATGCAGCTACGTTCTTCTATATACTGCCTGGCTCAAACCAAGAACAAGTCAGAATATCGTCATTGGAGGACTTGCGGGGGCGATCCCCCCGCTTGTGGGCGCCGTGGCGGCCTCTTCCCACCCTGGTTGGGGAGGATTTTGGCTGTTTTCATTGGTGATGCTTTGGACCCCAGCTCACTTTTGGTCCCTGGCCTTGCTCCTTAGGGAGGATTACCGCTCGGTAGGTATCCCAATGCTGCCCGTTGTCAAGGGGGCAATAGTTACCTCAAAGTGGATCAGCGTCTATGGTCTGCTTACCGTCGTTATCAGTTTTTTAGGCATTCTGGTCTTACCAACAGGAGGTTGGTTTTACGGAATTCTGATCCTGCCGTTCAATGCTCGCTTTCTGCAGTTAGTCGGCCGGCTTCGGCTTCAGCCTGAGGATCCGCTTCCGGCCCGAAGCCTTTTCCGCTGGTCGATCCTTTATTTGTTTGGTGTTTGCCTGTTGCTCGTGCTCTCGAGAACCCAATTGGTGACAGCATCTGTCAACCCCATTGAGCTGCTGCAAATCTTTTCGTCAACCACAGCGCTGACCCCGGTTTAGCCAAGGGGAACGGTGATTGCCTAGATTAGGACCCGTTGGGCCCCTTGGAGCATCCACGGTTTGATCGAGCTTCAACACCTCAGCAAATCCTTCGGGGGCACAAAGCACCAGCCTGTCAAGGCCCTCAATGACCTTTCCTTGCAGGTACCCGAGGGAATCCTTTATGGCATTCTGGGACCCAACGGATCAGGAAAAACCACATGCTTACGTATTCTTTGTACTTTGTTGGCTCCTGATTCAGGCACGGTTACGGTTTCGGGTATCGATGCCATCAGCCAGCCAAGGCAAGTACGACGCTTGCTGGGCTACGTGGCCCAGGAAGTGGCTATTGACAAAATTCTAACGGGACGCGAATTGCTAATGTTTCAGTCAGATCTTTATCATTTACCACGTAATATGCGTGAAAAAAGAATTTCCGAATTGATTGATCTTCTCGATATGGGCAGATGGATTGATCGTCGCTGCGGTTCCTATTCCGGTGGGATGCGTCGTCGCATTGACCTGGCAGCTGGACTATTGCATTCTCCCCAGTTGCTTGTCCTTGACGAGCCTACGGTTGGTTTAGATATTGAAAGTCGTGCTGTTGTTTGGCAAGTCCTTCGCCAGCTTCGTGATCAAGGTGTAACAGTA
>Ga0207941_1000269_pt1 | contig 16482 bp, 13 predicted proteins | sample LakMenEpi13Sep12_FD_150695 | JGI IMG/M metagenome (GOLD analysis project Ga0207941, IMG submission 150695) | Freshwater microbial communities from Lake Mendota, WI - 13SEP2012 deep hole epilimnion (SPAdes) | ecosystem: Environmental > Aquatic > Freshwater > Lake > Epilimnion/Euphotic zone ...
GGCAGCTGCCGGTGGCCGCTCAGGCCCCGCGCCACACCGCCCACCCATGACCGCTGGCCGGAGCCTCCGCTGCAGGAACCTCCCGCACTGGCACCTTCCCGTCCGATCGACTTCACCAGCACTGTCTCTTCCTGCCGCACCACCATCACCCACTCCAGGGGCCTCCAGCCTCCCAGTTCCCGCCCTCGCTCCCTGCTCCGCCCTCCGGTTCTCCTCACCCCAACCCCCAGCCCTTGCCGTCCTTGGCCAGCCCCCGTCTCCACCCCCGAACGATCGAGGCCGTCAAGGAGCGTGCCGACATCGTGGATGTGGTGGGAGAGCACGTGGTGCTCAAGAAGAAGGGGCGGGAGTTCGTGGGGATCTGCCCCTTCCACGACGACACATCGCCGTCGATGACGGTGTCGCCGGCTAAGCAGTTTTATTACTGCTTCTCCTGCGGCGCCGGTGGCAACGCCATCAAGTTCCTGATGGAGCTGCAACGCGGCAGCTTCACCGATGTGGTGCTGGAACTGGCCCGCAAATACCAGCTGCCGGTGGAAACCCTGGAGGGTCCCCAACAGGAGCGGCTGCGCCAGCAGCTCTCGCGGCGCGAGAAGCTCCATCGCGTGCTCACCCTGGCGGCCGGCTGGTTCCAGGCCCAACTGCGCTCACCGGAGGGGGCCGCAGCCCTGGCCTATCTGCGGGAGGGGCGCGGGCTCAGTGAGGCCACCCTGGAATCCTTTCAGCTCGGCTATGCGCCGTCGGGCTGGGATGGCTTGCTGCGTCACCTCCAGCAGGTCGAGCGGCTGGAGCCGGAGCTGCTTGAGGCCGCCGGTCTTGTGGTGCCCCGAAAGGGAGGCAGCGGCCACTATGACCGCTTCCGGCAGCGGGTGATGGTGCCGATCCGCGACCGGCAGGGCCGGGTGATCGGCTTCGGCGGCCGCAGCCTCGACGGGGCCGAGCCGAAGTATCTCAACTCACCGGAGACGGAGGTGTTCGAGAAGGGCAAACACCTCTTCGGCCTCGACCGGGCCGCCGACCCGATCCGCCGGGCCGACCAGGCGGTGGTGGTGGAAGGCTATTTCGATGTCATCGCCCTTCATGCCGCCGGCATCACCCATGCGGTGGCGGCCCTGGGAACGGCCCTGAGCCGCCAGCAGATCACCCAGCTCTGCCGTTGCTGCGACGGCAAGCGGCTGGTGCTCAACTTCGACAGCGATGGCGCCGGTGTGCGCGCTGCCCAGCGGGCCATCGGCGAGGCGGAGCAGCTGGCCCTTCAGGGCCAGCTCGAGCTGCGCGTGCTGCACCTCCCGGCCGGCAAGGATCCCGACGACTACCTCAAGGCCCACGGCCCAGGCGACTACCGCGCCCTGCTGGAGGCGGCCCCGCTCTGGCTCGACTGGCAGATTGAACAGGTGCTGGCCGGCCGTGACCTGGCCCGAGCCGATCAGTTCCAGCAGGCGGTCACGGCCCTGGTCGAACTGCTCGGCAAGCTCCCTCAGTCGGCGGTGCGCAGCCATTACCTGCAGAGGGTGGCGGAGCGCCTCTCCGGTGGCCAGGCCCGCCTCACCCTGCAGCTGGAGGACGATCTGCGTCAGCAGGTGCGGGGCCAGCGCTGGCATGGCCGTTCGTCGCGCTGGGAGCAGCCCGGTGAGGCGGGGGTGCGAGAGCGGGCCGAGGCCGAGGTGCTGCGGCTTTACCTCCACTGCCCCACCTGGCGCTCCCGAATCCGGGCCAATCTGCGGCATCTCGATCTCGAAGATTTCGCCCTGCAGCACCACCGCCAGCTCTGGGCCACGATCGGCGAGATCGAAGAGGACAACCTCGGGTCCGGCCGGCTCGAGCAGGTGAATCGCGGCATCGACCCCGGCCAGGAGCTGGCTGATCTCGATCTGCCCCGGCTGCTGGGCGATCGCCTGGTGCTCGATGGCGACCACTCCACCCTCCTCACCAGGCTCACCCCGTTGCTCGAGCCCTCCGATGTGCAGCGGTTGTCGCTGGGTCAGCCCGAGCTGCAGCTTCGCGGCGCCACGGCGTCGATGGAACGGCAGCGCACCCTCAAGCGCTGTCGCCACCTGCTGGATGCCTGGAGCGCCCAGCGGCTGGCCACCCTGGAGCACTGCATCGCTCAGCTCCTCGAGGCCTCCGCCACCACTGCGCCGCCGGCTCCTGCCGCATCCTTGGCGTCTTCCATGGCGTCTTCCATGGCATCGCTGGTCAGCCCCGCCCCGGCCGCGGTCCCCGGCTCTGCAGCCCTGCAGCCCCTTGCGGATCTGCTTCCCGCCCCCCTGCTCGACATGGAGGAGCACATCGACCAGCTCTTCGCCAGCCTCAATGTCGATGCCCTCCGCTTCCAGGAGGCCTATTACAGCGAGCGCCGCTATCTCGGCGAGCTGGATCAGCGCCGCTGCGCCGGCTACGAGGAGATCCTCGCCACGCCAGCGGCCTGAATTTGGTTGGATCGAGGCCCGTTCGGGATGCTTGACCCGGTTGGTTCTCGACCTCGGCAGCGTCCATCCTCCCTGATGACCCGCTTCAATCGCCTACGTTGAGGTACTGCCTTTTTGGCCATGGCCTCCGCTGTGCCGACTCCCTATCCCGTGCCTGCCGATGAGCCGTTGCGGCTGCGGGATCTTGAGCGACATGCCGCCATCGGCCTCTCCAGCGACCCCCACTTCGAGCGGCTGGTGGATCTGGCCGCGTCCCTGTTCGGCACGCCGATTGTGGCGATTTCGCTGGTGGAAGCGGAGCGCCAGTGGTTCCTGGCCTCCCGCGGGCTGGGGGGGGTGTGCGAGACACCGCGCAGCTCGGCCTTCTGCGCCCATGCCATCGCTGGCGAAGGGGTGATGGTGGTGCCGGATGCCTGCCTGGATGAGCGATTCAGCGCCAATCCCCTGGTGGTGGGGGAGCCGGGGATCCGCTTCTACGCCGGGGCGCCGCTGCGCAGCTCCAACGGGCACAACCTCGGCACCCTCTGCGTGATTGATCTGCAGCCCCGTCCGCCGCTCACCGCCACGCAGCAACAGCAGTTGCAGTGGCTGGCTGATCTGGTGATGCGGGAGCTGGAACTGCGCCGGCTCACGCTCCACTGCCCGATCACCGGCCTGCCGATTCGCCGCGCCTTCCTGGAGATCGGGGAGCGCGAATGGCTGCGGGCCCGCTCCGACCATCTGCCCCTGGCCCTGCTCTGCTTCGATATCGACGATTTCCGCCGCATCAACCAGCGCTGGGGCCAGCGCGCCGGGGACCGGGTGCTGATGGACTTCGCCGATCTGGTGCGTGGCTTCAAGCGCGAGCAGGACTACGCCGGCCGGCTCGGCGATGGTGAATTTGGCTTGCTCTTGATCAACACCAGCGTGGATCAAGCCATGGCGGTGGCGGAGGCCCTGCGCAGTGCCACGGCCCACCTCCCCGGGGTGCACACCCATTCCGATGTGACCCTGCATATCAGCGGTGGCCTGTCATCCCTTGCCCCTGAAGACCGCAGTTTCGATGACCTGCTGCACCGGGCCGATCGTGCCCTGCAGTTGGCCAAGGGCAATGGCCGCAACCAGATCGCCTGCCTGCTGGAGCGGGATTGAAGCCCAGCTCCGCTGATCCGCTCCGGCGACGCCGCCTGCGGCTCATGTTGAAGGCGAATCCGGCGCCTAGGAGGGGCGCTTAGCTGCATGTCCGATGAACTACGCCAACCGCAGCTGGCCGGCGACATCCCTGGCGGCTGGTGCTCGATGCCAAGGATGCGACGGGGGCGGAGGTGGTGATGGCCGAGACCGCAGAGACCGTTGCAGGGCCACAGCGTGGAGAGGCCCGGCCCAACGCCCGGCGTTGATGGAAGTTGGTGTGCCTTTTATTGCGCCCCACTGTCGCCCCCGTCGTGGGGCCATCAATCGGCGGGGACAGGATGAAGGACAGCCATTCCTCACCACGCCATGCTCCGCATTCACGGCGATCGCAACAGCCTCCTGGCCGCCCTCACCGCCCATTGGGCCGAGCAACAGCTGCAGATCCCCCAACCCCTGCGGCCGGTGGTGGCGCCGATCAATCGCTGGACCCGACCGATGCGGTGAGCGGGGCTCGCCATCACCCCTGCGCCAGTACCGCCCAGCCCGTGCCCTCTCGTTCCACCATCCAATGCCGCGCAAAATTCCGGCGGCTGTAGCGGCAGAAGCGGGCGATGCCGCCAATGGTGGTGCCGTTCACCAGATCGGCCTCCCCAAAGGGGTCGTGCACGATCAGGTGAGTGGGCGTGATGCCGACGACGATCAGCCAGTGGCCCCCTCCACCCGGCCTGCTGATCGGGCCGCGGTGCAGGTAGCCGCAGGGGACGGGAATGCCGGCGGCGATCTGTTCTTCCAAGGTGGAGAAGCTGGCCTGCTTGGAGACGCGGGCCGTGATGCCGTAACTGGCCAGGGCCTTGATCTGGGCCGCCGGATCAGTGGTGTCGCCGAACTGGTGGACCCGGGCCAGGTACTGGTCGTCCCCATTGGGCCCAGACAGGACGCTGGGCTTGAGGAAGGCCAGGAGCATGGCGCAGCTGGAGGAGAAACACATCCGCCGGCCCTCATCGGTGGCCGAATCCAGCTGAGCGAACCAGGGCACTGGCAGCGGGTTCGCTCGGCTGGGGCGCTTTGGCGGTGGGGCTGAGCGCAGTAGTGCTGGTGCCGGAGACGGAGCGACCCCGCCCTGCTTGGCCGTCCAGAGGCGCCGCAGCGTTCCGCCCTCCTCCAGGGCCTGGGGTTCATGGGCGACCAGCTGCTCCAGCAACGCCAGCAGCCAGGCCCGGTGGTGTGCCTGGTCGGCTCGTTTTTCCCTATGGCGCCTTGCATGCCTGAGGGGAAGAACAGGTCGAGAGTTGTGCTGCGCGACCGGCAGGCGTTCGTCTCCCTGGGCCCGCTGATCCAGTTGGGCAGCTCGCAACTGCCCACAAACGCAAGGGAGAACAGGATCTGGCCGGTCAGCAGGCCATTGGAGGCAGCGGCTGCGGCAAGCCGCGTGAGGGGGGGCATGGGTGGAGGAAGGCTGCTTCCTCTTGCCTTGACGCGTTTAGAACTATCGCCTCAGAGGAGATGTCGCGCCTCCGATTTGGATATGACGCCACATCGCTGGGCTCTGAGAGGGAGAATGCCTGAGGAAGTGGTTGAACGCCCGCGTGGCAGAGCACCCCGACTACGGCAGTCTTCAAGCGGCAGTGTCCCTGGACAAGGAGCGTGGCCTAGCCCTGCTGGCTGGACGGTTGCTCCTGGCACTGCTTGAGCTGGCGGTGCCGGTGAAGGTGGAGGTGTTGCAAGAGCTGCGCGCGCAGGGACGGAACATCAGAGCGGTGCAACGGGAAGAACCCGATGACTTGCACCAAGCTCGCCAAGAGCTGGAGGCGCTGCTGACGCAGATCCAGCCGGAGCCTTACAAGTTCTACGAGCGCTGGGAAGTGCTGCAAAGCAGTGACCGAGGCACGCGGCGGACCGGAGCCCTGATCCATGACCTCTGGCGTCACCTGCCTGAGCAGATACGTCTAAGGCCTGAGGGTGCAGGTGAACTACGGCGGTTCACAGGGCTGCTGCAGGAATCGCGGGGGCTGTGCATCAAGCTCCAGCAAGATCGTCATCACGCCTCCCACTCAAAGGCGGATACGGCCTTCCATTCCCTGTCCTGGCACGCGGCGGTGCTGCGTCTGGCGGAGATGCCCGCGGAGCTCCTGGCCTGCGGCCAGATGATCTTGGCTACCGCGCTCACTATTCCTGCGCCTGTACAGGCTGGCCTGGAGCAGGCTCTGCAGGGTCTTGACGTCATCGAAGCGCAGCCCTTAGTGGCCCATGTGGAGCGATCCTTCGTGCAGCTGGCCGGGGAGCGCACCGCACTCGGGGAGCGCTGGAGCCAGATCCACCCGCCGGCGAGCGACGCGTCATCGCCGCTACAGGCCAAGGAGATCTCCTCAATGCGTGAAGAACTGGCCATCCTTCATGACCGCTTTGCCGCGCTCAGCGGGGCGATCGGGCCTGTACTCAATCGCCTCGGCGATGACATGGAGAGCATCTCCACACAGCTTCAGGAGTTGATGGTGCTCCAGGCCCAGACCCAGCTGGCGCTGCGGCAATCAACGTCTGAGGCTCCCCTGGACGAATCGGCCGCGCTGGACAGCGTGCTTGCCGCCTATCGCCAGCTTCAGGACCTTCGCCTGGCGATCGTGCAGGAGATGAGCCAACGGGAGCCGACTTTTCGTTTCTATCACTGCATCGTCTACCGGGAGCTGATCGTTCAGGCGCTGCGGCAACGGGTGCTGCGGGTCGAGCAACTGGTTGCTCTCTCCCGCCAGACGATCCTGCAGAAGACCCTGCGCAGTGGCGGTGACAGCGACTTTTCGGCCCGGATGGTGGATGAACAGGCGGAACGCTTCGGTGGGCGGATCCAGGCCATCCTGGATCGGATCGTCTACCCCTCAGGTCCTATGGAACCGCGTGATCTGGTGGGTCAGGAGGTTTGAGGGGTAGCTCAATCGGCCGTAGCGCCGGTGGATGCCGCTGGATCAACCGATCGAAGTGCTGCCACACCGCATCAGCCCGGCTGTTGCTTGGTGAGCGGCTGTTACCTGCCGACCGGTTGCTGTGGGGGAAATGGATACCGAGCTCGCAGTTGTCGAACTGGGCGCTCTCGCTCAGGTTGGCGCTGGTCACGAGCAACTCGGTGTCGGCCACGCAGCACTTGACGTGGAAGACCGTGGGGCGATCGCGCGCCAGATCCAGGGAGCGGGGGTCGAAATAGCCGACCGGGCGAGGCCTGTTGGAATCCCAGAGGGCCCGCCAAGTCTTCTGCACGAAGGCCTCCCGCAGCTGATCAGCCACCACGGTGCTGCCTTTTGGGCGGGGGATGTTGATCACCATCCGTGCCTCCAGCGCAGGGTTGGCCTCCAGCCTTTGCTGGATCCGCTCGAAGAGTTCGGCGATGAAACCACCCCGGTAGATGTTGAAGGTGGTGATCAGCAGCCGCCGCTCACAGCGCTCCACCATCTCGCGGATCACCACGGCCTGATCGCGGGTAATGTCGCCGGCCCCCCCGTGCTGACCCGACCACACCAGCTCCGCCTGGTCGCTGTCCTGGCGTTGCCGCTGCTCGAGTAGCAGGGCAAGGGCGAGATCGAGGCTGCCATTGCTGCCTCCACGCTCCTGCCACTGGGCGAGCCAGGCCAAAAGCTGGTCGCGCAGTTCGGGTCGATCCCCGGCGATCTGATGCTGACGCAGAGCTGCTTCACCTGGCGATACGGACTGGCTGCGCAGGCAGGCTGCTAGACGCTTCAGCTCGCCGGTGGTGAGGGCCAGCAGGGGCTGGCTCATGGCAGCGGATCAGGGAAAAAAGCGGCGTCCCCCACCTCTAGGGTGGGCACCACGAAGGCGCGATCGAGAAACTGATTGCCCTGCTCACAGCTGGTTTCGGCGATCAGCAGACAGCCGTGGCAGGCGGCGCCATGGCTGTAGCGCTTCTCCAGATCATTCTCGGGGTGATGCATCGAGCAGAAGGGATCGTTGGAGCAAAGCCGGCCATGCTCCAGCGCATCGGCCACCAGCTGATCGATGCGATCGGCCAGGGACACCAGACCGCCGAGGGTGCCCTCCGAACCGCTGCCACTGGTGTAGAGCAGGATCCCGGATCCCAGCTCTCCGAAGCTATAGATGCGTTCCTTGATAGCAGAGGCGCCGTAGCCGCACTCCAGCGCCGCGGTGGTGATCAGTAGGTGGGCCAGGCTGTGCAGCATCAGGTAAGGCGCCCCGGGCCACGCGAATTCGTCGGGCTTGAGGCCGTGATCGCGGTTCCAGAGCTTGCAGGCTCCGCTGTGCTTGGAGCTGTGCTGTTTCACGCCATCGGAGTTGCACCAATCCTTCAGGGCCTTAGCGCTGACACCCAGGAAAACTCCTTCTCCAAAGTTTTCGATCGCCGGCACCCAATCGAGCTCCTTGCTGTTGATCGCCGCCCGGGTAGCTCCGACGCCGTGCTGGTCGATCAGATCGCCATCCACACCTTTGACGATCGGCTCCAGCCGGGCGAAGCCGATCAGCGCCATCACCTCCCGCAGCCGATGCACCTTGAGCACGCGATCGAAGCGATTGGTGAACCAGGTGGGTTTGCCGCTGAGCGGCAGGATTTCGGCATGAAAGGTGGAAGCAGGATCCTTTGAACCGAGGGACCCTGACGGGGCATAGAGGGCCTTGATCTCCTGCTCCTTCAGCGCTGGTTGCTTGGCAACGGGTGCATCCTTGTGGCCCCGCACCGCCTCAAGGATGTTCATCACTTCCTCGGGATCACGACCGCGCAGGGGTTCGAGCAGGGAGGTCTTGAGCATTTCGAGCTCGATCGCCAAGGCCAACTTCTCGGCGCTGGTGTAGGGCTGAAAATCGCTGAGGTGAGTGATGATCAGTTGCCTTAGCGGATCCTCTGCGGCCGGAATTGAGATCGCTCCCACCACCTCGGGGAAGTAGGCATTGCTGGCGGATCGCACCAGCAGGCGGTTGTAGCGCGGCTTGTTGTGTTCATCGGTGCAGGAGGCTTCAGCACTGAAATTGCCGAGCCAGGGACGGCTGCCCAGGCACTGGCCGAGCAATGACTTCTTGCCGTCCTCGCTCTTGGTGCTGGCCAGGGCCTGCCGTTTGCCGCACCCGGAGCAGCGCACATAGATCTCGTTGAAGTCGTTGCCGGCGCCGGCTTCATCAAGCCAGAGGCCCTCCTGGCAGCGGCTCCTGGCGCCCTCGTGGGCGAAGCGATCCCAGTCGATATCGCTCAGATGGCCGTTGGGGCAACACTGCACGAAGCGCACCGGCACCACATCCAGTTTCTGGGGTTTGCCGCCTGCGGGGCGCCAGGCGTAGCTCTCATCAACCAGGCGATCCTTGTGAATCAGCGGGCGGGTGCGGTAACGCTTCCCCTTTTCATCGGTATAGGGAGGAAAGGGTTGGTCGCGGGGTTGGGCGACAAACCAGAGCGGGAACTGGGGTGAGCGGATCCCGCTGCTGCTTTTGAACTTCTGGGCGAAGTTGTCGTCTTCGCTGGGGGGGCGCTTGAGCTGAAGGGTGCCCACATTGAGCAGGCCTCGCAGCTTGGCGATCAGGCGGGGCTCGTCGATGGTGCAGCTGTCGTCATCGCGGCTGTAATGCCAGAGGTTGAGCCCTCCCACCACCACGGAGCGGTCGGGGAGATCCACCATGGCGCCAGGGCCATAGGTGGTGATCAGCTGCCCGTGGCGGACTTCGCCGACCGGATGGGTACTGGAGCCTCGTGATGCGGTCATGACGGTCAGGCTCGGGTGGTGCTCTGGTAGCGGTCTTTGAGGAGCAGGGCGGAAGGCTCCACATCCCGCAGACTGCGGTTTGCCTTGAACTGCACTTCGATTTCGCCCAGCTCCAGCAGTTCCGGATCCAGCGGCGTGCGCAACAGCGGTGGCAGGTCGCCCTCCTCGTGGCCGTATTCCATTTGTCCGCGGCGTTCGGCAATGGTGCACCAGTCGTCGATGATGCGGCGCACCTGCTCCGCCACCTCGTTGGCGCGGGCGTCGGCATGGGCGGGGTCGTTCACCAGCGACGAGGCGACCCTGCGGCGCATGGCTTCCGCTACCGCCTCCCGTACCTCTGCTAGGGCCGCGGTGTTTCCGGCACTGCGGGCATAGGTGAGGGCATCGCTGAGGTGACGGGCCAGCGCCACGGTGATGGCAGGCAGGCCCCGCTCCAGTGCCCGCTCCGAGAAGGGCGTGACGCTAGTGGCCTCCACATCGCGGTAAAAGACATCGTGGCTGTGGGCGAAATGCTCGTAGTGGGAGCGATCGCGGGGCCGGTTGGGGTTGAGCAGCACCGCCACCAGTCCTGGTCTGCTCTGATCCCGGCCGACACGGCTGCTGGCCTGGATGTACTCGGCGGTGGTCTTGGGCTGGCCAAGCATCAGCATCAGCCCCAGGCGGGTGATATCGAGACCCACCGAGATCATGTTGGTGGCCAGGGCCACATCAACGCGGCCCTCCTTGTCGTCGAATTTGCGGGCCAGGCGGTCTTTGGTGCTGCTCACCTCGGTGGTGGAGACCCGTGAGGTGAGCTCCAGGGGAATGTTGCTGATTCTGCGGCTGGCGGCACGGGTAACGGTGTCGTCCGGCCGCTGGCGTTCCCCGTGGCTGCTGAGCAGGGAGGTGAGTTCTTCCTCGATTAAGCGCCGACTGATGCCGAGCTCCTTGATGGTGTTGAAATAACCCACCAGGGTCATGTAGGGATCAGCAGGATTGGTGCCTGGCGGCTCACCGCGACGGCGTCTGGCGGTGCGCCCGCTCTCGGCGCTCTTCCAGGCGAGCTGGGCGCCGCTCATCAGGGCCAGGGACGCGCGCAGCAGCAGCGCCTTGACGTTGCGGCCCGGGGCACTGAGGCCCACATAAAGCCGGCCTGGCGCCTCCTGAACAGGCACCGTGATGGCAAAGAACGAATCGCGGCGGTCGGGGCCGGGTGCCGGAAAGATCGAGGAGGCGCTGCGGCCGAACAGCGCCGTCATCTGCTCCTCGGCGCGGCGCACGGTGGCGGTGGAGGCCACGATCTTGGGCCGCAGCTGATCATGGGGCCCACAGCCGGCGCGGCTGCAGAGCTCATCGATCACCGCCTCATAGAGACCGGCCATCGAACCGAGGGGGCCGGAGATCAGGTGCAGTTCGTCTTGGATCACCAGATCCGGTGGATCGAGGCGATCCGCCAGTCGCACGCCCCGGCTGGCCTCCTCCCCATCCGCCGGGCCGTAATAGCCCTGGCCATCGAGCACGTGGGTGGCCTTGCCGAACAACTTGCCGGTGCGCCCCTCCCAGGGAAGGGAGGCGAACTTGTCGACGGTGGCGATCAGGAAGGCCGGCAGGCGGCGATAGATCATGTCGTCGACAGCCAGCAAGGGCAGGTGGTTGCGGCCGTTGGTGCCGGTGAAGGCGCAGCTGCGGTTGAGGCAGGCGACGCGCAGCTCCTCCGGGTTGTCGGTGTCGGGCCGGCCCTGGCGGAGCAGCTGGAACACCCCGGTGGTGCTGCAGGGAGCGGGGTCGTCGAGCGAGCGTTTGCCGAACTCCACGCCGCACCAGGGGCAGGTATCGATCGGGATCGGCTTGATCGTGGTCTTGTTGTCGATGTACTTGAGCACCCGGATCCGCGCCGTGGTTTCGCTGCTGTTGCCCTTGCCGCCCATGCGGTTGGGTGTGCCGGCCTGGCCGACCCAGAGGCCGATCTCAAACGGCCAACGGCCGAGCTTTTCGGGCTGCCGCTGGCGCTCCAGTTCGAGGGCACAGATCAGGGTGGAAGCGCGGCCGAGCTGATCGAGGGTGAGCAGGCGCAGGGTGTAGCGCATCAGCACACTCAGGCCGCCGGCCTGGAGCGAGCCGCCATGGCGCAGGCGCCGCATCACCAGGGTGAAGGCGGCCAGGCCCAGGTAGGCCTCGGTCTTGCCACCGCCGGTGGGGAAGAACAGCAGGTCCACCCCATCGCGTTCGCGCCGGGGATCGTGCTGCGGATCATTGGGGCGGGCGATGCCCACCAGATTCATCAACACGAAGGCGAGCTGAAAGGGGCGCCAGCCCGGAAGGCGAAGGGTCGGGTCGTTGGCCTTCTTGCCCTGCATCACCCCGAAGCGCTGGCGGGCGGCAACGGCCATGGTGCGGTTGGCGATCGCGAAGGCCTCACGAATGTCGTCTTCTGCCAGGGCTTCAATGCCGCGGGCAATGCGTTGCGCCTGGCTGCTGGCGTTGGCGAGCAGCTGCTCGGCCGTTTTCTGTTGGGTGGGGTGCAGACCCTTAAGGCCGGCCTGCTGCTGGATCCAGCCCTCGTAGCGCTCAACCAAGGGCATCAGGGCCTCACGCACGGCGGGGTAGCCCTCGCTGGCGAGGCGATCGAGCTCCTCCATGCCCAGCTCGCAGCCCACGTCCTCCCGGGCGGAAACCTTCTCGACGGTGGCCTGGGGGATCCAGGTGGTGCGCAGCCTGCTGCAGCCACCGTTGGCTTCCAGGTCAACTTCTACCCCGACGTTGTGCCCTACGCCGTATTCGGGGGCGTCGCGGTACTGCAGGGCATTGACGAGCTGATCCCAGTCACCGTCATGACGGCGAGCCTGGGGATCGAGGCGGGCCACAAAGCCCTGGGGGCAGTGCAGGTCGAGCTCAGCCTGGAAGGCGGAGTGTTGATCGCGCTCCACCAACGTGGCGGCCTTGGGGCGCTGGTTGGTGAAGAACAGCGAGACGGCCACGGTGCCGGGCTCATAGCCCTGGCTCACTGGAGCGGGCCGGCAGTGCCAATGGAGCCGCAGGCCATCGCTGTTCGGCCAGGGGCGATCGGTCAGGCCGGTGGCGCTGCTGATCTCCTTGTGGCTGAGCGCCAGGGCCTCCTGGCGGGGTGTGCGCTGCCAGATCGGGTCTTCTCGGCTGCTGCCACTCCCTGCGGAGGGATCCGAGTTGGAAGGTTCCGTGACCCTGGTGTAATCGCCCCAGCGGGCGATCAGCTCCAGCTCACCACCGGGAGGCAGGAAGACGCTGACGCCGATCGAGGACGGCAGGAACTGAGGCTTGGCGGGACCGCCATCGCTGGGGCCGCCATCATCCCCGGCGCCCCCAGCCTTGTAGGCCTTGTCCTTGCTGCGGGGCCTGCGCTGATCGACCCCATCCACCCCGGCAAGGTCATCGTCGGCGGTGTCGTCACAGCGCAGGGAGAGGTCGGTGGTGGTGGGAACGAGAAAACCGGTGATGTACCAGCTGCTGGGCAGGCGATCGAGCGCTTCTCTCTCCAGCCCCTGGCCAGCGGCTGCGAGGGCCTGGAGCACCCGCTGGGTGGGCCCGATCAGCTCCAGCTCCAGGGAGGTCACCAGCTGGCCACGCACCTGGGCTGAATCGGGGCCTGCAGCAGGAAGGGAGGTGGCACTCATGGGCGTGAGTCTGGCAAGGCCGAAACACCTGGCAACCGGCGCTGCTGCGAAGAACGACCAAGCCAACCGCTGCCGTCATGACATTGTCTGGCAGGCGGGGCTAGGGTGGCTGGAGAAGGTGCAGTGATGACGACATCCCCCTTGCGGAGCGAAAAGCTGGACCTCCGGCTGACACCAGGGGCCAAGCAAACCCTGCAACGGGCGGCGGCGGCGGCGCAGCGCAGCGTGACCGATTTTGTGCTCGAAAGCGCCCTGGCCAGCGCGGCCGAAACGCTGGCCGACCGGCAGAGCTTCCAACTCGATCCAGAGCAGTGGGAGGTATTTGTGGCAGCCCTTGATGCCCCACCCGAGGTGCATCCTCGTCTGGCGCGGTTGCTGCAGGAACCGAGCACGGTGGAACTGGGTGTTGTTGAAGCGCCGCCTGCCCGTGGTGCCGGGTGAGCCGTTACCGGATTGAGCCACTGCAGGCCAGCCATGCCGTGGAGGCTTTTGATTGTGGCGACGAAGCCCTGAACCGCTTCTTGATCCGCTTTGCCCTGGCGAATCAACGGGCCCGGGCCAGTCGCACCTACGTGGCGCTGGCGGGGGATGCGGTGGTGGGCTTCCACACCCTGGTGGTGGGTGAGGTGAGCCCGGAGCAGGCCCCCGAACGGATTCGCAAGGGGTTGGCGCGCCACCCGATTCCGCTGATGGTGCTGGCCCGACTGGCCGTGGCGGTGGATCACCAGGGTCAAGGACTTGGCGCAGCCCTGCTGAAGGACGCGATCGGCCGCACGTTGGCGGCGGCGAACATCGCCGGCATCCGTGCCCTGGCGGTGCATGCCAAGGATGAACGGGCGCGGGGGTTTTACGAGCATTTCGGTTTCCGGCCCTCGCCGAGTGATCCGCTGCACCTGTTTGTGCTGCACAAGGGCCGCTGCCATCACTCCCTGGATGCTCTGATGAAAATTTGGGAAGCGAGCACAGAGCAGGTTCGATTATCTTCCGTATAATAGATCAACCCCGATACCCAAACCCGTTGCTCCACCAACTTGAGATACGCAATACCGGCCCAGCCCCAGCAATGTCCATGGAGCTTGCGTCGAGACTGAATCTGATTACTGGTGATAACAGCCTAGGAAAAAGCTTTTTGCTTGATGTTGCCTGGTATTGCCTAACGAGGCGCTGGCCTCAAGAGCTTAATGAAAAGCTAAGCGGTGGCGCAATGGCTCAGCCTATTAATAAAAAGGAACCCTCCGAAATCAGTTTCACAGTCGATGGTGAGGTGGATGCGAATCAGGCTAAATCTTATAGCTGCAGTTTCAATTTAGAAGAAGAAGCATGGATCGGAAAAGCAGGACGCCCCGTGAATCCAGGATTGGTAATTTATGCCATGGCAGATGGAGCCTTCGCAGTCTGGGACCCGGCACGAAATGCTTGGAAGAGGAAAGGGTCTGAAGATACACCAGAAAAAATAAAAGCTTATGTCTTTAGTAGCCGGGATATCTGGAAGGGACTCCCTAATCCGAAATCCGACCTCGGAAATCTCTGTAATGGACTTGTGCAAGACTGGGCTAGCTGGCAACGAGAAGATGGAGAAGCTTTTGCGCAGCTTAAATCTGTACTAAAGGAGTTATCTCCAAATCCAAAAATGCCGATGTCCCCAGGCGATCTGATCCGCACTAGTCGGCAGGATACCCGGGACTACCCCACCTTGAAATCTCCTTCAGGGCAAATGGTTCCATTGGCTCATTGGTCATCGGGAGTCAAGCGTATACTGGCATTAGCATATATACTTGTCTGGTCTTGGCAGGAACATTGTAAAGCGAGTGAATTCCTGGGCAAGCAGACTACAAAACAAATGATATTCTTGGTCGACGAAGTTGAAGCACATCTTCACCCCACTTGGCAGCGACGGGTCGTCAGATCGCTAATAGAAGTTGTTCAGAGTCTCCATGCTCAAACCTCAGTGCAGCTGATGTTAGTCACCCATTCACCTCTAGTCATGGCATCCGTAGAGCCACTATTTGATCCAGTCCATGATGCTTGGTGGGATCTGGATCTGGATGCAAAAACCAAGATCCCACGGCTAATGCCAAGGCTGTATGTGCGACTTGGTGACGCAAATTCGTGGCTACTGAGCGAGGCATTCGACCAAGATGCAACGGGCTCTATTGAGGCCGAGGAGGCTCTTGTATTTGCTCGCACACTATTACAGCAAGGCAAGCATGCTGATCCCACCGAAGTAAAGGAGGCTGAAGTTAGACTGCAGCATGTCCTAGGAGAAACAGATCCCTTTTGGAATCGTTGGCGCATAGTGGGAAAAAGAGAAGGCTGGGTATTTCACGACATAGAGCGAACAGGCAAATGATACCCGTGCAACTCCCTCCTGAGCCCCAAGATTTTAACTTTAGGGTTCGACAGCCTGGCTTGGCAGCACTTCGCAATGTAGGCCATAACCCAAACAATCCACCTCCAAATGAAAGATTTTGGAAAACACCCCATCAGACCGCCGCAGGCGGGACAAGAAATACGTTGGACTATTGGACGATAGCGCGAGATGATTTATGCAACGGCTACAATAGAAGATGTGTTTACTCATGCTTTGTTATCGAACCTGTCCGAGACGGTAGCGGGAGGGTTGTTGGCGGAGATCACAGCATTGACCATTTCGACCCTAAATCACTGCATCCGGCCAAAGAAGCATTTGAATGGACCAATCTTCGTTGGTGCTGGAATGTAATAAACAATAAGAAAGGAGACTCTTCCATTGCAATAGATGCAGTCTCTATGCCTGGCACGATTGTCGAACTTGAAGAGGATGTCAAGGGAGACTGGATAGTTGTACCAGCTAAGAGCATAAATTTTTTCAGCACAGCGCAAGTTCAAGACACTATCGACAAGCTTGGGCTAAACACAGTCAGGCCCGTTGTCATTAGGCGCAATGGCTACGTCAAGGACTTTGTGGATAATATTGATGGGTATTCCGATGCAGAGATGTTTGTTCGACAGCCTTTTATCTTCTCCGAGCTTCGAAGGTTGGGGCGAATCTGAATCCGTTGCCTCGATGTCAGCACGCAATAGGGGTTTCGCACTGCATCAGCCATCACAAGATCAACCGGCTTGCCGGTGATGGCCATGAGCTGCAGCTCGAGATCGAAGTAATCGCGAACGAGCTCCTTGGGATCGATGGGCTTGAATTCGACCAGCAGATCCAGGTAGCTAGTGTTGGGATTGAAGTCAGCGCGTAAGGCAGAGCCAAACTGATGCATCCGCTGCACCTGGGATTGCATGCAGGCCGCCTTGATGGCCTAAAGCTGCAGCGGGGCGAGGGCAAGGGTCATAACGCCAGTCCGATCTGCTCGGTCTGCGGAGGTTCAGTCTCGCTCGGCTGGCTGGTCTTTGCCGGCCGCCCCCGGCGCTTTCCCCCTGGTGCGCTGCTGCCAACGGCCCTGCTCGCCTTGGCGGCCTGTTTCGCCCCCTTGCTGTGCAACCCCATCGCCACCTCCTCCGCATACCGCTCGGCATTCAGCGCAAGGAGCCGGGCAAGCACGTCATCCCGCACGGCATCGGGCCAGCGGTAGCGCCAGGGGAGTTTGCGGCGGCCGGTGATGGCGCCGTAGG
>Ga0207941_1000271_pt1 | contig 16458 bp, 20 predicted proteins | sample LakMenEpi13Sep12_FD_150695 | JGI IMG/M metagenome (GOLD analysis project Ga0207941, IMG submission 150695) | Freshwater microbial communities from Lake Mendota, WI - 13SEP2012 deep hole epilimnion (SPAdes) | ecosystem: Environmental > Aquatic > Freshwater > Lake > Epilimnion/Euphotic zone ...
GTGCAGTTGGTGTTGGCCCACGATCGCAGTGACCTCAACCCGGAGCTGCTTGAGCGCATGCGTCGAGAGATCCTTGAAGTGGTGCAGAAATATGTCGAGATCGACATCGAAAGCGGTGACGTCAGCCTGACCACCGACGACCGGGTGACGGCCCTAGTGGCCAATCTGCCGATCCGCCGTGCCCGCCCCCTATCCCGCATCTCCCAGGAAGCCGGGGCCAGAACCAACCCAAGCGACCCAGAGGTGCTTGCACTTGTAGATAACCCGGAAATGCCTGAACCCAGCCCCTCCACTGAACCCAGCCCCTCCAATAGCTCCGAGGTGATCGAGGTCCAGGATGCCGCCATTGAACCGGAAACTTCCCCATGACGGCAAGGGGGAACATTGGGCCTTGATTCAGCCTGACGACCATGTTCCCCCCTTCACCCCCCTCGGGGCTCGATCATGCCAACAGAGGTCTGATGGGGATGACCCCTGCCGAGCGCCGCGTCCTGGACCTCTTAACCCAGGGCATGAGCAATCGGGCAATTGCTTCGGCCTTGGTCCTCAGCCCACGAACGGTGGAAAGCCATGTATCCAGCATGTTGGAAAAGAGCGGCTGTCGCCAGCGTTGCGAATTGCTGGTTTGGGCCCTGACCCGGTCCTAATATGCTGCAGCAGAGTTCAATAGCCGGCTTAGCTCAGCGGTAGAGCAGCGCTTTTGTAAAGCGAAGGCCATCGGTTCAAATCCGTTAGCCGGCTTCCTTCCCTCCCCTAAACGGTCAACGATCGCCTAGCTACCCCAGGCGCTTGAGGGTCGACGCATCCGCCGAAGCCCTTATCGACACCAGCCGCAGGGGCAACATCGTGCCGTTGGCTGCCCATCAGCCCCCCTTTGGCCGAGCCTGAGGAACGGCCGAGAACGCTCGAGATTGCGAAGACCTTTCATGCCGGGACCTCCCAGAGGCTGGTCTGGTGCGGTGATCAAACATGTTAATGATTAAAATTCAAAACCCAAAGCTGGCAAAACGGGCTGCTTCTGAGAAAGTTAATCACTGCAAAATAAACATGGAAAATCAGGATGACTATCTCTCGACCCTGGAAGAGCTAGAGGCAGCCCGCAATCAACTCGCCAACTACCAATCCTTGCTAAGCGATCTGCCCGAACTTTACGAGCGCAAATTTGAAGAGCGGCTCCGGCCAATTCGCGATCAGAATCTTGCACTCAGTCAGGAAGGGGCAGTTCTGCGCGAGCAACTTGATAGAGCTTTGTCTGCCGCCCACCAACCCAAACGCCAAGGACTGCCTGCCGCAACCAATACGCCCATGGCAGCCCAACCGAGGCCAACTGCCGACACGCCGGTCGTCCCTCGCGGCCGAGCAAGAGCCCTCCTCCCCATTGGCTTGGCGGGTGGGGCATCCCTTCTCCTGCTGGCGACTCTCGGCCCGCTCGCTAGCTGGATGCATCACTTCAACCCAAGCCCGCCCACCTCCGGCAGCCTTCCGCCGATCCAGCCCAAGCAACCGGCGCCCGTTTCGATGGCCGCCCCGGGCGAGTTAATCCTCATGGCATCGGCCCCTACCTGGCTGGAAGTCCACGACGCCGATGATCATCCGTTGCTAGCCGAAACCTTCCAGGGACAGCGCCGGATTCCCCTTGGCCAGGGCCTGCGCCTTTTGGCAGGACGCCCCGATCTCATCACAATCCAGCTGCCTGGAACCTCGCCCCGGCGACTAGGCAGCATCGATGCGGTCGGTTGGCAAACCATCAAGCCAACGGAACCCCGCCCTGCCCTTGGCCGTGATCACGACCTCGCAGCCGAAGCGTTGATCCTGCGGGCCTCCGAACCCACCTGGCTGGAAGTGCGGGATGCAAACAATCGCCCCGTCTTGGCTGAAACGTTTCAAGGCCAGCGCCGGCTCCCCCTAGGCAAGGGCCTGCGCCTGTTGGCAGGACGCCCCGATCTCCTCACTGTTCAGCGCCACGGCCAGCCCCCTGAACGACTTGGCGAAATCGACGACCTCCACTGGTTCAGCTTCTCGCCTACCGCAAAGCCTCGCTCAGCGACCTGAGCTTTGGGAATCATCACCAGCTAGCAACCACAAACCGACGCCGAGAAATACCCAAGGCAACCAGCGCAGCAGAAAAAAGGGTTTAAACAGCAGCACCATGGGCTCCAAAAACCAATGGCTGACAGCCAAGGTGATCAGAACCAGCAGAGCGACAGGCTGCACAAAACCCTCTGATTTCAATTAGGCGATCGCGCATTCAAGGCCGAGCGATGACCCAAGCCGCACCGAAACAGTGGCTTCAGCGGAGGCGTTGCCAACCATTGTCATACCAACTAAGGACCCGACTGGGCTGACCGGAACCGGCTGGCCAAGGCAGTGGGGCGAGTAAGGGCAGGTGCGGAAACACCAAGCCGGCGGTTACCTCATCGGAGGCAGGGGGTTCCCCGGACTTGTTAATGCTGGTGGTCGCCAGAGGTCCACAGTGATCGAGAAATTGCTGAGCGAGCGGACAGGCAGGAACCCGCAGGCCAAGGTTGGCGCCGCCGGGATTCAACAAGTCAACTAGGGGGCCTGTCATCGGCAGGACAAGGGTGCATGCCCCAGGCCAGCAAGCTGCGGCTTGTTGCAACCAAGGCTCTTGCCAAGGAACCGCCAACAGGGCGAGGAGCTGTTCCAGATTGGCCCCCATCAAGATCAGCGGCTTGTGGGCGGGCCGAGTCTTGAGGTCCCAGAGCCGCTGCGCCTTTGATGGTTGGGCCGCTAGTGCCGGAAGAGTATCAGTGGGGAACATCACAACTTCCCCGCGCCCCACGGCGGCAACAAGATCGGCAGCGGTCAGGGCTGGAGCCATCATCAAACAAGGGGGCTTGGTTGCATCACGGTGATGGCGGCTTGCCTCGCAGATACAAAACGCAAAACACCTTCGAGATCTCGGTGGGCCAGGGGCTGAGCGAGCCCCGCTGAGACAAGAAGATCAATCACAGCGGCACTCTGATCATGGTGATGTTCCATCAGCAATAGCCCTCCTGGTGCAAGATAAGTTTTGGCCTGCGCCACAATCAAACGGATCCCGTCCAAGCCATCCTCCCCCCCATCTAGGGCCAACAAGGGTTCGTGGTGACGCACCACCGGATCCAAGTTCGCCAGCAGGGAAGTAGGTATGTAAGGAGGGTTGGTCACTATCAGATCCAGCTGACCCTGCAAAAAATCCAGAGATTGCCACCAATGGCTATGCAGGAGGCGAACAGATTCTCTGCAACCGTGACGTTCCAGGTTGGTTTCCGCCCTGGCCAGGGCTAAATCACTGCAATCCACGGCCCATCCCGAGCTCCCTGGAAAGGCCCGGGCCAGCGCCACCGCTAGACACCCGGAGCCCGTGCCAAGGTCCAGCCAGACCAATGGCGGCCGCTGCTGCTCAGCAGCAGGCATTAACGACACGGACAGCTCCAGCAAGAGTTCAGTTTCCTGGCGCGGTATCAAAACTCCTGGGCCAACTTCAAGCTCAAGATCACGCCAGGGACACAATCCGACCAGGTATTGAAGCGGCACAGCCGTCTGCAGGTGATGGTTCCAAAGGGTTTCGATTTCCTCCAGGGAGGCACCCAGCCTGAACGACCGTTCCGGGTGGAGATAGACCGACTGCAATTGATTCCAGCTCAGACCGCCGGCCATCTCCAAAAGCCAGTCCAGATCTACTGCAGCACCGCCAATCCGTAGTAAACCTCGGCGCCAGGCCAGGAGCTCATTACCAAGGATCGTTTCCAAAGCCGATGGCCCTTGTGCGACAACCCCCTTGAGGGGGGGAAGCGCGTCAATCTGAGATTGATCGACGATGTCCATGCAGCAACAATAAAAAATTGGAGTGCCTGCGGTTTTCACCGCAATCGCCAGCGGAGTCCTGGTTGGGCCAGCACCAGCCCAGCCAGTTCAAGCTCAAGTAAGGCCGCTGTGATGTCTTGGCTAGACCAACCCAGGTCGAGACTGAGCTGGTCCAGGCTGGAACCGCTGCCAAGGGCCCCGAGCAAGGCTTGATGGTTTGACGCCATGAAGGTTGATGAAGTCAAGGGACGACTGGACGTCACTGGAAACGAGGGAAGCGCTCTGCCGGTGGACTTGAAGGGACCTTCGCCAAGCGAAGCGATGAGGTCGACGGGGGTGAGGAGGGGGGTAGCTCCCTGCACCAGGAGACGGTTGCTGCCCATGGCCGAGGTCTTTGCCGCATCGGCTGGAACCACCCATATGGGTAATTCGTGCTTCCAGGCCAACTCCGCCGACAACAGGGCGCCACTGCGTTCGGGACACTCCACAACCACAAGGGCAGCAGCCAGGGCTACCAGCAACCTATTGCGACTGGCGAAGTGGCCCGCCAGAACCCGGCATCCAGGGGGAAGTTCGCTGATGAGCAATCCTTGGGCACCCACCTGGGCCTGCAGTGAAACGTGGTGACGGGGATACACCCGTTCCAGGGGGGTGCCGAGAACACCGACCGGAACCCCTCCCGCCTCAAGGCAACCTCGATGGACAGCACCGTCGATTCCCTCCGCCAGACCGCTGACGACGGGCCAACCCGCTTCTGCCAAAACGGCACCCAGTTGGCGTGCCATGAACAAGCCATGCTCTGAGGCCCGGCGGGTACCGACCACAGCAACAGCCTGGGGTCTTTGGAGGGCAGCCCAAATGGTCCCACGACCTTTCCAATAAAGGGCCAGGGGAGGGCGGGCCAGGTGTTTCATGGCGGTTGGCCAGGACGCATCCCCAGGCAACAGCACCCCAACCCCTCCTCCACAATGACGGGACCAGGCCGGCAGGGGATCCTCCTCCCCCCACCGGCGGCGATAGCTGGTCAGGGGTTCTTCCAGGCCCGCATGCCACCCCGGCAGACGGGCAAAGGCTTCCCAAGGAGCATGCCAAGCCGCCGCCAAGGAGACAAACGCCCTGTCCAAGGTCTGCAAACGAACAGAACCGATGCCAGGGCAACCAGACCAGAGCAGCCACCAAAGGCGACGCTCCCGGGTCCAAGGGCGCTGGTTTCGTGCCGCTTTGGGGGGCTTTACAGCACCCAAACAACTCGAAAAAGCCCCATCCCCTGGCACCGCAGCCAGCCCGGCAACCCCAGGCAAACCAGAAGCCGGAACAACCCCGGAGCCAGAGTTAAACCCAGGGATAAGCCGCCCCAAAGCACCTCCATATCAGTACACACATACTACAGCATCATCCCTGGACCCGCCTGCAATCGGGTCACGGCTCTCCCCAGGTCCTCCGGATAACGCCGCAGCACCTTCGGTACCTGCTGACCATCTGGGCTGCCCACCAGAACCAACTCGACCCGGGCCACGGCCATCAATCGATCATCTGGATCCATAAACCGACAGGACCAGGGCAGTTTCACCCCCTTAAACGGCAGAACCTCACTTAGGAGTGTCACCTGGTCTCCATGCCGCAGAGGTTGGAGGTAATCGATCCCCAGCGACACCACAGGCATCTCCAGGCCTCGGCTGGAAAGCTCGGCGTAATCCAGGCCCACACTGGCCAAAGCCTCGACTCGTCCCTCCTCAAGCCAGGCCACATAGACGCCATGCCACATCACACCAGCATGGTCGGTGTGCTGGGGTAGCACACGGCGCTGGAGGCACCAAGGCTGAGCTGGTTGGAATTGTTGCGCTGGGGGCATGGGCGAAGGTTGAATTAAACCGACTTAAGGAAAGAAAGACAGATTGAGCAATAAGCTGCTTTGGAGCCAACCTTCCCACCGTGTTCCGCAATCTTCTGATCGCCGATTCAGGCAAAGGCAACGTTGAAGAAATGGTACGCATGCTGCGGGCCATCCCCCCCTGTCGCCAGGCAAGGATCAACCTTCTGCATGTGGTCAACGAACAAGGAGGCGACAATCTCCAAGACCACCGCAATCAAGCCACCATTCTCCTGAACGACGCCATCGGTCGCATGGGACTGGTCCCCGCTGAAGTCAATACCATCGTGCGAGAAGGAGACACCAAACAGACTGTGTTGAGGGTCGCAGAAGAAGTGAATGCTGATCTGATTGTGATGGGTTCCAGGGGCCTCGGCAGACTGCAATCCATCCTTGCCAACAGTGCCAGTCAATACGTGTTTCAGTTGTCTACCCGGCCCATGCTGTTGGTTCGCGACGACCTCTACGTCAAGGCCATCAACCGCGTACTAGTTACCGTGGATGGCACTGGCGTCGGCGATGACGCCATCCGGCTGGCCTGCGAATTGGTTGCCGGAATCCCTGGCGGCTCCCTGACGGGCGTGCACATAGCGCGACAGGAATTGAGCCCTTCGCGAGGCGGACGCAGCCAGGCAGATGAGGTTTTGGGAAAGGCGGTTCAACGAGCCAGGGCCCTGGGTGTTGAGATGGCAACGATTCACCGCAACGGCGACATAGGCCGAACGGTTTGTCAGGCAGCCGAGGAAATCAAAGCCGATCTGGTGGTCATTGCCTCCCAGGATCGTCGACCCCTAGTCGCCAAAGCTTTGGTTGATTTGGATCGTTTGCTGGGTAGTTCCGTCAGCGATTACATAAGAGTCCATGCTCCAGCCCCCGTACTCCTGGTTAGGGAGCCGGAATCAATCCGACGACCTGCAACTGGGCGCTAAAACCAGTTCTCAACCCCTTTGACGGCTGCTGGTCTGAATGTATAGAACAATCAGAAAAACAGCCGGAACCAAAACAAAAAGAAGGCTGGCAACGAAACCGAGATCGTTGGTTTCCATGGCAATGGAGAATGAGATGAGACCGTATCACCGCCAGCCGTCCTAACCCTCACCAGCTTCATCGCTCGTAGTGGATTCGACTTCCCCTTCCTCAAGCTCAGCCTGGAGCTCAGGTTCCGGCCAGGCCAAGGGCCCAGGGGGCAGGGGAGTTTCCAAGGCCCTGGCCATGATCCCTTCTCGATCCGGTAGTCCCACTTGGGGACGGGTGAGCACCACAAGCGACCGCTGAACAAGGGCTTGGCAGGCAAGTCTCCAGGTCGAGGGACGGCGACGAAGCTTCAGATCCTCGACTGGGGTGCATGGGGTCATGGCGAGGGGATCGGCCCCTTCGACATCCACAAAACAAGTGATGCATTGGCCGCAGCCACCACAATTGCCCAGTTTTCCCTTGAGGCCGTAGAGCTCGATCCCCTCCCGCAGGGCCACTTCCCTCAGGTTCTCTCCGGGGTAACACTCGACATCCCTGCCTTCACGCACGAAACGAATCACCGGCATGGCCTGGCTCCAAAGCTGCATTTTGCCGGTTGGAGCCACTGCCTTCCCCGTTGCGGTCCGTAACCGGTCCCCTCTGGAGGAGGTCAGCAACAACTACGATCGGCTGCACACCCAGACCTGACCCCCATGGGATTGCCCTGGTACAGGGTGCACACGGTCGTCATCAACGACCCGGGCCGCTTGCTCGCCGTGCACCTTATGCACACCGCTCTGGTTGCCGGCTGGGCCGGCTCCATGGCTCTCTACGAACTGGCCATCTTCGATCCGTCCGATCCGGTCCTCAACCCCATGTGGCGTCAGGGCATGTTCGTGATGCCCTTTATGGCCCGCCTTGGGGTTACGGGAAGTTGGAGCGGCTGGAGCATCACCGGAGAAACAGGAGTCGATCCAGGCTTCTGGAGCTTTGAAGGCGTCGCAGCAGCCCACATTGTTTTCAGTGGTCTGCTTTTCCTAGCCGCCATCTGGCATTGGACCTACTGGGACCTGGAGATCTGGCAAGACCCCCGCACCGGGGAACCAGCCTTGGATCTTCCCAAGATCTTCGGGATTCACCTTCTACTTGCCGGTCTTGGCTGCTTCGGGTTTGGAGCTTTCCACCTCACTGGTGTTTTTGGACCTGGTATGTGGGTATCAGACCCCTACGGAATCACAGGTCACCTTGAGAAGGTCCAACCATCTTGGGGACCGGAAGGATTCAATCCATTTAATCCAGGTGGAATCGTTGCTCACCACATTGCTGCCGGCATTGTTGGCATCATCGCTGGCATTTTTCACATAACGACTCGCCCCCCCGAAAGGCTCTATAAGGCCCTGAGGATGGGAAACATTGAAACGGTTTTGGCGAGTGCGATCGCCGCTGTTTTCTTTGCCGCCTTCATTGTCGCCGGCACCATGTGGTATGGCGCCGCAGCCACACCGATCGAACTTTTTGGTCCGACTCGCTATCAGTGGGATCAGAGCTATTTCAAAACTGAAATCAATCGCCGAGTCCAAACGGCTCTTGATAATGGTGCTACTAATGAAGAGGCCTGGGCTTCTATTCCTGAAAAGCTTGCTTTTTACGATTACGTCGGCAACAGTCCTGCCAAGGGAGGTCTATTCCGGGTGGGTCCAATGGTTAATGGTGACGGACTACCCACCGGATGGATCGGCCATATCTCTTTCCATGACAAAGATGGTCGAGACATTGAAGTAAGACGTCTGCCCAACTTCTTTGAGAACTTCCCCATTGTTCTCCAGGATAAAGAGGGCGTAGTGCGTGCTGACATTCCCTTTCGCCGAGCTGAAGCCAAATACTCATTTGAGCAGCAAGGCGTCACGGCAACGGTTTACGGCGGTGCCCTCAACGGTCAAACCTTCAAAGACCCAGCCGATGTTAAGAGGCTTGCCCGCAAAGCCCAACTTGGCGAAGCTTTTGAATTCGATCGCGAAAAATACCACTCCGACGGAACTTTCCGTAGTTCACCACGGGGTTGGTTTACCTTCGGTCATGCCACCTTCGCCCTGCTTTTCTTCTTTGGGCATATCTGGCATGGGGCTCGTACCCTTTACCGCGATGTCTTCGCCGGCATCGACCCGGACCTCGGCGAACAAGTGGAATTCGGGCTCTTCGAAAAGCTCGGAGACCGTTCAACCCGTCGCCTACCCGAGGGCTATGTGCCTCCGGCAGGAACCACACTCAGCTGACCGCAGGACACTCGAGGACACTCCATGGAAAGCTTTGCCTACATCCTGATCCTGGCCCTGGCCATTTCAACGTTGTTCTTTGCTATCGCCTTTCGCGATCCTCCAAAGATCGGCAAATGATCAATCAGGACAAGCGTCCCACCCAAAAGCCCCAAAAGGGGCTTTTTTATTGGGAATGGAGACGAGGGGCTGTTCAATCTGTACAAGCGTGTCTAAGATTGATGAACAATTGGAGTTCACGGGCATGCAATGCCCTTCCTGCCAACACACTGATAGTCGCGTACTGGAATCTCGGGCTGCGGATTCTGGGCGCAGCGTGCGGCGGAGGCGCGAATGCCTGAACTGTGACTTCCGCTTCACCACTTACGAAAGGGTTGAAACCGTACCGATCACGGTGCTCAAACGGAACGGCCATCGCGAAACCTTCAACCGATCGAAACTGTTGCACGGTTTGCTTCGGGCTTGTGAGAAAACAGGTCTGGCACCGGCAAGCCTGGAAGTGGTAGTCGATGAAATTGAAATTTGCCTGCAGCAGCGAGCTGGCCGTGAAGTGACAAGCAACGAAATCGGAGAAATGGTTTTACTGCAGTTGCGGGAGATGAGTGATGTCGCCTATGTGCGGTTTGCTTCTGTTTATCGTCAATTCAAGAGTGTGAGCGATTTTGTCTCAGCCCTTGAGGTCTTAGGGGAGCCCACACCCAATCGCGGCAAGACCAGAGCAACACTTGCGGCTGTGCCTTGATTCCCAAAGCTGTCAAGCTGTATTGGTAGAATATGGAGCTGTTGTCTTGCTGGCGGCAAGCCAACTCCTTTCGTACTGCCCCAGGCAGACCGCCATTGAACGATGACTGCGACAACGACCTCCGAACCGAACCAAGTCCAAGCCAGCACCGCATCCCCAGACTCTTTGGCGGAAATCGACTCCCTTAACGACGTCAGCGAAGAGGGGATTGAATTTGAGGTTCCGGAGGCCGTCCCCACGGCCGACCATTCCAGTAGCCGCAAATCCAAGCAGGACATTGAAGCTGTGGGCTTCACCCTTGATGAATTTGCTTCACTTCTTAGTAAATACGATTACAATTTCAAACCTGGCGACGTCGTCAACGGCACAGTTTTTGCCCTTGAGTCAAAGGGCGCCATGATTGATATTGGTGCAAAAACTGCGGCATTCATGCCTCTTCAAGAGGTTTCGATCAACAGGGTTGAACATCTATCAGACGTTCTGGAACCTGGGGAAATACGAGAATTCTTTATCCTCAGCGAAGAGAACGAAGATGGGCAACTAACTCTTTCGATTCGTCGTATTGAATATCAACGTGCATGGGAGCGAGTCCGACAGCTCCAGAAGGAGGACGCCACGATCTATAGCGAAGTCTTCGCTACCAACCGTGGTGGGGCCTTGGTTCGCGTCGAAGGGCTGAGGGGCTTCATTCCTGGCAGCCACATCAGCACGCGCAAGGCGAAAGAAGAACTGGTGGCAGATTTCCTGCCTCTGAAATTCCTCGAAGTTGATGAAGAGCGCAACCGTTTGGTACTCAGCCATCGTCGTGCTCTGGTCGAACGCAAGATGAACCGACTCGAAGTTGGTGAAGTTGTGCTTGGCACCGTGCGAGGCATCAAACCCTATGGTGCCTTCATTGATATCGGTGGTGTCAGTGGACTGCTGCACATTTCTGAAATCAGCCATGAGCATATTGAGACTCCCCATACCGTTCTCAATGTCAATGACCAAATGAAGGTCATGATCATTGATCTTGATGCCGAACGGGGTCGCATCTCCCTTTCCACTAAGGCTCTAGAACCCGAGCCAGGTGACATGCTCACCGATCCTCAGAAGGTCTTTGAAAAAGCGGAGGAAATGGCTGCTCGCTACAAACAAATGTTGCTTGAGCAGGCTGAAGATGGTGACACGATAGCGATTGACTCCGAATCTATTGATGAGGATTGATCTGGACCCAATCTACCAAGGCTGGCAGTAACGATGGTTTACCTGAACCTCCGGGGTCAGGGCCTTCCACGCCCCAGCGAAGCAACGCCGATCAGGGCTGTCCTGTTCGATAAGGACGGCACCATGAGCCACAGCGAGCCCATGCTGACGGCCTTAGCGGAGTCACGAATTCTCCATTGCTTGGAGCAAACAGTTGACTCCGCAATCTTCGGGCGATCCGAAGAACTCAAAGATCTACTTCAACGTGCCTACGGCCTTATCCCCAATCACGGACTTCACCCGGCGGGCTTAACTGCGGTCGCCGCCAAAGATCACAACCTGATCAGCACCGCTACTGCGCTGACCCAAGCGGGATTAGGCTGGCCCGAGGCTCTCGCCACTGCAGAAAAAGTCTTTGCCATCACGGATCGACTCCACGAAGTAGAATTAATCCCAAAGCCAGAACCAACTGAAGGGTTGATCAAGCTGTTACATGAACTGCATTCCCAGGACGTCCTTTGCGCCGTTATAAGTAACGACCATGAACAAGGAATTCAGTCTTTCCTTGATCATCACCAACTCAGTTTCTTGATTCAAGGCATTTGGAGCGCGGACCACCGCCCCCGCAAACCGGATCCAGGGGCGGTGCATGGTCTTTGCCAATGGCTTGGGGTCTCCCCTTCTGAATGCGCCCTGATTGGTGATGCCAACAGCGACCTGTACATGGCCCGAACCGCTGGTGTCGGTGTCATCCTGGGCTACTGCTCCGGCTGGCGCCGACCCCTTGACCTTGATTCAAGCTTCCCTCACCTCCAGCACTGGGACCAGTTGAGCCTGGCCCATTAAGCCTGAGGCCCGAATGACTGCGTGTCCATCCGTACTTCAGAAGTCGCTGATGAGGTCATAATGTCGGCTCTGAACCTTTCGTCCCTGAATGAGCAACTACGTCTTCACCTCCGAATCGGTTACTGAGGGGCATCCGGACAAGATCTGTGATCAAGTCAGCGATGCTGTACTGGACGCGCTACTGGCCCAGGATCCAGAAAGTCGGGTAGCCTGCGAAACCGTTGTTAATACAGGACTTTGCCTCATCACCGGTGAAGTGACGACTAAAGCCAGAGTCGACTTCAACACTCTGGTGCGAGGTGTCATCGAGAAAATTGGTTATTCCGGTGCACGGGCAGGCGGTTTCGATGCCAAAAGCTGCGCCGTCCTGATCGCTCTGGACCAGCAATCTCCAGACATAGCCCAAGGGGTCGACGAAGCCGACGACCATGAGGGAGATCCCCTGGACAAGGTCGGAGCGGGTGACCAAGGAATCATGTTCGGCTTCGCCTGCGACGAGACCCCCGAACTCATGCCGCTGCCGATCAGCCTGGCCCACCGCCTGGCCCGTCAGTTGGCCCAAGTCCGGCATGACGGCCGATTGAATTACCTACTGCCAGACGGTAAGACCCAGGTGAGTGTGGTTTATGAAAATGACCAACCGGTCGCGATTGACACGATCTTGATCTCAACTCAGCACACTGCAGAAATCGACGGAATCAGCGAAGAAAAAGCTCTCAGAGATCGTATCGCCGCAGATCTCTGGCTCCACGTAGTCGAACCTGCTACCGCTGATCTAAAGCTCAAGCCCAAAAAAGATTCAACCCGTTTTCTGGTGAATCCCACCGGCAAGTTTGTGGTGGGAGGTCCCCAAGGAGATGCCGGACTGACCGGTCGCAAGATTATCGTAGATACCTATGGCGGCTACGCCCGCCACGGTGGTGGGGCTTTTTCCGGCAAGGATCCCACCAAAGTGGACCGCTCAGCCGCCTATGCCGCCCGCTACGTCGCCAAAGCACTGGTGGCAGCTGGATTGGCCCGCAAAGTGGAGGTCCAACTCAGCTATGCAATTGGTGTGGCAAGGCCCGTGAGCATCCTGGTCGAAAGTTTCGGCACGGGCGTCATCAGCAACACCGATCTAACCGCCTTGGTGCAAGAGCACTTTGACCTGCGTCCTGGGGCCATCATCAACACCTTTGGACTCCGCCAACTGCCGAGTCAACGGGGTGGTCGTTTCTACCAAGACGTTGCCGCCTACGGCCACTTCGGTCGCAGCGATCTTGACTTGCCCTGGGAAAATGTAGTTGCTATCGCCGCTGAGCTCAAACAGGCCACTGCAAGTCTTGGTGTCACTGCCTGACTGGGCTGAGGACTCGGCACCCCCCATCAAGCCCCTGACAATCGGCGTTGACTTGGGCAGCAGCGGCCTCCGCCTCGCCCTTGTCGATGCCAGTGGCAATCTGGTGAGTGAAATCTGCAGCCCCTACCCCGGTTCTTTCAGCAGTCCCGAGGCGTGGCGGCAAGGCTTTTTAAGCTTGATCCAGGAATGGCCCTCCCCCTGGCGCTCCCAAGTCGCTGCAATCGCCGTTGCCGGAACCTCAGGCACTCTGCTGCTTTGCCATGACGATGGTTCCCTTCTGGAGGGGCCAGCAGGCCAAGCCCTCGCCTACAACCAGTCTTTTCCTGAACAAGCGGCCATGGCCTTGGCCCTAGCCATAGACGGTCCAGCCACCTCGGCCAGCGGCAGCTTGGCCAGGGCCCTGCAACTGATGCAACTGGCGATGCTCCCATGGAGCGACTCTGCTTTGCGATTGCGTCATCAAGCGGACTGGCTGATGGGCTGGTTGCTGGGGGACTGGCGCTGGGGTGAGGAAGGCAACAATCTCCGACTGGGCTGGAATCTGATCGAAAACCGCTGGTGCGGCCGCATCGGCGAGCAGCCTTGGGCCGCTGCGCTGCCCCAGATCATCCCCAGCGGCTCCTGCCCCGGCAGGGTGTCTGAACTGGTGGCTCTGCAAACAGGCCTGGACAAGAAATGTTTGGTGGTGGCAGGCAGCACGGACGCCAACGCGGGTGTTCTTGCTGCCGACCCCCAGGAAGGGGACGGCATCACGGTGTTGGGCACCACCTTGGTCTTGAAGCAATTTGTGACCGAGCCCCTGCAAGGGCCAGGCATCAGCTGTCACCGACTCGCTGGGCGCTGGCTCGTGGGGGGAGCTTCGAATGCCGGAGCCGGAATCCTGCTGCAGTTCTTTTCGGCAAACGACCTCGTGGAGCTAAGCCGGCAGATCGATCCAGAACGTCCAACGGGACTCTCTCTGCTGCCCCTGGCAGTAAAGGGAGAGCGCTTTCCCGTTGACGATCCGGAATTGGCGCCGCGACTCGAACCGCGACCGATCAGCGACACCCTTTACCTTCAGGCCCTGCTGGAGGGACTGACGGATATTGAAGTCGCCGGTTGGCAACGCCTCGAAGCCATTGGGGCCCCTTCGGTAAAGCGGGTGATCAGCCTTGGCGGCGGTGCCCGTAATGCCCAATGGCGGCGGATGCGACAGCGGGCCTTGGGGCGCCCGGTGCTGCATCGCGCCGAGGCCAGTGCGGCCCTTGGCATGGCCCTTCTGGCCCAGTCCAGGATTGGAAAGGGCCCTGCCCCCATACCCCCATCTGCTAATCAACAACCATGAACCTGAACCTGCGCTCCATCCTGGCCATGGGGCTGTTTGTGGTGTTGGCCGGCTACGTCGGCTACAGCGCCATCCACCTCGCCTTGCTTCTGATCGAGCGGTTTGGGGCCAGCTGAATCCAGAATCAGGCAGCCCCGTTTCATTTGCTATGGCCGCTGACCCCATCACCCCCGCCGTGAGCGAGAGAATCTGCGCCCACATGAACAACGACCATGCCGAAGCCGTCCTGGCCTATGCCCACCATTACGCAGGCCTGCCCACGGCCCAGGCAGCCAGGATGCTGGCAGTGGGTCCAGATGCCATGTGTTTGGAGGTCGATGGCCAGTCCGTCGAGGTGCCCTTTGACCACACCCTGAGCGACAGCGAGGACGCCCACCGCACCTTGATTGCCATGCTGCGGTCGATGCCTGGGAACCCTTAGGGATCCCCCCACACAGTCTCCAATCATGGGATCTCCCGTGCTAATGGGCCTGCGCCAACTGGCCCGCGATCACTGGGAAAAGTTGTTCGTCAAACCCTGCCCACTCTGCCGGCGGCCCCTGGGCAGCCCAGGAACTCCTGGGGGAATCTGCCCAGGCTGCCTCAAGCATCTGGATCTACCCGCCGATGGTTGTCAGGGCCTCGAGCCCCTGCCCTGGTGGGGCGCCGGCCCCTATCGCGCCGGGCTGCGGGGCCTGGTGCTCGACCTGAAGCGCCAACCCTGCCGCCAGCGCGTGGCTGCCCTGGTGGCCACCATGACCCCTTCTCTGCACTGCCAGGGGGAGGGTCCCCTACTGGTGCCCATTCCCAGCTGGAAAAGGCCTGGCAACCCCTTGCCTCCCCTGGTTTGCCAAGAGCTTTGCCGCCAACTAGGCCTGGAGCGCCGCGACCTGCTGGAGCGGACCCGACCGGTGTTGGGGCAACATCACCTGGGGCGCCGCCTGCGGCTTGATAACCAGAAAGGAGCCTTTTCCTGCAGGGCCCGCTTCCGCCGTCGCTGTTCCCGTACCTTGCTCCTGGTGGATGACGTGCTGACCACCGGATCGACAGCCCTGAGCGCTTGCACGGCCCTTGAGGCAGGCGGCTGGCATGTACTGGGACTGATCTGCCTGGCCCGCACTCCGGCCAGGCGAGAACGAAGCCAAGGACTGCGGACTAGCTGTGATCTAAGATCTCAAAGTTGCGTCAGCGACGGGCCGGGATAGCTCAGTTGGTAGAGCAGGCGATTGAAAATCGCCGTGTCCCCAGTTCAAATCTGGGTCCTGGCATTCATAACGCCCCACGGGTCATGCGTTCTCCACGACCGGAGGCCAGCAGCAACCAGCTATTCGATAACGCCGACAGCTTTGGCATGGTTTTCGATGAGGCCTGGAAGCGCCACACCGCCGAAAACCCCATCCACGTCCTGACCAGCAGCGACAAGCTTGACCTAATCTTGATAAATTGCGCCGACCATCCCTTCGTGCTGACCAACCCGGCCATGGCCCGCCAGGTGGCCGAGTTCCGCATCCGGCTGTTGGGTCTCTAGGCGGGGCCATCTGGTTGGGCCTGGATCGCTGCCAGTTGCTAAGTTCTGCGTTTCCAGCCTCAGCTCCGATGCCGGAACGCCGCAGCCCAAAGGATCCGGCCATGAGTAGCCCCTCCGCCCGCCTGCTGCGCCAGTTGAGCGCCGGCTTCAGCAACCAGCACCAAGCCTTCGAAAACCCGCCCCTCTTCGCCCACATCTTGGTGAAGTTCCGGCCCCTGCCCCAGTTGGCCCCTGGATCATTGCTTTTGGAGCAGTGCTACTCGATTGATCCAGGCCGCCCCTACCGCATCCGGGTGCTGCGGGTGGAGCAACGCAGTGACAGCCTGGTGATCCACAACCAGGCCATCGGCAAGGGAGAACGCTTCTGGGGCGCGGTGGAGGACGCCGAACGGCGCCGGCAGATCCGTTCCGATGACCTGCGCTTGCTCGAGGGGTGCACCTACATGGTGAAAGAAACCACCAACGGCTTCATCGGCGAGGTGGAACCGGGCTGTCGCTGTCTGGTGGAACGCAAGGGTGCCACCGCCTACCTGATCAGCAGCTTCGAGCTCGATGGCCAGGGCATGCGCACGATCGACCAGGGCCACGACCCCCGCAGCCACGAGCAA
>Ga0207941_1000273_pt1 | contig 16350 bp, 15 predicted proteins | sample LakMenEpi13Sep12_FD_150695 | JGI IMG/M metagenome (GOLD analysis project Ga0207941, IMG submission 150695) | Freshwater microbial communities from Lake Mendota, WI - 13SEP2012 deep hole epilimnion (SPAdes) | ecosystem: Environmental > Aquatic > Freshwater > Lake > Epilimnion/Euphotic zone ...
GAGCCGATACGAGTCCGTCGCGACCAACCGCAATCCTTCGCCCTCGGTCTCCATCTGTACGCCACCGAGAATCGGGCGGTCCTGATCCCGACTGGCTGCGGAGACGACCTGTCGTGCCGCCGCTGCGAAGGCCTGAGCGTCGACGGCGACGGCGGAACCTGAGGGTTCCGGAAGGTTCGGGAACTCGGTGGCAGCAATGGTTCGCACCGAGAATGCCGAGCGCCCAGCTGTCACCGATGCCTCGTCATCGTCGACGGAGAACATCACCGCGCCAGGGTCAAGTGATCGCACGATGTCGGTGATGAGTTTGGCGTTCGCCACCGTGACACCCTCACGTTCGGTGTCAACGGGGATCGCCACACTGATCGTGAGATCAAGGTCACTGCCTGTGACGCGGAGCTTCCCGCCGTGGAGGTCCAACAAGAGTCCGCTCAGCACTGGCAAGGATGGACGATTGCTGACGCCACGACTGGCGCTCGTCAGTGCTTCCGCTAGGACGTCACGTTCGCATCGGAACTTCACCGCGCGCTCACTTTCTCCTCAGGTTGGATTGAAGAGTAGTAGGAGTAATAAGACCTGTGGATTGTGGATGACCAGGTGTTGGTGCAGGTCAGGCCACGAATTGTTGTCCCATCGTTATCCACCGTCATCCACATCATGTCGGACCGCCGGGGGTGACGCGGTGGACGACCACCTGGTTATCAACCGCGGAACGCCCGTGGTCCCCATGATCGCGGGTGGGTTCTCCACAGGCGGTGATCACTGATCGTTCCGAATCATCCGGGTCAATTCCGTCACCTGGTCAAACACCTGACGGCGTTCCTTCATCAACGCCTCGATCTTGTCGACTGCGTGGATGACCGTGGTGTGATCCCGACCACCGAACTCGCGGGCGATGGCTGGGTAGCTGAGTTCGGTCAGTTGTCGGAACACGTACATCGAGGTCTGCCGTGCGGTCACCAACGGCCGGCGACGGCTCTTGCCGCGGATCTCCTCAACGGGAAACCCGAAGAGTTCAGATGTGGCGTTGAGAATCACTTCAGGGGTGATGGGCCGGGGGCCACGTTCGAAGATGACGTCGTCAAGCACCCGACCGGCAAGTTCCACGGTCAGAGGTTCATTGGTGAGGCTCGCGTAGGCGGTTACCCGGATGAGGGCACCTTCGAGTTCGCGGATGTTGTTGGTGATGTTGGTGGCGATGAAGTCGAGAACCTCGTCGGGAGGTGCGACAGATTGCCGTTCGCTCTCGGATTTCTTCCGGAGAATCGCGAGGCGGGTCTCCACGTCAGGCGGGTTGATTTCCGTGGTCAGTCCCCACTTGAACCGGCTTCGCAGGCGGTCATCGAGGGGGGAGAGGGCATCGGGTGGCCTGTCCGAGGAGAGAACGATCTGTTTGTTGGCCTGGTGAAGGTGGTTGAACGTGTGGAAGAACTCCTCCTGGAGGCCCTCCTTGCCCTCGATGAACTGGATGTCGTCAAGGAGAAGTACGTCAACGTCGCGGTAGCGGCTCTTGAAGTTCGTCCAATCGCCGGTTCGGATGGTCTCCACGTACTCGTTCAGGAACGACTCAGTGGTCACGTAGCGGGCGACGAACGAGCGGTAGTGCTCGCGCACGTAGTGGGCAATGGCCTGGAGCAGGTGGGTCTTGCCGAGACCGGCCTCGCCATAGATGAAGAGTGGGTTGTAGGAACGAGCCGGCGTTTCAGCCACCGCCAGAGCCGCAGCGTGGGCGAAACGGTTTGAGGTTCCAGTGACGAAGTCATCGAACGTGTAGCGGGGATTGATGTCGGTCCCGGGCTCCTTCGCCCCAAGGGAGGTTTCCCCTCGACCCGACGGCGAGGTGGTAATCCGGGTCGCACCATCACCGGAGCCCGGTGACGGCGGTGAGGTGTCGTCACGAGGATCGCGGTCCGTATCGTCGGCCAGGGTGTCGGTGCCCGCTTCCGCTCGAGCCTGCACCTCGATGACCACGTCAATGTCGTCCACACCGGCGTCGGCGAGTGCCTGGATCAACAGGTCGCGGTACCGGCTGTCGATCCGGTCGCGGAACACCGCGCTCGGCACCGCAATGACGAATCGACTGTCCGTCAGTTCAATCGGGACCACAGCGTTGAATGAGGTCAACCACACCGGGTCGGTGACCCGGTCCCTCAACGTTTCGGTGCATGCTTTCCACAGGAGTTCCGCCTCTTCCACCTGCAGCAACGCCTTCCCGCCCGGGGAGGGTCCACAGAACCCTCCACAACTGTGGATAACCGTCAGGCCTGTGACAGCGTGCTGTGGCACGCCCGGACTGGCGGAGCCGGCTCAAGACGTGTCGGTTGCGAACGACCCTGGTGGGTCCGGTGCACCAACGGTTGGTTCTGGGCCGGGTGGCGGACCGTAGCACCGGCTCGCGACTTATGCACAGGGACGTCTCAACGGGTGACTGTGACGCCGCGGATTGACCAGATCCGGCGGTCAGGTTGCCGTGACGGACGGTCAACATCTAGCGTGAGTCGGTTCGCGGGCGCCTCTGCGATCGGAGCTTGGCTCCCGTCGGAGAGGCCTCGTCTGGCGCCAGATTCCTGCTGGCTGGCGGCCGAAGGATTCAGCAGCGTGCTCGCACACTGCACGAGGAGGCAATTCGTGAAGAGGACCTACCAACCGAACACCCGCCGCCGGGCCCGTCGTCACGGGTTCCGTCACCGCATGTCGACCAAGGCCGGCCGCCGCATTCTCCGTGCCCGGCGCCAGCGCGGCCGTGCCCAACTATCGGCCTGATCTGGCACATCCGCGATCGGGCGACGTTCGCCGCCTTGGCTCGACGTGGTCGCCGCGCCTCCTCTGGGCCGCTCACGCTCGTGTACTTGGCTGAAAACGTTGAAAAAAAAGGAATATCGGGCTTTGATCGGCCGGCAGAACCACCTCGAGTGGCCTTTGCTATCCCGCGGGCGGTGGGCCCAGCCGTTGTGCGCAATCGGGTCCGACGCCGCCTACGAGCCCTACTTGGGGACCGGGTCGCCAACGGCAGCCTGGCGTCTGGCGCCTGGCTCGTCGTGGCCCGTCCGCCAACTGGCGAGTGGTCGGCGATGCAACTCGGTGAGGCCCTTGACGGGGCGCTCGGAGTGCTTGGCGCTCAAGGGGCGACCCATGTCTGAAGGACCAACTCCCGCCGCCGACATGCGCCCGCTCGGGATGACCGGACAACCACTGATGTCACTTGGGGCCCGGGCGGTTCATCGGATCGTGAGGCTGTACCAGGCGCTGTTCGCCGGCCGGCCATCCCCGTGTCGGTACGTCCCGACGTGCTCGAGTTACGCCCTCGACGCTCTTGAACAGCGAGGTTTCTTCCGGGGGTCGTGGTTGGCGATCCGCAGAATCGGTCGGTGTCATCCATGGGGAGGGTCCGGCTGGGACCCGGTTCCCCCTAGAGCCGGTGTCGCGACCCACGACGGTGAGGACTGCCACCACCACAGCCCGGGAGGGAAGCACTGATGCAGTGGCTATTTGACGCCATGGCCGCCCTGATGGCCTTTTTCTACTCGGTGATCCCGAACTATGGGATCAGCATTGTCTTGTTGACCCTCGTCGTCATGGTCATCGTCACTCCGTTGACCCTCAAGGGCACCCGGTCGATGATGATGATGCAGCAACTACAGCCCGAGATCCGCAAGATTCAGGCGCAGTACAAGGACGACCGCCAGAAACTCAACGAGGAGTTGATGGCGGTTTACCGGGAGAACCAGATCAACCCCGTCGGTGGTTGTCTTCCCTTGTTGGTGCAAGCACCGGTCTTCATTGTCCTGTACACCGTCTTGCGGGGCCTGACCCGCCGGATCAGCGAAGTCGGCTACTTCCCGGGGTGGGTGTCAGGCGGATTCGACACGGGCTCCCCCTCCAAACCCCCCGGATGGCTTCGGAACTTCGATCCGGCGTACCTGAGTCCCGACACGGACATGTACCGATCGTTGTCCCAGACCAACGAGATGCGGGCTTTTGGTATCGACCTCGCCGCTTCCCCGCAGGAGGTCCTCGGCGAGTCGGTGGTGGCGTTCATTCCCTACGCCCTGCTGATCCTCGTCGTCGCCGTGACCGGTTTCGTGCAGCAGCGTCAGATCCAGGGCCGGGTCCCCAAGGGGCAGGTCAACAGTCAGCAGCAGATGATCATGAAGATCCTCCCGATCATGTTGCCGATCTTCAGCTTCACGCTCCCTGGCGGTCTCATCATCTACTTCGCGGTGTCGAACATGTACCGGGTGGGCCAGCAGTGGTTCATCACGAGGAAGATCTACGGCATCCAGCGCGGCGAGGACATCGACACCAAGCGGGCCAGGGAAACCGGTGGGAAGGCGGCAGCTGTGCTGACCACCGCAGAGGAAACCACTGAGAGTGCCGCGAGTGACGGTGGGAAGCAGAAAAGCCGCAATCGCGGCCGGTCACCCAAGGGTGACAAGGAAACAAATGGTTCAACAGGTGCTGAAGGCGCAGGTGGTCGACCACCCAAGGCCCGGACCGGTGGACCCTCGAGGACTTCTGGGGGCACCAAGCCCTCGGGGAAGAAAGCCTCAGGGAACAAGGCTCGGCGACCATCCCGAGGGGCACCGCCCGCCCCGTCCGTTCAGCCTCGTGGGCGCAAGAAGAAGAGGTCATGACGCGTGGAATGGGTTGAAACAACTGGTCGTACGGTCGAAGAAGCCAAAGAGCGTGCCCTTGACGAACTCGGTGTCGATGATCAGGACGCCGAGTTCGAGGTCGTCGAGGAACCCAAGGCCGGCCTGTTCGGCATGGTCCGACGGGAGGCCCGTGTTCGTGCCCGCGTTCGTCCCACCCAACCCCGCGCCAAGGTCGAGCGGCGCCGGACCCGACGTGGAGATGGCGGCGGTCGTGGACAACGCAGCCGATCTGGGGCAGGCTCCGGGGCAACCAGCGAATCTGGCGTGGAGGCCACCCCAGAGGCAAATGGTGACGTCGGTGGCTCAGATGTAACAAAGGGCGACGCTTCGCCCCCCAGTCGTGGCCGGGGGGGACGGGGCGGATCGTCACGGCGTCGGAATGGATCGGTTGACGAGCGACCGGCAGTGGACAAGGACGGTGAGAAAGTGGAAGAAGTCACACTTGAGCAGCAGGTAGAGGTCATGGAGGAGTTCCTCGACGGCCTCGTTGAGGCCTTCGGGCTCAGTGGTGAGGTCTCCAGTGAGAAAGTCGACGACGAGATCGTCGAGATCCGCATCGAGGGTGAGGATCTGGGGCTGCTGATCGGTCCGAAGGGCCAGACGTTGGCGGCGGTGCAGGAGCTCGCCAGGACCGTTGCCCAGCGCCAGTTGGCTGGTCCTCACCAGGGTCGGGTCCGGCTCGATGTCTCGGGTTATCGCAAGCGTCGGGCCGAGGCACTGACCCGGTTCGCCCTTCAGGTCGCCGAGGACGTCAAGAGCACGGGAACCCCCAAGATGCTCGAGCCGATGTCCCCGCCCGACCGCAAGGTCGTGCACGACGCCCTCACTGACGTGGAAGGTGTGCGCACGGCTTCCGAAGGCGAGGATCGCCGGCGTCGCGTCGTGGTTCTTCCCGACTGAGACGTTCACTGACCCCGCCCTGCTCAACCCCGGGTTGGTGGGGCGAGGGTTGTGCGGGTCCGTGACGTCGCCCCTGCTGGTACTTTCCGGCACATGAAGATGGTGGACCGGGAGGTCGTCGAGTCTGATCGAGGCCTCAACGAGGTCCTGGGTCGCGCCCGGAAACTGGGATTTACCGGTCCTGGGGACGTGGCCGACCACATACGTCACGCCTTGCGCTTCGTTGACCCGGTGTCGGAGGCGTTCATCGCCACCGGCCTCACTATCGGGGTCGATCTCGGTTCGGGCGCCGGACTGCCGGGGCTGGTGCTGGCGGTGGCCCTCCCCGACTCGAAGTGGATTCTCGTCGACGCCATGGAACGGCGGACGGTGGTTCTCACCGAGGCCGTTGGAGCACTGGGCCTTGCGGATCGGGTTGAGGTCCGTACCGTTCGGGCGGAAGCGCTGGGCAGAGACCCGTCGCTGAGGAATGCCTGTGCGGTCGTCACGGCTCGCAGTTTCGGTCAGCCAGCCGTCGTTGCCGAGTGCGGCGCGCCACTACTGGTCGAGGAGGGCCTGATGGTGGTCAGTGAACCCCCGGGAAGCGAGGGCGAGCGTTGGCCGGCCGTCGCACTCTCCGGGCTCGGCCTTGAACCACTCGGCGTCCAGGATGGCGTCATGGTGTGTCGCAGCCGCCAGTCGACGCCAGAGGAGTTCCCTCGCCGGATCGGCCTTCCCGCCAAACGACCGCTGTTCTGAGCTCCAGGGTCCCTGAGGTTCCGGGTCGAGATCCGCCATCAACAACTGTTTCACGTGAAACAGTCACCGCCGACCGTGTATCCCCTCGCCGCACCGGATCGCTCCGCGCTAGTCTGCGCCGCCGGCCACGACGAGGCTCTCTCAGGGCCTGGTCCGGCGGTCGTCGTGTTTCACGTGAAACACGAGGGCTGGGTTCTGAGCAAGGGAGATGACGGGTGGATTCGCAAGGTGTGGGGGACGAGGACGGGCCAGTAGAGGCCGATTCCGGAGTCGGTGAGGGAGTTGAGGGCGGTCCGGATGTGGCCTCGGGGGCCGATTCTGCTGAGTCGTCCCCCCCGGAATCCGGGCTGCACGTTCCGCAAAGCCCCTCCTATCAGGTGGGCGCCGGCCGGACCCTTCCCCGAATCATTGCCATCGCCAACCAAAAGGGCGGTGTGGGCAAGACCACCACGGCGGTGAACGTGGCTGCCAGCCTCGCCGAGCAAGGTTTTCGCACACTCGTGGTGGACCTCGACCCGCAGGGCAACGCCGGAACTGGCCTGGGGGTCGACATCCGGCAGTTGTCGGCCACGGTCTACGACGTCTTGTTGCACGACGTTCCGCTGGCCGAGTGCATCCAGCCAACCTCGGTCGAGGGACTGTTCGTGGCCCCGTCGAATCTCGACCTTGCGGGTGCCGAGATCGAGTTGGTGCCGGCATTCAGCCGGGAACACCGGCTGCGCACCGCTCTGGCGGCGGTCCGGGATGACTACGACTTCGTGATCATCGACTGCCCGCCCTCTCTGGGCCTCCTGACGATTAACGCCTTTGCTGCGGCATCGGAGGTGCTCGTGCCCCTGCAGTGCGAGTACTACGCCCTTGAGGGCCTGGGGCAACTGCTGGGCAACGTGGATCTGGTGAAGCGGAACCTGAATCCGACCCTGGAGATCAGTGCGGTGGTTCTCGTCATGTTTGATGGGCGTACGAGGCTCGCAAGCCAGGTTGTTGAGGAGGTTCGGAACCATTTCGGGGAGAAGGTGTGCCAGACCGTGATTCCCCGAACGGTGCGTCTCTCCGAGGCGCCGTCCTACGGCCAACCCATCACCACGTTTGATCCCACAGCCCGGGGGGCCGTCGCCTACCGGGAACTCGCCAAGGAGGTGAGCAATGGTACGCCGGAGCGGATTGGGTAAGGGTTTGAGCGCTCTGTTGCCGGATGCACCCGTCACGGCGCCTGAAGGCACGGAACTCAGGGAGCTTCCCGTGGCCCAGATCACGGCAAATCCCTACCAGCCACGAGTCGAATTCGACGACGAAGCCCTCGCATCACTTGCGGCCTCTGTGGGGGAAATTGGCGTTCTCCAACCCATTTTGGTACGTCAGGTGGGGCCGGAATCCTTTGAATTGATTGCTGGAGAGCGCCGGTGGAGGGCCTCACAGATCGCTGGCCTGGAGGTCATCCCGGCACTGGTGCGGACGGTGGACGATCACCGATCGCTACAAGAAGCCCTGGTCGAGAACCTGCTTCGAGAGGACCTGAACCCTCTTGAGGAGGGAGCGGGATACCGCCAACTGATGGAGGAGTTCTCGCTGACCCAGGAGGACGTCTCCGTCGCCGTTGGTCGCAGCCGGTCAACGGTCGCCAACACCCTCCGACTTCTGGCGCTGCCGCCATCGGTGCAGCAACTACTCACCGAACGCCGTCTCACCGCCGGTCACGCCCGGGCCATCCTGGCGCTCGAGAGCGTTGAGGAACAGGAGATGCTTGCGACCCGGGTGGTCGACGAGGGCCTCACCGTTCGTGAGACCGAGGACGCCGTTCGGCGCCTCGTGGCGGCCCGCTATGCCGGTGATTCCGACAGTCCCGCAGGGGACCCCGCCCCGGGGAACCGGCCGGCGGCCCTGCTCGAACTCGAGCACCTGCTGTCGGAGTACCTCGACACGCGCGTGAGGGTTGGACTCACCGGCAAGGGTGGAAAGGTCACGGTCCAGTTCGCCAACCTTGACGACCTCGAACGCATCTACCGGGTCATGGTGTCCGGGAGAGAGACGGAATCCCCTGAAATCTAGGTGTTTGTGGCACGCCGGGGCCCTTGTGGCGACCTCGTCAACCCACAACGACAGGTTTCTCCACAGCTTGTGGAAGAACCTGTGGTCAACCTCAACTTCACGTCTCTCCCGGTAACCCTCGACCTCAGGTGCGGACGTGGTCGACCTGCATCGTCGGATCCGATCGAGCCGAACTCGTCATGGATCCGATCCCGATGGCGACCCCGAGGGGCGGGGAAACCCAGTCGGCCGATACAACGTCGCCGTCGTCGGACCAGAACCGGGTTCGCGCTCAGTGTTCGGGTGCGAGCGGCTCCCTGGCCCAGTCGGCAACCGCCCGGGTGCAGGCCTCGGTGATTGACGTCGGGTCGGTGACGACCCGATCAACCGGGCCGAGGTGGACGACGACGGCGGGCATGCGCGTCTCGCGCAACAACGTGAGGCGCAGACCTCGGCTCGGACCGGGGTTCAGGCCGATGTCGGCAAGGGCGCTCGTCAACAGCTCGGCGAGACGCCGGCCGCCAGAGGATTCGAAGTCACCTGACTGGTAAAACGCGCACCAACACGGTGGGTCGCCCACCTCGAGGTCAACGAGCAGGTCGCAGCGGAGGGTGTTGGCCTGATCGGCGAGTGCCGAGGGGTCGTGGTGCTGGAGGACCACGGTCTCAGCACCGGTGTCCGACAGCGCCCGGGCGGCGGCGTGGGCAATGGCGTCGAGGCCTCCGGCGTGGGCAATGACGACCGTGCGCTTATCGAGACCCCGCGGGCCGGAGCGGAGTTTCTCGCGTTCGCGCACACCGGCCACGGCGGCAGGTTCGCTGATCCGGTTGGCGAACCTCTCGAGGTCCATCAATGTCGTAGGACCGCACACGCCGTCCACGCTGAGGCCGGCGTTGCGCTGAAATTCCCGTAACGCAGCGTCGGTGTCAGGCCCGAAAATGCCGTCAACCCGGCCGGCGTCGAACCCCAGACCGCCCAGGCGACGCTGCAGGGCGGTCACATCCTCGCCCCGGAGCATGGGCCGCGACAGGTACAGGAGCCGGTCCCCGAGGCGGTGACCGGCCTCAATCACGGCATTCCAGGTGGCCTGATCGCAGATTCCACTGTCCAACAAACCGCGTGACGCCTGAAACGCCGCCACTGCGGTCACGGTGTGCTCACAGAACGTGCCGTCGAGCCCGGGGGTCAGGCCGAGGCTGACCAGACGACGCTGGAGGTCCCGCACCGCCTCACCGTGATCTCCGTTTCGGAGGGGGAGGTCCTGGGACGCCCACAGTCGATCGTCAGGGGATGGCGAACTCACGGCAACCGAGACTAGGCGTGTTGGCGAGGGCCCGGTATCGGGCCGAGCCTGCCGGTCGACTCAGAGGAACTCGTCGAGATCCTGGAGCATCTGACCCTTGCCCTTGGCGCCGACGAGCCGCTTCACTTCCTGGCCGTCGCGGAACACGATCATCGTCGGGATGCTCATGACCGAGAACTCACGGGCGATGTCGGGGTGGTCGTCGACGTTCAGTTTGGCGATATGGATGGCGTCGGGATGTTCGGCGGCGATCTCCTCGAGCACCGGGGCGATCATCTTGCACGGCCCACACCACTCGGCCCAGAAGTCCACGAGCATGGGCACGGTCGACGACGCAACGGTCTCAGTGAAGGTTGCGGTGGTCAGGGTGGTCAGGTTTTCAGCCATCGTCTGGTCCTCGGGTCGTGGATGGTCGAACGCACGGGGGACAACCCGCCGTTCCGATTGGGGGCGTCGCCCCGGCGACCGACCGGTTCGGTCGCCACCGTCACGCTACCCCGACGATGGGCGCTTCCGACGGAGCGATCCCATGGTGTTGGTCAGTGCTGGCCCTCGAGCCACCGTTCGGCGTCGATGGCGGCCATGCACCCCGAACCGGCCGCGGTGATGGCCTGACGGTAGGTGTGGTCCTGCACGTCGCCGCAGGCGAACACGCCCTCGACCGAGGTGTGGCTGCCGGGGCCGGTGATGAGGTACCCGTTGTCCTCGAGGGCGAGTTGGCCGTCGAACAGGGAGGTGTTGGGCTGGTGCCCGATCGCCACGAACAGACCGGTGACGGGGAGCTCGGTGGTCTCACCGGACTCGATGTTGCGCAACCGGACGCCGGTGAGTTGCTGGTCACCCATGATTTCCTCGACCGTGCTGTTCCAGGCGAAACGGATCTTTTCGTTGGCGAACAGGCGGTCCTGCATGATCCGTGACGCACGCAATTCGCTGCGTCGGTGAACGAGGGTGACCGTGTCGGCGAACTTGGTGAGGAACAGCGCTTCCTCGGCGGCTGAGTCACCGCCGCCCACCACGGCGATGTGCTGACCGCGGAAGAAGAAGCCGTCACAGGTGGCACACGTCGAGACGCCATGGCCGATGAGCCGGTTCTCGTTCTCGAGGCCCAACATGAGCGATCGCGCCCCGGTGGCGATGATGATCGATTCGGCGGTGTAGGTCGGCTCGGTGGCTGCGGGGTCGCCCACCCAGACCTTGAACGGTCGGCTCGACAGGTCGATCCGACTGGCCTTCTCGGTGATGATCTCGGTACCGAACCGGACCGCCTGGGCCCGCATCCGCTCCATGAGTTCGGGGCCCATGATGCCGTCCGGGAACCCCGGGAAGTTCTCGACCTCGGTGGTGAGCATCAACTGCCCCCCGGGCTGGTCACTGGTGGACGACGGTTCGCCTTCGAGCATCAGGGGGGCGAGGCTGGCCCGAGCGGTGTACACCGCGGCGGTCAGCCCGGCCGGACCGGAGCCGACGATGAGGACCTTGCGTGGTTCGTTGGGTGACGTGGACATGGATCGCCTCAGGTTCGGGGTTGGGGGACTGCGGGGGTGCGCTCAGTCGGGGACGGTGGCCCGGCGTGACCAGCACACGAGACCGCCAACGAACAGCAGCACGGACAATACGAGGTAGGCCAGCCACACCTTGCGCCACAGCAGCAACTCAAGACCACGAATGGTCGCTGCGGTGAGGACGATGGTCAGCACCGTCAGGGCGGTGAGGGCGACGATGCCGTAGACCATCGCGGCCACCGCTGTGATCGCCGGGCCCGACGTCTTGTCCCGCACGGTGTCGACCGCCTTGACGATCGAGCGGGTGGCTTCAACTGGCCAGTCCGGTCCGCCGGACCCCGACGCGGATGGTGGTCCGTCGGTGGTGCCGGGCAGGGCACGGGCGTGTGGGTCCCCCGGCGCAGTCATGGGGTCATGCTAACGCTGGGAGTGGGACCTAGCCGCCGGTGACCGACTGCCACATCGCGGTGTTGGCCACCAGTACGACCGCCACAGCGACCGCCACCACGATCAGCGTGCCGATCAGCAACGGTCCGGCGCACGATCGGCGCGCCCACTCGGGCTGAGGGTCGAACCCGGGGTCGTCGTCGAACCCGTCGAATTCTCCTGATCCCGGTGTCGGCCGCGGCCCCCCGGCGGCCACCGTGGCGTCGGTGGCGGCCGGCGGTCTTGGTGTTGCGTCGACGGCCACGGTGAGGTCGGAGGCCTGTTCGGGGGTGAGCGGAACTGCACCGCTGGCGACGGCGTCGAAGGCCACCACCAGGTCGCCGGCGGTGGCGAAGCGATCCTCGGGGCGGCGGGCGAGACACCTGGTGATGAGCGCGTCGAGCGCCGGCGAGATCGACGGGTTCAGCGCTCTGGGCGGCACGAGCGGTTGATCGAGGCGGGCCAGTGCGGTCGCCGCTGCGGTGTCGCCCACCCACGGCGTCGAACCTGTCGCACATTCGTAGAGGACGACGCCGAGTGAGTACACGTCGCTGCGACCGTCTGGAGGTGTGCCCTCAACCTGTTCGGGGCTGAGGTAGCGGACACTGCCGAGCACGGTTCCCGTCGTCGTGTGGTCGGCCTCGTCGAGGGCCTTGGCCACACCGAAGTCGGTGAGCATGGCCCGGTCCGGTCCGAACAGGATGTTCGCCGGTTTGATGTCTCGATGCACCAACCCGGCACGGTGGGCGACCTCGAGGGCTTCGGTGACCGACCGGCCGATGGTGATGACCGCCTCATCAGGCAGAGGACCCGATCGGTCGAGGTACGTCCGTAACGTGGGGCCGTCGATCAACTGCAGCACGATGGCCTCACGCCCGTCACTCGAACAGGTGTCGTGCACCGTGACGATGCCGGGGTGTTGCACACGGGCCGCAGCTCGGGCCTCGCGGCGGAAACGGGCGACCAACTCGGGGTTGCCGGCGAGGTGGTCGTGGAGAAGTTTCACGGCGACGTTCCGACCGAGTTCCTCGTCGGTGGCCGCCCACACCTCGCCCATGCCCCCGCTGGCGAGGTGGCGGACCAACCGGTAGCGGCCGCACAACAGCGTGCCGACCATGCCGCGGGGGTCGGACGGCTCGATGCCGCTCACCGGTCCACCGGTTCGGGCACGGAGCCGGGGTTGCCCCGGTCGATGAGTTGTCTGCTGCGGCGAGCTGAACGCAGGTGCCTGGCCCACCAACCCAAAAGGAACACACCGGCCACGATGGACAGGATGAGGCCGATGCCCGACACCGCCCCGCTGCGCACAGTGAATCGACCCTGGGCGAGTTGGCGGGCGTCGTCCCCGGTGCGCAGCGTGACCTCGACGGGGAACGCGCCCGAGGCGCGGGCCTCAACGGCGACCTCGTGGCGGGTGGAACCGGGGTCGAGTCGCAACTCGACGGTGGACCCGTCGGGGAATTCGAGTTTGTCGGACTGCAGTGTGACCCGGACCGCAACGGGTTCGGGTCGGCCGTTTTCTAACGTGATGGGGACAACCCCCGTCGACGCGGTCAGCGTGACCGTGCCCTGTGTGGGTATGCCGATCGGTGCGAGGGCGTCGTTGATGACCGTGTCCGCCCCCTCCAGCAGTGCTTGACGTTCGTCGTCGTCGAGCGCGGTGGCACCCGAGGCCAAAACGAGCCGTTCGGCCGACAGGACGGTGGCGTTCGCCACCGGAGCGTCAGGTCCGGGGAGCACGGTGACCGCCAGCGACCGTTCGTCGGTCTCGGTGGCGAGTGCGGCGGTGGGCCACGATCCGAGTGAGGTCGGTCCGAGGTGTGACCAGTCCCGGTCGAGGGTGGGTTGACCCTGGATCGCTCCGACGGGTTCGCTGGCGGCGAACAAGGTCCCGAGGGAACGTGTGGCGAGGAGCGGTTCACTCCCGGGAGGCGCTGTGGCGGCGGTGTTCAGCCCGGTGAGCAGGGCGCCAAGTGCCCGCGCTGCGTCGGGGTCGTCGCCGGTGTCGACCACCGCCACCCGTCGGACGTCGGGGTAGTCAAAGGCGAGCACCGACAGGTCGGCAAGGACCCGGTTGGCGGCGAGCGCCGGTTGGCTCGTCGACCCGAGGAGGGCGGTGAGGGCGGTGTCGGTCTGCAGAGCCGGCAGTGATCCACCGGCGGCGTCGGTCACGGTGAACGACTGGGTGAGGGTGGTGGGGAACTGTTGGGCGTTGAGTGGTTCGGTGAGGTCCTCGGGCACGATCACCTGCTGCACCCCCCGTTCGGCGAGCAGCGCCAGGGCGGCGGGGTCCACGGTCTCGTCGAGTACCCACGTGGACGGGTCGCCGGGTCCGAGCAGCCACCGTTCGGCGGCGGCGTTGCCGGCGAGGAGTTGCCGGTCGACGAACCGTCCAAGGTCGTCGGCGGTGAGACTGGCGAGGTCCACCGGAACCCACGTGGGCCGCAACAGGTTGCGACCCACGTTGCGGTCTAGGGGGGATCGGGCAGACAGCGCATCGATCACGGCGCCGGTGGTGTGCACCGTGGCGGGGACCTCCGGGTTGGCGGCGACTGCGGTCGCCGCCGCCCGCAATCGTTGCTCGTCGCGCTCGTCGAGCACGGGGGATCCGTCCGCGTCGACCGGAGTGGGGGCGTTGAGGCGGACGAGCACCCCGACGGTGAACGTCGGTCGGGCGGGACGTGACTCGTTGGCGGTGGGCGACGGGGAGTTCTCGAGACGGGTGACGTGGGTGATGAGCCGTTCGTCGCCCGAGGGGCCCGACACCGTGACCGACAACGGGTAGACCCCGGGTTCGTCGGTTCGGAGGGTGAACGGTGTGGGCGGCTCGTCACCGGAGGTGACGAGTTGGATGCGGGTCACCCCGTTGGCGTCGGGTGCCAGCGTGTCGAGCGGGATGGAGTCGAAACGCTGGATGGGGTTGCCGAGCTGTTCACCGGCGAGCGTGGCGCCGAACTGGGTGCGGCTGGTCACGGCGGGGTGCAGGGCAATGCTCAGCATGCCCTCGGTGGTTCCCAGCCGCAGGTCCATGGTGAAGGGGCTGGCGGCGCCGACGAACGTCGTTTGGGCCTCGAGCACGATCCCCTCGGCGTTGACCGGTCGGGGAAGCGGCACCGATCCGGTGCCGGCACCGCCCAGACCCGACGCTGCGCCACCGACGACCATTGCGCCGAGCACGACGGCTACGAGCAACACCACTGCCGCCGGCCGGCGGGTGCGCGACGTCACGCCGGCCACCGCAACACGTCGAGTCCGACCGGTTCCTGGGTGAATCCCAGACGCAGGTACAGCGCCAGTGCGTCCACATTGCGTTCCTGGGTGTTCACGAGCATCCGACGTGCGCGACGTGCCCGTGCCCACGCCAGCGCGTCACACACCAGCGCCGACCCGGTGCCGCGTCGCTGCTGGTCGGGGTCGACGGCGAGCCGTTGGAGGTAGCAGGTGGTGCGTGACCGCCCGGTCACGGCGTACCCGGTCACGCGGCGCCCACCGTCACCGGTGTCGACGGCCACGCGGAACCGGTTGGTGGGGGTGGCCCGGCGTGCCTCGGTGAGGGCGTTGGCGTCGAAGTGCCAGAAGGCGTCGAACGCTCTCCCGTCCACGTTGAGCACGGCTCCGTAGTCCCGCCACCGGCCGCGACGCAGGCGTCGGGTGCCAGCCGGACCGGGGACGTTGGGGACGGCGTCGAGGTGGTGGGTGAGTAGGTGCAGGTGTTCATGGTGGGTGAACCCAACGGTGAGGAACGCATCCTGTTCGGTGGGGCCGAGAGCGGGGGTGAACACCTGGCGGATACCGGCGTCGCGCAGACCCTCGACGGCGGTGTGTAGCTGACGGGGGGACGGGGCCGTGCCCGGTGTGGGTCCCAACAGCACCACGTCGTCGCGTCCCCTCCACGCGATGACCCGAAGGTTCGCCGTGGTGCTTGTTCGCCATGGGCGGGGATGGGGTCGGGTCATGGGTGCGATCGTGTCTGCCGGGTCACGCGAGGTCGGCGAAGGTGCGGGTGATGGTCCGAAGGATACGACGACAGCACACCACTAGCCTGAAGCGGTGCGCCTGTTGGTGGCCAGCGACCCGCGTTTCGCCCGGCACGAGACCGGTCCCGGCCATCCTGAGCGACCGGCGCGCATCGGCGCGGTGCTCGGGGGCATCGCCGCTTCGGGCGTCGGCGAGGCCGTCATCGAGGTGGAGCCCTCGCCGGCCGATCCCTCCTTGGTGTCCGTCGTCCATCCGGGCCGGTACCTCGCCGACCTCGAGGCGGCGTGTGCGACGGGGGGTCACCTCGATGCTGACACCGTCGTGTCGCCCGGCTCGTTCGAGGCGGCTCTGTATGCCGCCGGGGCGGGTCTCGAACTCGTTGAGCGGTTGACCGGCGGTGAGGGGGACGCCGGGTTGTGTGTGGTCCGCCCGCCCGGGCATCACGCCACCCCGCGTCGACCCATGGGTTTTTGTCTGCTGAACAACGTGGCGGTGGCGGCGCGTCTGCTCGCCGACCGTGGCGAACGGGTGCTGATCGTGGACTACGACGCCCACCACGGCAACGGCACCCAGGACGTCTTTTGGACTGATCCGCGGGTGGTGTACGTCTCCACTCACCAGTACCCGCTGTATCCGGGGACGGGTGCCGCCGATGAGATCGGTGGGTCGGGGGCGGAGGGCACGACGGTCAACGTGCCGTTGCCGGCGGGGGCCACCGGTGACGTGGTGGTGGCCGCACTCGAGGATCTGGTGGCGCCGGTGGTGGACCGGTTCGCCCCGACGTGGCTGTTGGTGTCTGCCGGCTTCGATGGTCACC
>Ga0207941_1000274_pt1 | contig 16314 bp, 12 predicted proteins | sample LakMenEpi13Sep12_FD_150695 | JGI IMG/M metagenome (GOLD analysis project Ga0207941, IMG submission 150695) | Freshwater microbial communities from Lake Mendota, WI - 13SEP2012 deep hole epilimnion (SPAdes) | ecosystem: Environmental > Aquatic > Freshwater > Lake > Epilimnion/Euphotic zone ...
GCGATGACCGAAGAACTTCGCAAAAAGATTCAGCGACGGACATAGCGATGAGTGAGAGTGGAGGCATGAGCGTTAACTGCCTTACCGCCGGTGGCCAAACCGTGGCGACCGACGTCAATGCAAACATCACCACCCTCCCGGCCAACCTCCGTCCTGCCGGTGCCACCACCGCGATGAATCTCACGTGGGACTCGGACAACAAGCTTCAGTCAGCGGACATTGATGCCGGAAGACCCCCGAGATTTGACTGGGCGTGCTTTTCAAAAGTTGCCTTGATCCAAGAGAACGGAAGTATGCATATGGAAAATCAAGGAGAAGCCTCTGTAGTTGAACCCTACAAACCCTCACGTCCAACAACTCGCAATCAAACGATCTACCAGAAAAATCGGTCTATGCTGGGTTACATTACCTCAGGTATTTTCGGGGGTTTGATCGGATTGTTTGCATCTCCAAAGTTGGCAACTCTTCCAGCAATAAATCTTGATGTTCCATTTTCAATCACAGGGGCTTTAATAGGAATCGCCCTTTATCGATATCTGACCAAGGCTTCAACCAAATCCTTCATTTCTTCGGATGACTGACGCTGCATATGCCTTATACGTTCACCTAAAGACTAAAGTGTGCGTCATCCGTTCGGAAGAATGCTTGATTCTGGGTACCTGGTATCAATCGCTAGCTTCCATTTCCTCCCCTGGCTGTTTCCCTTTGCGTCCTTTGCGCCTTTGCGGTGAGACTCAGGAGCCCGGGCAGCTACCAGGACCGCCCACAGTGGGTTTCTCGCCAAGGCTTTAAGCTCGCAAAGGATCGTCCAAAATGAGGATTGGTTTGTGGTACTATTGGTCTGGCTCCGAAGATCGGAGTGATGCATTCGCGGAAAACATTTCTTGGCGTAGATAGGGAGATTGCCAGATGCAACCGATTGGTATTGGTGTAGGTAGTCAAGGTTGGCAGCTCAATGCGGGTCCAGCCTTCCAAAACAGAACAAGTGGCGTTTAGAGTCGTCCGAGTCGCTCGAGAGCTTCGTCTGCCCAGGGGCTCTGCGGGGCAAGTTGCAAGAATCGCAACCAATGCTTGGTCGCGTCGTCGGATCGACCGATTTCGTCGAGAGATCTTGCGAGATGATAATGAACGTCCGGATAATGATCGTCCTTGGCCAATGCACCTTCAAAGGCTGCGATCGCCAAATCGATCTGCCCGGTTTCGGCGAGCACACACCCTAGACTCGCGCGGGCCTCGACGAAGTCTTCGTCGATCTCGATGGCGTTGTAGAATCGCTCTCGGGCTGCTTGGACCTGGCCGACTCTCAAGAGCAACTCCCCGAGTCCAAAGACGATTTCGGCGTTGCTCCCGTACTTGGCCAAAATCACGCGATGCCATTCGATGGCCTCGTCGATGCGTCCTGCGTCCTCGAGCTCCTCAGCCGCAACGAGCATTGCCTCGCGGGTCCAGGGACCTAGGTCTGAGGTTTGGCGTGGTCCGACCAAGGTTGCGGTCGTCGCATTGGAATTCATCACCAGGATATTGGGCGAACTGGACGGCTCCGAGTGATCCGCAGGCTCATCGAAATCAAAATGCAACTGCCCATGCGAACCGATCCATTGTCCATCTTCGTACAGCAAGATGCGTCGACCATCGACACGGATATCCAGGTCGATGAGGCTGCGGTTTGCGATGCGTGGGCCGAAGTCATCGAGTTGTTTTTTCAGGTCGGTGACTTTGGCCCCTTGATTGGCCCAAGATGCGATCTGCTTGGCGCATTGGACTTGTTCAAAATCGAAATAAGGAAGTTTGTGGGCGACTTTGATACTCGGTAGCAGACCGATGCGATGCCAACGTCGCACGGCGCTGACGCGTGTCTTGATGAGGCTCGCGACCATCGCTGGGGTATAGAGTTGTTTTTGCGATGGGTCGTCGAGCAACCCGAGGGATGTCCACAGATCGTGTTCGTGGATCAGGATTGTGGTGCCTAGGCGGATCCGCTCTCGCAGGCTCGGATGGAGCATGGCTTGGATGTCGTCGTCGGGGAGTTCATCGGCTCCGATAACGACCAAGTCCAACTCGCCGGCGAGTTTCTCGGCGACCGTTGCGCGATGTTGCTTGAGCCATTGGCAAGCTTCCTTGCGGGTCATCGCCCCGAGCTTGCCCAACAAGCCGACCCGTTTGTTTTCGAGGATCACACTAGGGTGTTGGGTCATCGTTGGAATGCCATCGTTGGGGACTAAGTGCCCTCGGAGCCCAGGGAGAGATTCCAGTCCTTCATGGTTTCCAGTTGGGTCCGTTTGGTCATGTCGAACTGGAGGGGCGTAACGGTCACCCCACCCGATGCGAGGGCCATCAGATCGGTTTCGTGTTCGGTGGGTTTCGGTGGTGGATCGTTGGTCGACCAATAGTAGTTTCGACCCTTGGGGTCTTGGCGTTTGACGTAATGGTCTCCGTAGCGTTCGACTCCCATGGGGACCGTGTGGATGCGAGGCATTTTCCCTGCGCGGTAGTCTCGGGTCGCTTGGGTGGAGATGTTGATGTTGTAGAGTTCGGCCGAAAGACCTTGATAGTCGAGAATTTTCCGGATCAGTTGGACTGCGATGGAACCGGCGGCTTCGAAATCCGCATGCGGGTCTTCCTCGAGCGAAACGGCGATGCTTGGGATGCGAAAAAAGGCTCCCTCGATAGCCGCTGCTACGGTACCTGAGTAGAGGACATTGATACCGGCATTGAGTCCTCCATTGATTCCGCTGACGATCAACTCGGTGGGCTTGGGAGCCAATTCGGTAAGCCCCAGTTTGACGCAGTCTGCCGGTGAGCCTTCGACAGCCCAGCCCCGAAAAATCTCGCCGTCGAAGATCTGTTTGCAGGTCAACGGGGACAGATACGTGATCGAGTGTCCGACGCCGCTTTGTTCGGTCGCTGGTGCGACGACTGTAACGCGTCCTAAGGATTCGAGTGCGATGCGCAAAGCTCGGAGACCTGGGGCGTGGATTCCATCATCGTTTGCAAGGAGGATATTCAAGGTCATTGCCTTTACCAACGGATACCATCGCGCAGATTCGTCTTGTACCCCTTTTCGAATTCTTTGATATTCGGCTCGAGGCCCTCGGGGATTTCTTCGGGCAGTTGAATCAAGGGTTCGACGATCAGATCGCCGCGAAGTCCGTCTGGGCCTTTGAGGCCCTGCCCTTTGACCCGCAGTCGTTTTCCGCTGTCGCACATAATCGGAATGCGGATGGTCACGTCCCCCCTAAGAGCGGGCACATCGATTTTCGCCCCATAGACGGCTTCGGACAGGGTGATTGGAAGTTTCAGTTCGATATTGTTGCCGTTGATCTTCACTGCGTGATGCGGCTGCATTTGGATCGTGAGGATCAAGTCGCCGTTGGAATCACCGCGTATTGGATCTCCGAGTCCGCGCAGACGGATCTTTTTTCCGGGTGCAACATCGCTCGGGATTTTGACGCTGAGGTCCTCGGTTCGCCCATTCCCACGATTGAGTTTGAACTGGACCTCTCCCCCTTCGACCATGATACGCAGCGGGACGGAAATTTCGGCGGTGACATCGCCCGGTGAGGTCGACGGGGATTGCGGAGAGTACCTCGACGAGGAGTCGGACGAGGAACTTGGTCGCCGCGACCTGGAACGGGATCGGGAGGAATCGCCGGTGGCTTGAGCACCAGGCCCAGCACCTTGGAAGAAATCGAAGAACTGGAAGCCTTCGGAGTTCCCAAAGGCTTCACGGAAGTCGAAGCCTGACGGGCCACTTTGGGTTCCACCGAAGGGACCATTTCGGTACGCCTCGTAACCTTCTCCGTATTGATCGTAGAGCTTGCGCTTCTCCGCATCGTGGAGCGTGTCGTAGGCGACTTGGACACGCTGAAACTGCTCCTTAGCCTTCGCGTCATCTGGGTTCAGATCCGGATGGTACTTGCGCGCAAGTCCTCGGTAGGCTTTAGCGATTTCATCCGGGCTGGCCGTGCGGCTTAAACCCAGTGTTTTGTAGTAGTCTTCTGCCATATCCTGAGCGTTTTCTTTCGATATAAAATCGAGTTGAAAGGAAACTCGATTTTAACGTCATCGATCAAAAACGCACCCTCAAAAATCTGAATCATCGCAGGCAAATCGGATCGACTCGGCTGGCAATGGACCAAGGGTTGACTAGGCCTCTGGTTGGTGGCCTTCGTTCAGAAGGTCTGCTGGGACCATCTTCTCCTGCTTGCGATCCCAACCCATCATGCGGTTGGTCCGCCAGCTTTCGTTGGCCATATTGACGGCGACGACACCGGCGAGACCGAGTTCGATTGGGCAGTTGAGCGGTTCACCGTTTCGAAGATGGTTGTGCAGATTGGTATGGTGCAAGTTTTGGTCTTCGCCACCGGTCTTTTTGTGTTGTCCTAGGACCTTGCCGTCGGGATCTTTTGCGATCCAACCGTCGTTGTTGAAAAAGAGGGTGCCGTCATAACCCCGGATCAAGTGATCGACACGTACACGGTTGCCCATGGTTCCAAGAACGTAGACCGTCATGCCTCGGGGGTATTCGCAGATCATCTCGATATTGTCAGGCAGATCGCGTCCATCTGGCCATTGCCAAATGCCGCCCATCCCGACGACACGGCGAGGATAGAGCAGATTGCAAGCCTTCATGATGCGAGTGATTCGGTGGATGAATAGGTCGGTGCAGATACCGCCGGAGTAAGCCGAATAGCAGCGCCACTCGAAGTAATGGTTAGGATTCCAATCGATTTTTGGGGCCGTCCCGAGCCAAGCATTCCAATCCAGGTCGGCGGGCTTGTCTTTGTGCTGAGCGACCAGGTCTGGTTCACGCCAAGGCCCTGCGCCTTTGCTGTAGCGTCGGACATATTCGATTTGAGCTTGGAGTACCTTTCCGATCATTCCCTCTTGGATGGCTTTGCCCGCCGAGATGTAGCTATCGTCGGACATGGCTTGCACGCCGACTTGGACCGGTCGCTTGGTTTCTTTTTGCTTCTTGACGACGGCTTGTGCTTCTGGAATGGTGTGGGTCAGCGGCTTTTCGCAGTAGACCGCTTTGCCTGCTTCCATCGCATCGATGGTCATGGTCCAGTGCCAATGCTCAGGGGTTGCCACAACAACATAATCGATGTCCTTGTGTTCGAGCAATTTGCGGTAATCGGTCTCGGCATGGTCGGCCTGAATGGTGGCCTTGGCTTCTTCGGCCCTGGATTTCCAACAATCGGCCACGCACACCGGGTGCAGGTTGTTTTTCTCTTTGAGGTTGTTGATGACTCCCATGTGGGCTTTGCCGATGACTCCACCGCCGATGAGCCCTACTCCGAGTCGGTCGTTGGCTCCGACAACGCGTGCATAGCTTTTGGCCGACAGTTGGCTTACGGCCGTCGCTGCGACTCCGGCGGTCGCCAGGAAGGCTCGGCGTCCCAAGGCGCTGCGGTCGCTCGCTGGTGCTTGGGGTTGGGGTTGGCTGGCTTGCGCATGGGGCTTTGAAGCTTCACTCATGGGACATTCCTCAGACATTCTTGGTGGGGATGGACTCAGGTGGGTGCTAAGCGCAACTCCCCTCGGGAGAACCCCAGATGGTCAGAACGCTTCGCGTGAATTCAGGTGGACCGAGCATAGCAGGCCAGCGCGTCGGATGCAAATCCTCACAGACCCACTTCGGGCTACCTTCAACAACTCAGGACGTTAAGGGTTGGTGGCGCCCGAGAGGGCGTTGATCGATTCGCTCAAAGCCTTTTGCTTCATGACGATCTGGTCGCGCAAGGCCTGGATTTGCTTGAAGGTCGCCGAGATTTCCGAACGGGTTGTCTGGACGGTTTCCCCAAGTCTTGTCGCTTCGGCACCGATGACATCGAGCTCTTTCTTGTACTGAGCGAAGTCCTTATCCAACTTGGATCGTTCATCCTGACCGAGTCGGACTTGGTTGTCAGCGATGCCTTGGGATTTCTGCATTTCTGCCAGTTCACGTTGGATCAGCACGGCGTCTTGCAAGGCAGCGGTGATTTGGCGGCGAACTTCGCGAAATGCGTACTCGTAATCGTTGAGCGAGCGGACAAAGACTGGCGTGACGATTTTGATGATGTCCTGCTTACCAAGTTCGTTGGAAGTGGACGAATCGAAAACGATTCGGTCACCTTGCTTGAAGGAAACCTTGGCCCCATCTTCGCCCCGCTTGAGTCGCGCATCGACGGAGCGTCCGCTCAGATCGTAGAAACCACCCTCGGTTGCGTTGCGCTGTTCCTGAGCATCGACCTCGATGGTGTAGTCTTTCAGAAACTCGACTTGCACATAGACCTGCTCGGGCGGGGTCCCCTCGGGGGGACGGGATCCGTCGTTGAGGTAAGACTGCAAAACCCTGGCCTTGATCGCCTCTTTGACATTCAAACCGGACGGTTCGGCTGTCGCAAGTGCCGGATCGATCGAGAGCAAATTGGCGATCTCGTTCAAGTCCATTCGACCGAAGATTGCGGTGTCCTCGGACTTGGAACCCTCGGCAGCGAACGCATCGTGGGAATCGAGCGGCATGAGCTCATAGATCGACCAAGAAGGAAATCGTCCCGAACCGATGGCTGCGATTTGCTCGGCAGTCAATACGCTCGTAGGCTTGACCTTGATAATCCCTGCATTGGCTTCCGTGACCACAAACTCGCCAAGGTAAATCGAGGGCAGTAGACCCCGCTGGTCGCTGGACTCTCCAAAAACATGGACAATCGTCTGGGCGGTGATTCCAAGATCGACTGCGGGAGCTCCAGCAGGAGCGTTGGCGGCCGCTGGTGCTGCACCCTCGCCCGGATCGACCGGATTGAGAATCACCGGAGCGACCATACCGAGTTGCAAAGTAGCCTCGTTCTGAGCAAGGCCTGTAACGTTGGCTCCACGCCAGACCCGACCTCGCTCGACGCTTAAACGTTCGAGCTGCTTGGTCACTGGAACGTAGCTATCTAAGTCGGGATTCGGGTTGAGCTTATCGCCAGTGCGGACCTGATCGAGTTCTCGCTCCCGGTCAGCCACCTTTTTTCGAAGTGTGTCGTAAGCCTTCACATATCCGTTGCGGCGAGAGGCTACCCCAGCGGTAAAGAACAGAAAGCACCAAACCTGGATGAACATCAAAGAGACCAGGACGGCATGCAATGCCCCCCACTCTTTGACGGACTTGACCATCATCCAGATAAATAGGGCCAGGGTCAGGACGACCACCAACCACACTATCATTCCCATTAAGTCCATGAGGTCAGCCGTGATGGGTTAAACAAAAAAGGAACGTCTGCTGAATCGCTGAACTCGGCTATCATCGCCAAGTTTGCCAAGAATTCCCTAGCATAGTTGGAAATATTCGGCAGTCCTATTATTTTTAAGACAAATCCGATGGTAAGTTAGTGAAATTCGGGTGTCAAGCAACGATCCCCGGGGGGGTTGGGCCCCTTGGATCAACTTTGCTTGTTCTGTCGAATACCCTGGAGTTTTCCGATTCTCGAAGGCTTCGGGATTGTTCTACCTTTTCGAGCTTTTCGGCTTTATCCCGAAAAACTAGACCTTTTTCTAAACCCTACCATGGCCGAACCAATCATCAGCGTCAGTGGACTCCGTGGAATTATCGGCTCGGAGCTAACCCCGGAGGTAGCGATCCGATTTGCCAACGCATTTTGCAGCCAACTAGGTCCAGGGCCGGTCCTCTTGTCCCGGGACGGACGAACCAGCGGTCCTTTTCTGTGCGACGCGATCGCCTCGGCCATTGTCGCCTCGGGACGCGACTGCCTCGATTTGGACGTGGCCGCCACACCCAGTGTTGGCGTGGCTGTTCAAGCCTTGGGGGCCGCCGGTGCCATCCAGGTCTCGGCAAGCCACAATCCTCCCCCTTACAACGGCATGAAACTCTTCGGCCCAGAGGGTAGGGTCGTTCCCGCCGCATTCGGCAACCAAGTCCTCGCTGCCTACCGACAATGCCAAGAAGATCCCCAGAAGGCCACTTGGGCCCCTATCCAAAACATCGGCCTTCGCCGACGGATCGAGGATCCGCACCAAGCCCACTTGGACCGGGTCCTCGCGACCGTCGACGCGCAAGCCATCCGAAAATGCCGAATGAAAGTTCTCGTCGATAGCAATCACGGCGCAGGCTCAATCCTCGCAGCCCGCTTGCTCGAGGCCCTAGGCTGCGAATTTGTCATCCTGGGCGATCGGCCCGACGGGCAATTTAGCCACCCACCCGAACCGATCCTAGAAAACCTCTCGGCTGTCGGTGCGAGCGTTACCCAAGGTGGCTTTGCCGTCGGATTCTGCCAAGACCCCGATGCCGACCGTTTAGCCTTACTCGATGAACATGGAGCCTATATCGGGGAGGAGTACACGCCGGTGCTGTGCATCCTGCGCGCTCTGATGCAACATCGTGGACCCTTGGTCACCAATTGCGCTTCGAGCTCGATGACCGAAGACTTGGCCAGCAAGCACCAAGTCCCATTTTTTCGATCCAAAGTCGGAGAAGCCAATGTCGTCGATTGCATGCTCGAGCACGGGGCTCTCTACGGGGGCGAGGGGAGCGGCGGACCGATCGATCCCCGCGTCGTCCTGGTCCGAGACTCCATCGCCGGGATGGCGCAGATCCTCGATCTCATGGCAGCCACCGGACTTTCGATTTCACAGCTCGTCGGTCAACTGCCCACCTACTCGATGATCAAAGACAAAATGACCCTGAGCAAAGAAAAGCTCGAGGCATCGATCGGTCTGCTGGGCTCCAAACTACAAGCCGATTCGGTCAGCACCCTCGATGGAGTCAGGCTCGATTGGGCCGATCGATGGCTGCTGCTCCGGGCGAGCAATACCGAACCTTTGGTCCGTCTGATTGCCGAAGCGCCCGATCGCCAATCGGCCCAGGAGCTTATCCTGCGAGCAAAAACACTGATGGAAACCAACTGAAAAGGGACCTGGTCGAGGAACCGAGCCCCCCTTTTTTTGCCGATTTCTACCGGTTCTGAGTTGCGGGGCGTTTTCGTAAGCCGTTACATTAAACTGGCAGTCTATCCTCACCCGACTTCTTTTCCCTTCCTCTCTTCCCGGAGATTCCATTCCATGGTCGCCCCGAACCTCTCACCGCGGAAAACCGTAACACAATGGATCCAACGCCTTGCGATCGCGTCGATCCTAGGCACGCAAATCACCTGCGGGCCGACGAGTGCCTTAGCCCAAGACCCATCGAATGCGACACCCGCCGCAGCCACGAAACTCGGCTCACAACTCGATCCGTGGCTCAAAGCCCTCCAGCTCAAGACCCCACAGTTCACCCTCAGCGGTGTCGGCTCGATTCCCATCGATAACAAAATCCAACAAGTCGAACTTCAACTCGTTCGGCATTCGGATTCCCATTTCGAACTGGTGCTCAAGCATCCCGAATACGCGCTGACGATCGTACGGACCGAAGATCTCACGGCCGTGGTTCTGCCCAAGCATCGCAAGGTCTTTTGGGGTCAAGGCTCCGTCGATTCCGAGGATCACCTCGACAGCAGAGAGCTCCTTAAACGAACCATCAAAGGGACCACGCAAATCGCAGCCCCTTTCGAATTGATCAAGTTCCTCGACGGCAGTGCCGCCGCCGACCTGCTGATGGCTTCGAACCAAATCAAACCTCTGGCGCCTAAACCGACCTCGCAAGAATCCTCCGAGGACTCCACCTCTTGGCTAGTGACCGACGATGCTCGAATCACCCTGAGCCAAGCCGGTGCGGAGGGTCAGTTAGCGAGCGTCCAGGTTGCGATCAACGATGTGCAAGCAACCCTCGGACTATCCAACGAGCACAAGGAGGTCTTTCTGCGCCCTGAGGGCCAAAGCCCCCTCGACTGGATTCAAAGCCATTGGGGCGATTACGACATCGAGCCTATCGCGCGAGAAGAAATCGAAAGAACCATCGCCCGGGGCGTTCGCCGCGCCACGGAAGTCCTAGCCCCCTCGAGCCGATTGACCGAACCGAACCAGAAATCTCGCAAGATCGAGCACGGGGAACTTCGCTGGATCGATGGCCAACGGGTCGCCCTCTTGTACGGATCCCCCGAGCAAATCGGCAAAGCGCACGGCCAGTTGCTCAAGACCGAAGCGATGCGATGCATCGATTCGGTCCTCTATGGATTCGGCTTCGCTCAGACCATCGCCAACGGCCGTTGGTTCCGCAAAGACCTCGAGCGCGCTTATGTCCAACTCAAACCCCACATCCCCGAACGGCACTTGGTCGAAACTCGAGCCATGGCCAAGGCGCTCGACCTCGATGAACAACTCGTAGAGACCTTGAACGTCTTTCCGGAACTCTTCCACTGCTCGGGTTTCGCACTGATGGGAAATGCGACCGTCGATGGCAAGCTCTATCACGGCCGAGTGCTCGACTACATGACCGCTATCGGATTGCAAGACGCAGCGACGACCTTCATCGTCGCTCCCGAAGGACAAATACCTTTTGCCAACATCGGATACGCGGGATTCATCGGCAGTGTCAGCGGCATGAACGCCGAGAAAATCTCGCTCGGTGAGATGGGAGGCCGCGGCGAAGGCCAATGGAACGGAGTGCCGATGGCAACCCTGATGCGCCGAGCCATGGAGGAATGCGATTCGCTCGATGAGGTCAAGCAGCTTTGGAGCCAAAGCCCTCGGACTTGCGAATACTATTATGTCTTTGCCGACGGAGAGGAAAAATCCGCCGTCGGTGTCGCAGCGACCCCCGAGAAAATCGAGTTTGTCGAGCCAGGAAAATCCCACGAACTCCTCGGGCAGGGAATCCCCAACGCCGTGGTTCTCTCGGCCGGCTCGCGTTTGCAAGAACTTCGCAACCGCGTCGAGCAACAGTATGGCAAGATCGATGCGGCCGGGGCTATGCAACTGATGTGCCGTCCAGTGGCCATGGAATCGAACCTGCACAACGTCCTGTTTGTCCCTGAAGATGGCTTGCTCTACGTCGCCAACGCGAGCCACTCGAAGCCCGCGGCCGAAATGCCCTATACCAAACTCGACCTCGGAGCGTTGCTCCAAGAAATCGAAAAGCAGTATCCTCCAAAGGCCAAAGCCAAGTCCGCGGCCGCTCTGGACCAAAGACTTTTCGAAGCCAAAGACTCCCTGGCCATGGAGATCTCCAAAGAAGCCTCCCAAGACGCAAAACAGTGCTTAAATGGCCTGTGCTGGGAACCGCAAACCTTTCAGGTTCGGATCGATGATGCCGATGAAAAACAAAAACGCAGCGGCATCGATCGAATCGTCCGATTCCCGTCCCCGGTCTCTAGCGGTGACCCCATCAACGACTCGGTCGCCATGGAATGGTATCGGGCCACCAAGAAAGGACAGGAATTGGACCGAGCCCCTGCGATCGTCGTCGTGCACGAATCAGGACGCGGTATGACCGTAGGCAAAATGATCGCACGAGGACTCAGCAACCAAGGCGTCCATGCTCTGTTGCTTCAACTCCCCTCCTACGGACTTCGACGCAACCCAGCTTCGACCCGAAGCGAAGGCGAAACGCTCATCGCCGGCCTCAAACAAGGAATCGCCGATGCTCGACGCGCTTACGATGCAGTCGGCGCTTTGCCCGGCATCGATCCGCAACGCATTTCCATCCAAGGAACAAGCCTCGGTGGTTTCGTCGTCGCGACGACCACCGGCCTCGATGCCGTCTACCATCGCTCGATGATCCTCCTTGCTGGCGGAGATCTCTACGGAGTTCTCGCCAACGGCGATCGCGATGCGGCCAAAACCCGGCAGGAGTTGGCCAAAAGCGGAATCAGTATGGATCAAGCCAAAGAGGCTCTCTATTCGATCGAACCTCTGCGACTTGCACACCGCGCCGCGGCGGATCGGACCTGGCTCTTCTCCGGAACCCACGACACGGTCGTCCCACCGGTAAGCTCCAAGAAATACGCCGATGCGGCCAAACTGCCCGAAGGACACCACATCGAGTTGCCCGCAGACCACTACTCAGGCGTGGTCTTTCTCCCAAGCGTCATCCATCAGATGGCCACCCTCGCGGCCCAAGACCCCAGCGCGATCCCCGCGACATCCGTCCAGCGAACCAGTCCCTCCAAAGCAGACTAGCGACGGCTCGATCCAAGCAGCCCTCGAAAATAAGCGTTCTATTTGCTAGACTACAGACGTCTGGTTTAGGTCATGAATTTTTCTAGTGTTTCATTGAGGTGATTACGGTGACGATTACGCGCGTTGGAACGAATGAGAAGTACGCTGAAGGTTGGTCGGCTGTCTTCGGAGCGACCAAGTCCAAAAGCAGTGCGAGTGCTAAAGCTAAGAAAGCAACTCCTAAGAAAGCGGCAACCAAAAGCAGCTCAACGAGCCCAGCAGCAAAGAAAGCCGTAAAAAAGAAAACCACAGCAACGAAAAAAACGGCAACAAAAAAAACCGCAACGAAAAAGAAGTCCAAAAAGTAGCCACCAAACGGAAACGGTATGGATGACAAAGAAGAAGCTTACTTTCTAAGCCAAATCCCCGAATCGAGCGGATCGCGTTTTCGCGCCTCGAAGATCTCGGCAGTCCTGAGAAAAGTCATCCAACAAAAAGGCTACTCGGCAATCCAATCGGCCGACATGCTTCGAAACGCATGGGCCGATGCCGTCGGCCAAAGCCTCGCAAGCCAAACCCAAGTAGGTAAGGTCGAACGAGGACAACTGACGGTCCTCGCAGCCAACAAGGTCGTGGCCAGCGAACTCGATTACATGAAGTCCCAAATCCTCAAATCGCTCAAAGAGAAACTTCCCGAGTTCTCGATCCGTTCCCTCCGAGTCCGTTGCGATGCGCACCGATGATCTCCCGGATCCTAGTACTCCCGATGATGGTACTGAGGGCGATGCGGGATTGGCCAAGACCTACGCCCTGAGACTTGCCTATGATGGGACCCGATATGCCGGATGGCAAATCCAACCCAACGGGCTTGCGATCCAAGAAGTCCTAGCCCGCAGCATCTCCAAAGCCATCGGCCATGAGGTCATCGTCCATGGCAGCGGCCGGACCGATGCAGGGGTTCATGCCCAAGGACAAGTCGCCGCGTTCTCAACCTCGGTCTGGAACCACGATCCGATCAAGCTCGTGCGGGCCATCAACCGATTCCTCCCCCGCGATATCTCCGTGCTGCACTGCCAAAGAGTCGTCGATCGATTCGATCCGATTCGAAACGCCTTATCCAAGAGCTATCGATACACGATTCGCAATTCCAATGTCCCAGACCCCTTAAGGTACGGCTATCACTGGTGGATACCTCGGGAGCTCAATGTCCAAGCGATGCAACAAGGGTCCGTCAAACTGCTAGGAACCCTCGACTTCAAAGCCTTCGAAACCCTGGGATCGAATCGCAAAACCTCGATACGGACCGTGCAAAAACTCCAAGTAACCCAAAGCGATGCACTTGAGGGTCGCGAGATTACCATCGACATCCAAGCCGATGGATTTTTGTACAACATGGTCCGCAACATCACCGGTGCACTGGTCGAAATCGGCAGAGGACGATTCGATCCGATCTGGCTCGAAGAATGCCTAAAGTCCCGACAGCGCGCCCTGGAAAGTCAAACCGCTCCGGCACGCGGACTTTGCATGATGAACGTGGAGTACCCTGCCTGGATCTACTTCGATTCAGATCCCTATTCATCGGAAACGACCCAAGGAGTCTAAGCGATGGTACTAAGCGGCTTGGATGTTCTGCTCGCGCAATCGAGTGAAATCCTCCACGGCAAAAAGGTCGGAATCGTAACCCATGCGGCCGCGATCGATCGAAACCTACGCAGCAGTATCGAAGCCATCGGCACGATCCCAGGGATTCAGATCCTGAAAATCTTCGGCCCCGAACACGGACTCCATGGACAAGCACAGGACCTCATCGGCGTTGCAGATCAGGAAGCAATAGGGATCCAAACTCAAGTCGTGAGCCTCTATGGAAAAAACTTCGAGAGCCTCAAACCGACGGTTGAACAACTCCAAGATTTGGATTTCTTGGTGATCGATTTGCAAGACGTTGGGGCTCGGTTCTACACCTTCCAAGCGACCATGAAGTACTCTATGGAAGTCGCCTTACCGATGGGCCTCGATGTACTTGTGCTCGATAGGCCCAATCCCATCGGAGGTTTGCAGGTCGAAGGCCCTGGGGTTTGCAAAGGCTTTGAGAGTTTCGTCGGGGTCCATTCCATCGCGGTCCGACATGCAATGACCATCGGGGAACTTGCATCCCTCTACCAAAAAAACATCGCGATGCAGCATCCAGGCGCAAAACTCGGTCAACTCCACGTCGTTGCATGTCAGAACTGGGAAACCGATCGATACTTCGACGAGTGCAAAATCCCCTGGGTTCTTCCCTCCCCAAACATGCCGACGCTCCAGACGGCCATCGTCTATCCAGGCCAATGCTTGCTCGAAGGCACCAACTTGAGCGAAGGTCGCGGAACGACCCGTCCGTTTGAGATTTGCGGTGCGCCCTGGATCGATGCGATTGGCCTGAGCCAAAGGATGAACAAACTTGATTTACCAGGCGTGAAGTTTCGACCCGTATGGTTTCGTCCGACATTCCAAAAGCATGCGGGTATCGATTGCGGAGGTGTCCAAATCCACGTACTGGACGCAAAGCGTTACGCTCCGGTCAGAACCTCTCTGGCGCTGCTGATCCAGATGCGCAATGAGTCACCCGAGCAGTTTGGCTGGCGAAGCGAAATCTATGAATTTGTTTCCGATCCGATCGCTATCGATCTGCTGTTTGGATCGAGCAAAGAACGCTTGGCCATCGAGCAAGGAAGGACTTGGGAGCAGATCGCCGAGTCCTGGACGGCACAAGAGGAGGCCTTCAGGGAACAGTCCAAAGAGCATTGGATCTACCCTAGGTAATGCATCGCGTCGCGCAAGCCATTTGAATGCAGTCTACTTGGACCAGTCGCGCCGCTGCCGGGAGCTTGGGATCCCCATTTTCTTTCTGTACTTGGTGATGGTGCGTCGCGCAACACCCAAGCCGTGCTTGTGGAGTTCATCCATCAATTCGTCGTCGCTACAAGGCCGGGTTTTATCCTCCTTGTCGATGATCTCTTGGAGCTTGAGCCGGATCGTCTCGTAAGCGACATCTTCGCCGTCGGCTGTCTGGGTGCCGAAGACAAAGAACCTACGAAGAGGGAAAATTCCCCGGGGCGTTTGAATCCACTTGTCATCGACGGCTCTGGAGATCGTCGTGACGTGCACTCCGACCTCGTCTGCAATCTGCTGCATTTTCAGAGGGATAATCGCCTCGGGACCTTCGTCGAGAAACTTCCGCTGGTGTTTGACAATCGCTCCTGCTACACGGGCCAAAGTGCGTTGGCGCTGCTGAATTGATTCGATCAGCCACTGCGCACTTCCGACCTTTCGCTTGATGAACTCCTTTTCCTCTTCGGTCGCTTTGGGATCCATCAAACGTCGACGGTAGTAATCGCTGATACGAAGCGAAGGGATATACTCATCGACGAGTCGAACCACGTACTGATCATCGTCTTGCTGCTCGACGAGCACATCGGGAGTGACCAGAGGAACAAAAGAATCCATAAACGATGCACCCGGCTTGGGGTTGAGCTTATGGAGCTCTTCGCGAACTTTTTGGATCGTATCGATCGAATAGCCGGTTTTTTTCTGGATGGCCAGCATGCGGTTTTCCGCCAGATCATCCAGGTGATTGTTGATGATGATCCGCATTTTATCGGCCATCTCCGTCGCATCGGAGATTTGGTTCAGCAAACATTCCCTAAGCGATTTCGCGGCAATACCCGCCGGCTCCAAGCCCTGAACTACCCGCAATGCCTCCTCCGCCTTGGGGATATCCTCAGGCTTGTGGTCCGGAGGCAGCATGTCGATCAAAGAGGAGTGGAAATATCCCCCGTCGCGAGCGTCCAAGCAAGAAATGATCCGCTCGGCAATCTTCTCGACATCGTCGTCGATGTCCAGCTCGGCAAGCTGATGAAGAAGATAGTCATTGAGCGACTCGGGCCGCTCGAGTGCGTTGGCCATCAAATCGTGTTGACGGTCGGAGTCCTCTTGGACCCGGTTGCTCGAGCGACGGAAATCGTCAAAGGTATCGGGCATGTCATTGCCCATGTTCTCAAGACGCTCGAAATCCTCGGCATTTGAGGAATCCTCGCGAACGACCAACTCCCGCTCGTCCTCGGTCTTCGAGGACTTCGACGGCTCATCCCCCTCCGGCTCCTCGTCAGGTAGGTTCTCGTCGCGCTCGGCAACCTCGAGCATCGGATTTTCCGCCATCTCTTGCTCGATCCGCTCTTGAAGCGCCTGGATCGGCAACTGAAGGATCTCCATCGACTGGATCATCCGAGGAGCCAGTTTTTGGGTTTGTATTTGACG
>Ga0207941_1000275_pt1 | contig 16310 bp, 16 predicted proteins | sample LakMenEpi13Sep12_FD_150695 | JGI IMG/M metagenome (GOLD analysis project Ga0207941, IMG submission 150695) | Freshwater microbial communities from Lake Mendota, WI - 13SEP2012 deep hole epilimnion (SPAdes) | ecosystem: Environmental > Aquatic > Freshwater > Lake > Epilimnion/Euphotic zone ...
CGACAAGTTGGTCAACTGGGACTTCGTCGCCGCCAACCTGGCCGCCGCCTGAACGCCCCTTCCCCCCCGGCCCCATAGCTTGCCGGGGGGATTCTCTTTTGCCATTGCTGCACGCCTCCCTCAGCGAAGACCCAAGGGCTTGGCGCTCGCCAACACGGCTTCCGGGGTGATCAGCATGGCGTCCCCATAGGAAAAAAAGCCATAGCCTGCCGCAATCGCCTGCCCGTATAGGGCCAGCAACCGCTGGCGACCGATCAGGGCACTCACCAGCAGCAGCAACGAACTGCGCGGCAGATGGAAATTAGTTAGCAGTCCTTGCACCACCGCGAAGCGGAAACCGGGGCGGATCACCAACGAGACACGACCCTGGTAGGGCCGCAATTGGCCGCCGTTGAGGGCCGCCACCGCCTCCAGGCAACGCACGCTGGTGGTGCCAATTGCTATTACCCGGCCGCCCCGGGTCCGGCAGGCCTCCACCTCGGCCACCAAATCGGCGCTCACCTCCACCCACTCGCTGTGCAATTGCAACTGGCGTAGATCTTCCTTTTCCAGGGGCCGAAACGTGCCCAAGCCAACGTGCAGGGTGATCGGTGCGATCGTCACTCCCCCTGCCGCCAGGGCCGCCAAGAGGGCATCACTGAGATGGAGGCCGGCAGTCGGCGCCGCCACCGCCCCGGGGCGGGCGGCGTAGCGGGTCTGATACCGCTGGCTATCCTGGGCCACGGAACGGTGGATGTAGGGGGGCAGGGGCACCTCCCCATACAGATTGAGCAGGCGTTCCAAATCTGCCGCTTTGCCATAGCCCGCTGGAAAGCGAACGATCCGACCGCCACTGGCCCCATCCACCTCCCGCACCTGCACCTTGAGCGGCGCCCCGGCAGGAGCCGCCGCAATCGGTCCCTGCAGCTCCAACCACTCCCCAAGCCGCACCCGCTTGGCAGGGCGCAGCAGGCACAACCAATCCGCCGCCCCTGGCTCCGGCTGGGCGGTGCCTTCAGACCGCCACGGTTCCAGCACCAGAATCTCAATGCTGCCACCACTGGCCCGTTGGGCCCGCAGGCGGGCCTTCATCACCCTGGTGTCGTTGACCACCAGCAGATCGCCCGGCCGCAATTCCTCGCTTAGATCCCATACCCGTCGATGGCGACTGGTTGGCTCAGGCCCCACCACAAGCATCTTCGCCTCGTGCCGCGGCTCCGCAGGCACTTGGGCAATGGAAGCCTCCGGCAACTCGTAGTCATAGCTGGAGAGACATTCATCGGCATCGGCCGGTGGATCCACCTGGTCGGCCCAGGGCCCAGCGGCCGAAGGGCCAGAGGCCAAGGGGCCAGGGGCCCAGTCGCCAGCGCTCTGCGGGAGCGGGTTATCGGTCGCCGGATCCGGGACCTGGTTCGGATCAGAGGGCAAGTGTTTCGGGTCGATCTTCGATCAGGGAGGCGAGATCCTTGAGGAAAGCGGCCGCATCGGCTCCGTAGATGACCCGGTGATCACAGGTGAGATTTACCTGCATCTGCCGCCGCACCGCAATCGAGCCATCCTTGAGCGCCACCACCACCGGCCGGGAGGCCGCCACGGCCAGAATGGCGCCGGTGCCGGGCGGCAGAATCGCATCAAAGCGATCAACTCCGAACATGCCCAGGTTCGAAAGCGTGAACGTGCCCGTGCTGTACTCCTCCGGCTTGAGTTGCTTGGCGCGGGACCGTTTGACCAAATCGGCCCATTGGCGCGAAATGCTGTACAGATCGTTCTGGTCGGCGTTGGCCAGCACTGGCGTAATCAAGCCGCCGTCCTCCATGGCCACGGCCACCGCCACGTTCACCGCCTTGGGATAGGCCATGCCGGCTTCGCTCGTGGCCGCATTCACCTGGGGATGGCGGGCCAGGGTGAGCGCCACGGCCTTGGCCAGCAGCGCCGTCATCGTCACTCCCTTCGGCTTCACCAGTTGATAAAAAGCATCCAGCTTGTCGGTGCTGATGGTGTAACCCACCCGGAAGCTGGGCACCGCCAGGCTGGCAACCATGTTGCGGTTGACCGCCTGCTGCAAGGTGTTGAAAGCCACGGTCTCGCCGGGGCGGCCAAAAGCCTGGCCCGCCGGCGCCGGCGCTGCCGCTGGCGCTGCCGCAGCCACGGTCCCAGCGGCAGGGGTTGGGGTTAGGCCACTGGCGGCCGGGGCGGTGCCTTCGGCCACCCGGGGCACACTCACCGGCTGGCCAGCGGCCTGCTGCACATCTTCGGCCTGGATGCGGCCATGGGGGCCACTGCCCCGCACGCTCTCTAGGGCCACTCCCAGTTGACTGGCCAGCTTGCGGGCCCGGGGGGTGGCCACCAGGCGGCCATTCGAGGCAGCGGCTGCAGCAATCGGAGCTGCCGCGGCGGCGGCAACAGGGACTGGCGCCACAGATGGCGGCGCTGCAGACACCGGGGTTGGGGCTGGTGCGGCTACTGCCGGGGCAGGCACCGCAGGTGCTGCAGGCGCCGGAGGCACAGAAGGCGCTGCAGACGCAGATGCTGCTGCAGATGCACTTGCGGCAGCGGCACCAGGGGCAGGTGCCTGGGCCCGGACCGCCCCAATCTCGGCTTCGCTCTCGACGATCAGGCCAATCGTTTCGCCCACGGGCGCCGTGCCACCTGCCTGCACCAGGACTGCAGCCAGGAATCCCTCCTGAAATGCCTCCACGTCCATGTCGGCCTTGTCCGACTCGACCACAAGGACGGATTCGCCCCGGTTGACCCGATCCCCGGGTTTTTTGAGCCACTCGACAATCTTGCCCTCCGTCATCGTGGAGCTGAGGGCGGGCATGAAGATGTCGTGGGTGGCCACAGGCAGGCTGCCGCTGGTAACGGGCCGGATCCTAACCAGCTCCCTCCATCGCCTCGATCACGCCATCGCGAACGACAACAGCCGCCTGGAGTTTCTCGACCAGGTTGTCGCCCACACCAACCTGGCAAAAGCTCTCCAGCTGGCCCTGGTCCACGATCTCTTCCATCCCCAGCTCACGCACCTGCCGTTGTTGATCAAGCACCTGGCGCTTCTGTTCTTCAAGCTCGGCCCGCTTGGCGGCCACCTGCTGCTGCAGGGAACCCACTTGTTCTTGAACGCGGGGATCGAGGGGATTGATGCTCTGGCGACGGATTTCGTCCACCAGCCGCTGACCCTCCTGCTCCAGCTGGGCTAACTGCTGGTCAAAGCTGCTGATGGCATTGCTGAGTTCCCGCTCGGCATCCTCCTTCCAGCGGGGGGTTACCACCGCCCGGACCGTGATCTGGCGCTTGATCGTGAAGGTCGTGCCGTCGGCCATGTTTCTGAAAAGTCAGAACCAAGGCTCTCAGCCCATGGTGCTGGGGTCAACCGGGAGGACCGAACCCCAGGCCCATCAGATCGGTTGCCAGCGGTGTCCCGCTAGGGCTATCGAAACGGCGATTCAGCTGTAAAGCGCCTCAATCGCCGCCGCGTCCCGCTTGGCAATCCGATCCCGCCGTTGCTTGAGGGTCTGGGTCAGCAGACCGTTCTCAATCGTGAACGGCGCCACAACGGCCACACCAGCAAGCCGTTCATCGGGGCGGGACCCCGCTCGGGCAGCCAGAACCCGATTGAATTCGCGGCTTAACGCCTTGAGCAGCGCCGGATCGGCCGGCAACGAACCGGCCTCCCCAGCCTCGGACCCCTTGGAGACAGGCAGACCCTGCTCCGACGCCCAGGCGGCGAGGGCCTCGGCCTTGGGCACCAACAGCAAGCCCAGCTGGCGGCGATCCTGGCCCACCACCATCACCTGCTCGACCATGGGTAAAGCGGCCAAGGCATCCTCCAGGGGGCCGGGTTCAATGTTCTCGCCACTGCTCAACACAATCGTGTCCTTGGCCCTGCCAGTGAGCACCAGGGTGCCATCGGCCATTAACAGTCCCAGATCGCCGGTGTCAAACCAGCCCTCGCCATCAAGCACCTTGGCAGTGGCCTCCGGTTTGCCCCAGTAGCCCGCCATCACCTGGGGGCCCCGGGCCAGCACCAGCCCCCGCTCGCCGATCGCCAGGGTCCGGCGGCTTTCCGGATCCACGATCCGCAGGGACGTGTCCGCAAGGGGCTGGCCCGCACTGCCGCGGCGATTGGCCCACTGGCGGCGGCAGGTGAGCACCGGGCTGGTTTCGGTGAGGCCGTAGCCCACCAGCAATTCGATGCCCACCGCCTCAAAAAAGCCATCCACATAGGGAGCCAGGGCGCCGCCACCGCTGATGGCGGTTCGCAACCGACCCCCCACCAACTGCTGACGCATTCGGGGCCACAGCTGGGCCGCCGCCAGGGCTTCGGCCGGCCAGCGGGCCAGGCTTTCGACCTGGGCCCGCAGGCGTGTTGAGGACGCTTCAGGGGCCAGGGTCAGATCCCGGGCGGTGCGGCGGGCGGTGTGGAACGCCCTGCTGTTGGCGAGGGCCGCCCGCAACAGCCGCTGGCGGCCAGGGGGCATGGCCGCCAGGGCATCTTCGAAGCCCGAGAGGATCGCCTCCCAGAGGCGCGGGACACTGACCATGTAATGGGGACGAACCCGCTGCAGGTCATTCTTGAAATGGCGCAGGGTTGTGTAGGTCTGGCGGCAGCCGCAGGAGAGCAGGAAATATTCGACACTGCGCTCGTAGGCATGCCAGATCGGCAGCACACTCAAGACTTCGTCACCCGGCTTGGGGTCGACCAACGCCCCCAGGCTGCGTACCTGATGCAGCAAGTTGCCATGGCTGAGGGGCACACCTTTCGGTTCGCCGGTGGTGCCCGAGGTGTAAAGCAAGGTGGCCAATCGCCCCTCGCCGCCGCTGGGCGCCGCCGGCAGCGGTGCGGCAGCGCCCTGGGCCATAAAGCTCGTCCAGCTAAGGCATGGCAAGTTGCCCTGACTAAGGGCAACGGGGGCTTCCCCCTCCAGCAGCACCACGAACCGCAGGCGCTGGCGGGCCTCAGCGTCTAACGCTAGACGGTCCAGCAGGGCCGCCGATTCGACCACCAGGCCCACCGAGCCCGAATCGGCCAGGATGTAGCGCAGTTCTTCGACAGGGGCGCTGCTGCCGCGCACCGCGTCAGCAGCGCCGCAGCGCATCAGCCCCTGGTCCGCCACCAACCACCGGGGGCCGTTTTCAGCGAACAGCGCCACCACCTCACCACCGCCCAACCCCAGGGCCGCAAAGCCGGCGGCGGCCTGGTCGATGCGTTGGCGCAGGGCGCTGAAGCTGACGGTTTGCTTGTCCTCGGTGTCATGGGGGGCCACCAGGGCTACGGCATCGCCGTATTGGCGCTCCAGTTCTGGCCAGAGCTGGTCGAGCCCTTGCAGGGCGCTCCAGTCATGGCGGCGGGCCTGGGCCTGCCTATCTGGCTCCGGATTCGACCAGTGGATCTCGGCGGGCAACGCCATCAGCAAGCGGCGACGTGCCCAATGGTTACCACCCCGGCAGCCGTTCTGCCGGCTGCGGCGGCCGAAGCGTCAGGTCGAAGTGACGGCCAAAGGCCGCAATCAACGGGGCGCGCAGGCTCTTGGCGCTGAGATCAGGCCGCCAATCGCAAAGCCTGCCCACGGGGCGATCCCGCAGGCCGCAGGGCACGATCGCGCCAAAGGACTGCAACGAACAGGAAACGTTGAGAGCCAGGCCGTGCTGGCTGATCCAGCGCTTGGCCCCCACGCCGATCGCCGCCACCTTGTGGCCATCAAGCCATACCCCCGTCAGGCCCGTACAGCGCTCGGCCGTCAAGCCGTAATCCCCGAGCAGGTCGATCACCACCCCTTCAAGGGCCCGCAGATACCCATGCAGATCGCTGCCATGGCGGCGCAGATCGAGGATGGGGTAGAGCACCAGCTGGCCAGGACCATGGTGGGTCACCTCACCGCCGCGGTCGATGCGAAACAGGGGCAATGGCGGTGTCTCAATGTCAAAGCCCAGGTGATCAAGGCTGGCCCCACGGCCCAGGGTGTAACAGGGTTCGTGCTCCAGCACGATCAGGGCCTCGGGGCCGCTGGGGGCCTCCAGCAGGCGCTGCTGCAGTCGCCGCTGCCAATCCCAGGCCCGGGGAAAGGCCACCGGCGCCAAGGCTTCAAAAAGGATTGCAGATCGTTTCGTGGCCATCACTCCCGTTCCTAGCGTGGGGGAGCATGAAGCGCCCTGCGATGCGATGAAGCTTCTGATCCACGGCCGGAATCTCGAGATCACGCCAGCCATCCGCGAGTACACCGAAGCCAAACTGACCCGGGCAATCCACCATTTCGAATCCTTTGTCAAGGAGGCGGATGTGCACCTCTCCGTGGCCCGCAACCCCAGGGTTTCCCAGCAAACGGCGGAAGTCACGATTTATGCCAATGGCGTTGTGGTGCGCGCCCAGGAACGCAGCGAAAATCTCTACGCCAGCATCGACCTGGTGGCGAGCAAACTGGCTCGCCAGCTCACCCGCTACAAGGACCGCATCCAGGCCCGTGAGCATGGCAACACCCCGCGTGGCGCCATCCACCTGGGCGAAGTGCCCGCCATCGACCAGGAGATCACCAGCACGGCCACCTTGGTGGAAGGCAAGCAGCCGGCCCTGCCCCAGCGGGGGGTACGCCGCAAATATTTCGACATGCCAGCGATGTCCCTCGACGAGGCCCTCCATCAGCTCGACCTCATCGACCACGATTTTTATGTCTTTCGCGATGCGGCCAATGGCGACATCCAGGTGGTGTATCACCGCAACCACGGCGGCTTCGGAGTGATCCAGGCCAAAGGAGCGTGAGCCGCGACCTACCCGACCTGGCCCCACTGATTGATCACGCCCTGTTGGATCCCCACCAGGGCCATGGGGCCATTTTGCGCTGCTGTGATGAAGCCCGCCATTTCGGCTTTGCGGGGGTCTGCCTGGCCTCCCGTTGGGTGGCCGTTGCCCGGGAGCGATTGCCGATAGGGGGGGCGGTGCGGCTGATTTCGGTGCTGGGCTTTCCCTTTGGGGCCATCCCCGCCGCCGTGAAGCTCGCCGAAGCCGAGGCCGCCGCCGATGCCGGTGCCGACGAACTGGATGTGGTGCCGGACTTCGGTGCCCTGGCCGATCGGGACAGCCGTCAGTTGCTCGACGACCTGGCGGCGATCACCAGCTTGGGGCTGCCCGTAAAGGTCATTGTTGAGAGCGGCCGGCTGGAGGCCGAAGCCCTCGAACTGTTGGTGGAAGTCAGCCTCGATGCCGGAGTTCGATTCCTCAAAAGCGGCAGCGGTTTCGGTCCCCCCGTTACTGTCGCCCAGGTGCAGCGGCTGCGGCAACTGGCCCGAGGTCGGGCCGGCATCAAGGCCTCCGGGGGCATCAATAGCCTGGAACTGGCCCTTGACCTGGTCGAGGCCGGCGCCACCCGCCTGGGCACCAGCCGCGGCGTGGCGCTGATGGAAGCCCTGCGGCGGGGTCCCCAAGGCGCCACATCCGAGCCCGAAAGGCCATTGCCGTAGGACACAACCGTGGCCGATCGCACCTTGGAGGGCCTGGCCCTGATCAGCCGACCCCTGGGCGAAAACGATCGGCTGTTGACCTTGCTTAGTGAAGCCGAAGGCTTGACCCGTTTGGCAGTACCCGGCGCCCGGCGTCCCCGCAGCAGCCTGGCCGCTGCCGTGCCCTTCGCCCTGCTGCAACTCCAGGTGGGGGGCGGTCGGGGCCTGCAGCGGGTGCGGCAGCTGCGGGTGTTGCGGCACTACGGGCACCTGGGCCAGCGGCTCGAAACCCTGGCCGCCGCCCAGGCCCTCGTGGAGCTTTGTCTGGCGCTAGTGGCTGAGGTGGCGGCCCCTGGCATGCTCGCCGACCTCCTTTTGCAGCTCGGCCGCCTCGAAGACGTGGTGCAAGAGCGCAGCCACCGCAGCGAAGCGCTGGCCATTGCCCTGCAAGGCAGTGTGCACCTGCTGGCGTTGGGCGGGTTTGCCCTGCCACTGCAACACTGTGCCCGCAGCGGTGATCGCCTCGATCCCCCCCTTGGTGACTGGGAATGGCGCTGCAGCCTGATCCCCAGCGAAGGCCTGGTGATCGGCGCCCAGGCGGGGGCGCGGGTGCTGCTCAATGCCTCCGAGCTGGCTCTGCTGCAGCGTCTGCCCCGGCCCCAACCGCCGCGCCGCCGCGATGGCGCCCTGATGGGACCGGAAACGGTATGGCTCCATCTGCTCGACCTGGTGGAGGCCTGGTGTGGTGAACACCTCGGCCGGCGCCCCCGCGCCTTCAGACTGCTGCGCACCGGCTTTGAATCCATGCCCCAGCCCATGCCGGAAAAGCGATGAGTACGGATCCAGACAAAACCGCACGGGGGCTGGCTGGCGTGCTGAGCCGCGATGGCTTCCGCCGGCTCTGGCTTGGCCAGATCTTTTCCCAGCTCGGCGATAAGTTCTACATCGTGTTGATGGTGTTTCTGATCGCCCAGTACTGGGTGACGGACACCCCCGGGGCGGATTCCGCCCTGGCGGAGGCGGCGGCTGCCATCCGCATCAATCTCGAATCCCGGGCCCAGGTCATCACTCTTTTGGCCACAGGGATCTACGTGGCCAACACAGTGCCCGCCATGCTGCTGGGCACCGTGGCGGGGGTTTGGGCCGACCGCTGGCCGAAGCGCTCGGTCATGGTGATCTCCAACGGCGCTAGGGCAGTGCTGGTCTTGCTGGCGCCCCTGGCCCTGTTGCCGGGTCCGGTGTGGCTTGGCCTTAGTTGGGGCTACTGGGCCCTCGTCGGCATGACCTTTTTGGAATCGGTCCTCACCCAGTTTTTCGCCCCGGCGGAACAGGCCGCCATTCCATTGCTGGTAGGTAACCACCAGCTGTTGGCGGCCAATTCCGTCTATCAGACCACCAGCATGGCCGTCACCATCGTCGGTTTCGCTGTCGGTGATCCGGTGCTGCGGTTGCTGCATAGTCTGTTGGCCACGTTGGGCCTGCGCCACGGCGAATTCCTGCTGTTGCCCCTTTGCTATGGCCTTGCGGCCATTGTGCTCGCGGGCATCAATCTGAGCGAACCGCCCCGCCAACCCCGCAGCGCCACCGTCTGGCAGGAAATTGGCGAGGGTCTTGTGGTCCTGCGGGAGCGACGTAGCGTGCGCTCGGCGATGTTGCAATTGGTGCTTTTGTATAGCTTGCTGGCAGCCTTATACGTGCTGGCCATTAGCCTGGCGGCCGCCATCAGCCAGCTGGGGCCCACCGGATTTGGCACCCTGCTAGCCATGAGCGGTCTGGGTCTAGCCCTTGGGGCCGTGGCCATGGCCCAACTGGGTGACCGCTTCAGCCGCAGGCTCCTGGCCAGCACGGGGCTGGGCACTATTGCCGCTTCCCTGTTATTGCTCGGTCAGTTCCGGGGACACCTGGCCATCACGTTGCTCCTCTGCGCCGTGCTTGGGGTGGGTTCAGCCTTGCTGGCGATCCCGGCCCAGACCACGATTCAAGAAGACACCCCCGAAGACCAAAGGGGCAAGGTATTTGGCCTGCAAAACAACCTCATCAACATCGCCCTCAGCCTGCCCCTAGCTCTGGCCGGTACGGTGGTTTCCCGATTCGGCCTGTTACCGGTGCTCTGGGGGCTGGCAGCCTTGGCGATTCTTGCAGCCCTCAGCGAACAGCCTTGGCGTGGCTGCTAGCTTGATGGGCTGAACGCTTAGCAACGGTGTCGCACATTGCCTGGCTGGGCAAGAAATCCCCGTTTTGCGGCAATGTCACCTACGGATTGAGCACAACTGAAGCCCTGCGGCGCAGGGGCCACTCCGTCAGTTTCATCCACTTCAACACCCCGCCCACCGGACTAGGTCGCCACGACGCCAATGACGGCGAAAGCCCAGCTTCTTTGGCCGCAGCCTTGGCCAGCAGTGAAAGTACCGAGGTGGTAACCCTCCCCTACTTGGTCAAGTCCCAGGTTTACACCATTCCTTCACCTGGGGCCCAGCGGGAGTTAAGGGAATCGCTGGAGCGGCTGCGGCCGGATCTCGTCCATGCCAGCCTCACCCTTTCACCCCTGGATTTCCGGCTTCCCGATCTTTGTCAACAGCTGGGATTGCCCCTGGTGGCCACCTTCCATCCGGCCTTCGATGCGGGACTGCGCAACCTCACCGCCGGCACCCAGCAGCTCACCTATCAGCTATACGCACCCTCCCTGGCCCGCTTTGATCGGGTCATCGTGTTCTCGGCGCTGCAGGCTGATCTGCTCGAACGGCTCGGGGTACGCCGCGATCGACTGGCCATCATTCCCAACGGCGTGGACACTGACCTGTGGACCCCATCGCCCCACTTCGATTCGCCGAACTTGGCGGAACTGCGCCATCAGTTTGAGGGGCGACGGGTCTTTCTCTACATGGGTCGTCTTTCCACGGAAAAAAACGTCGAGGCCCTGCTGCGGGCCTGGCGGCTGGTACGTCCCGAGGGGTGTGTTCTGCTGATCGTCGGCGATGGCCCCTTGCGGGGGCTGCTCCAATCCCAGGCCGAAAACGATGTGATCTGGTGGGGCTATGAAGCCAGCCTGCCCCGGCGGGTCGCCCTGCTGCAGTTAGCCGAAGTCTTTTTGCTGCCCTCCCTTGTGGAGGGGCTCTCCTTGGCCCTGCTGGAGGCCATGGCCACCGGTACTGCCTGCGTTGCCACCGATGCCGGTGCCGACGGCGAAGTGCTGCAGGGGGGTGCCGGCATCGTGATCAGCACCCAGGGCGTTACCACCCAACTGCGCACCCTGTTACCTGTCCTGCGGGACCAACCGGTGCTGACCGCCGAACTGGGGCTACGGGCCCGGGCCCGGGTTCAGGAGCGCTACACGCTGGAGCGCAACATCGACGCCCTTGAAAAGCTATACGCCGAGCTGACGCTCCAAACCATTGCTGTCTGAAGCCACTAGGTGAAGGCCCTGGCGGAGCTGAATCAATACCGCTCCGGCACCGGAGCCCGCCAGGTGAGTGCCACTCCGTCGGCGCGCAGTGCGCCGGCCCGCTGCTCCAGGCTGCGACGATCGACCCGCCACAGCCGATAGAGCCCGGCCCGCCCCAACTCCTGCACCTTCAGACCTTGCCAATGGGGAGCTGCGGCCGTGGCCCGGTCGATGACCACCAGAACGCTGGGCTGCTGGTCTGGGGTGGTGGGAGTTTGGCCCCGTCGACGCTCGTAACGGAGGCGATCCGCCAGGTTGACGATCGCCCGGGGCTTGACTCCCTCGTAGATCACCAGCCGGCGGCTGTAGTAATGCAACGAGGGCTTGAGAATACCCACCATTGCCAGGGGTTCAGCCGGGGGGCTTTGGCGCAGGACGGCCGCGGCCATCTGGCGCACCGGCAGGCCCCGCAACCGATCCCCCAGGCTCCAGGCGGGAACCAGCACTAGAGGCACAAACAACACCAGGGGCGCCTGCAGGGCCAGCAGCCGCCAAGCGGCGTGCTGCTGGTCCTGCAGCTTGCCCTTCCAAAGGCCCTTCCAAAGGCCAAGTACGGCTGCCAGCAGCCAGAGGAAGGCTGCCAAAGGCAACAGACCTGACCGCAGCAATTCGGGGGCCAGGGTGGGTAACTCCGGATCCCGAATCAGGGGCAGCCAGCGGGGCGCGGCCAGGAAGCCAACTCCCAAAAGCAAAGTCATGCCCAAGGTGAGTCCCCAAGCCCAGCGCAGCGCCCTGTCCGGTTGGGCCGCGGCCACCAGGGCGATCAGCAGGGCCGCCGCTGGGGTCGCTGGCAACCAGTAGCTCGGCAGCTTGGTGGCGGCGATGCTGAAGAACAGCAGGATGGCCAGCAGCCAGCAGGTGGCAAAACGGGCCAGGGAGGTGGGCGGCGGCGGCTGAAAACCGGCCCTCCCTGACCATATCCCTAACCAGGGCAGCGGCTTCAAAGTGCGGCCCAGGCCCAGCAGCAACAGCGGCGTCGCCGGCAAACTCGCCACCACCAGCACCGGTGCGAAAAACCACCAGGGTTGGAGATGGTTATTCACCACCCCGGCAAAACGCTGGAAGTTGTGATAGCCAAAGAAACTGCGCCAATAGGGCTCCCCCTCATGCACCAGGGCCAGGGCGTACCAAGGCAGCGCCACCAAGGTGGTCAGCGCCAGGCCCCGCAGGGGCCGCAGGCTGCGCAGAACCCCCCACGGATCGGCCTGGAACCAGGCAAAGGCCAGCCAGGTGAGCGCCGCCAGCACAACCGCCACCGGTCCTTTGGTTAAGACCGCCAGGCCCAGCAACAACCAGGACCACCACCAGTGCCGACCCGCCGAGGCATAACTGCGCCAGCCAAATAACAGGGCCAGGGTCAAGTTGGCTGTGAAGAGGGAATCACTGACGGCCGTACGGCCCCACAACAGGGCAAGGGGTGAAAGGCCAAAGGCCAGGGCGGCCCCGAGGGCAACGGCCGGACCGGTGGGCGCTTTCGCTGGGGTTGCGGCCAGGGCTGGTTGGGGCCAGCGCAGCAGCGTGTCACAGAGGGCCAGCATCACTAGCACCGCCCCAAGGGCCGAGGGGAAGCGGGCTGCCCAGGTGCCCAGCGGATTCCAGGTCATCTGGGCCGGCAGGCCATAAATCAGCCCCATCAGCCAATACACCAGGGGTGGTTTGTCGTAACGGGGCAATCCATTGACCTGGGGAATGAGCCAATCCCCTGTTTCGGCCATGGCCCGCGCCGCTGCGGCGAACAGGGGAGGGGTTTCATCCACCAAACCGGTGGCGCCTAGCTGCCAAAAGAAAATCAGCACTCCCAGCCCAAGGGTTAGCAGCAGCCAGGGGCCGGGGCGGAGGGGATGGACCTTCAAGACATCTCCTCTGATGAGACGTTGGACCAGCGTCCCTGCCATAGGGCCTGGCGCTGGTGAATCAAGAGCACGGACAGGAGCGCCAACAGGGCCCCCAGCCACTGCAATGGCCGCAGGCTTTCCTCCAGAAACAGGAGTCCACTCAACAAGGCGAACACCGGCGTCAAGAAAGTAAGGGCCGTGAAGCCGGTGAGATCACCCTGGCTGGCAAACCAGAAAAATAGGCCGTAGGCCAGGGCACTGCCCAGCAGCGACGCATAGGCCATCAGCCCCCATTGGCTGGCCGTCCATTGCGGCCAGAACGCCAGGGCCGTGGCGGCATTGGTGCCGCCATCGCTGGTTGGGGCTTGGGCCATCCAAGCCGCCCCCAACACCAGGGGCAGGCCGCCCAGCAGCATGTGCCAGCCCGTCACAGCCAAGGCATCGCTGTGCTTTGTGGCGAAACGGCAGAGAACCGTACCCACCGCCATGGCTGCCGCCGCCCCCAGCATCCAGAGCTCGCCGTGGCTCCAGGCCTGGAGATCATTGACCCGGGGACCCTCCAGCCACCAATGGCGCAACAGGTCGGCGGGCAACCCCAGGCAGAGAATGCCCAGTACACCTAGCAACAGGCCAACCCAACCCACCGGGTTGATGGCCTCACCAAAAAGGGCACGGGCCAGCAGGGCCACTAACAAGGGCTGGGAGTCGATCAGAACCGATCCCAGGCCGGCCCCACTGCGGCCCAGGCCCATGGCCAGCAGCCCTTGGAAGAGGGCGCCGTCAACGGCGGCGAACAACAACAGCCAGGGCCAGTCTTGGGCGTCCACGGCCAGGGGCCGACCCAGGGCAAAGGCCACAGCCAGCAACACGACGCCGGCGGGCAACAGACGCAGGGCGGCCACTATCAGGGGTTGGGCCCCAGCCAACAACGGTGTCATCGCCGCCATCGCCGTTCCCCAGAGGGCAAAGGGCAGCAACATCAGAAGCCAACGAATGGCTGGCGTCATCGGAACCTGGGGGGGTTTGTGAACCGCGCGTAGCCCTCCTGGCCGTCGCAACCGGCCCACCTTTTTAGGATCCTGCGATCGAACGTGATGCTGATGCCCTGGCCCTGGCGCCGAAAGACCCGCAAAACCCTGGCGCGCATCGCCATCGAGGGTCCCATCAGTGGCGGCACCCGCACCCGGGTGCTCAAGGCCCTTGATGAGGTGGGCAAACGGGAATGCCCGGCCCTGCTGCTGCGGATCGACAGCCCTGGCGGCACCGTGGGCGACAGCCAGGAGATCCACGCGGCCATCAGGCGCTTGCGCCAAAAAGGTTGCCGTGTGGTGGCCGATTTCGGCAACATCTCAGCCTCCGGGGGGGTTTACGTGGGGGTGGCCGCCGAACGAATCGTGGCCAATCCCGGCACGATCACCGGTTCGATCGGGGTGATTTTGCGGGGCAATGACCTCTCGCGGCTGCTCGAACGGGTCGGCATCCGCTTCGATACGGTCAAAAGCGGCATCTACAAAGACATCCTGTCCCCTGACCGGGCCCTCAGCGAAGACGAACGGCAATTGCTGCAGCAGCTAATCGACGCCAGCTACGACCAGTTTGTAGCCGCTGTCGCCGAGGGCCGGGGTCTTGACGAGGCGACGGTGCGCAGTTTTGCCGATGGGCGGGTGTTTACGGGCTCCCAGGCCCAGGCCCTGGGCCTGGTGGACGAGCTGGGCGATGAGGAAAGGGCCCGGCGCCTGGCGGCGGAACTGGCGGGGCTGGATCCGGAGAAAACACGCACGGTTGAATTTGGCAAATCCAGCAAACGGCTGATGGGCCTGCTGCCTGGCCGCGCTTTTTTGGCGACGCTGGTGGAGGCCGTCACCCTTGACTTCGCCTGGTCCGGCCAGCCCCTGTGGCTCTATCGCCCCTGACCATGGTCATGAATCCTGCCCTCGAGCTGCGGGCCCTGCGCGGGGCCACCACCGCCAGCGCCAATACCAGCGAAGCCATCACCGAGGCGGTCAGCGAACTCATCGAGACCCTGGTGCGGGATAACGCCCTGGAAGGTTCCCGCCTGCTGTCGGTGACCTTTTCGGTGACGGCCGATCTCGATGCCTGTTTCCCTGCAGCCATCGCGCGACGGCGCCGTGATTGGGATGACGTCGCCCTGCTGGACTGCCAGCAGATGGCCGTGGCCGGCGATCTGCCCCGCTGCATCCGCCTGCTGGCCCATGCCTGGATGGAAGCGCCACGGGCGTTGGTCCATCCCTACCTGCGGGAGGCCTCCCGACTGCGGCCGGATCGGGCTCGGCAGGCGTCCTGCGCTGAATCGGTGAGCGCCGATCCAACCAGCTGCCCTGCCGACCACTAGAGCCGTCCTGGGCCAGGGGCCCTGTTGAGAATCAAAGTTCCAGCCACTATTCGCATGTCTGCCATGTCCCGTTTCGCCAGTTTCTTGCGGCCCTGGCTGCTGGGACTCAGCGGAGCGGCCTTGACCACGACCGCCGGCTTGACCACCAGTGCGCTGCCAGCCCTGGCTCAGGCTACCCCTGGCTTGATGGAATTTCGCTGGGAGAACAATAAAGACTATCGAAAACTCTATTTTTTTCAGAGTGAAACAGCCCGGCTTAAACGAGCGGAGTATTACTTGCTTTTGCGGCCAAAAGATCGCAAAACGGCAATTCTTAAGTTAACAATTACAATTCCTGCTACTTTTAATACCAGCATAGAACCAAAACAGCTCAAATTTTGCAAGATGGCTGAGGGTGGCATGCTTAAGCGCACCCGCTGTGAAAAAACCATACCGGCCACCATTGAAGTGGCCGCCAATGGACGTTCTATTGACATCTTCCCCGACACACCCGTTTCCGATAAGGACACCATTGGCCTCTTTATGAGCGTATTTAACCCTGATACCGCTGCCATGTCGCAGTTCAATGCCCTTGCTCAGGCCCCGGGTCAGTTGCCGATTTCCAGCTATTTGGGTAGCTGGTTGATTCAAATCGACCCCTAGGTCATCAATCTCAAGGCCCTCGGGCCTTGCTAAGAACTTTGGGTCTGGGTCCAGCGGCCACCAGACTGATATGATAGCCGGCTGAATATTCAAGATCATGACCAAACGCACTTTGGAAGGAACGAGCCGCAAACGCAAGCGGGTTTCAGGCTTCCGGGTTCGCATGCGCACTCACACTGGCCGCCGCGTCGTGCGGGCGCGCCGCCGCCGCGGCCGGGCACGGCTGGCGGTCTGAGGGCCGCTAGGTGGTTCTGCCCCAAAGGCACCGGCTGCGGGGCTCGCGGGTCTTTAATCGCATTTACCGCCAGTCCCAGCGCTTCCATGGCACTTCAATGTTGTTGCGTGTGATGGCGGCCCATCCAGCCCTGTTGCCCCCTCCCGAATGTCACAGGCCATCAGCCTGGCGTGGGGCCGTTGTCGTGAGTGGCAAGGTCAGCAAAAGGGCCGTGGTGCGCAATCGACTCCGCCGCCTGCTGCATCGCCATCTGCTCAGCCTTGATCCGACCCCAATACAGTCAAGCTGGGTGGTGCTCAGCCTCAAACCAGGCAGTGCCGAGTTGGATCCGGCCCAGTTGCTGGGAGAATGCAGCCACTTGTTGCGCCAGGCAGGATTAACGAAATGACAAGC
>Ga0207941_1000276_pt1 | contig 16283 bp, 13 predicted proteins | sample LakMenEpi13Sep12_FD_150695 | JGI IMG/M metagenome (GOLD analysis project Ga0207941, IMG submission 150695) | Freshwater microbial communities from Lake Mendota, WI - 13SEP2012 deep hole epilimnion (SPAdes) | ecosystem: Environmental > Aquatic > Freshwater > Lake > Epilimnion/Euphotic zone ...
TCATGGCATTGCCTATATCGGCAATAACGGTACACTCGTGTTAGATCGTGGTGGCTGGGAAGTGATTCCCGAAGGCAAAAAAATGGAAGCCATGAAGGTTCAGAAATCAGACGATGGACTCGCTAATCATCACAAGAACTTTATTGCAGCGGTGAAAAGCAGGGACATGGCCAGCCTGACTGCTCCCATCACTGCCGGAGCAACGGTTGCCACCGTCTGTCAGATGGGCAATATTGCATATAAAACAGGCAAGAAATTGACCTGGGATAAATCCAAACAATTGTTCACCGATGCAAGTGCCAATCTACTGATCACACCCGCCTACCATAATCAGTATAAACTACCTAAATTATAACTCAACATGCGATTTCTATTTTGCACAGCCCTGTTGGTGGCAACCGTCTCCACTCAAGGCCAGGAGATCAACCGAATGCTTGATTCTGTCAAAAATTCTCCTAAACTCAGTGAATACTATTCACCCGTGGCACCGTTGGTTACACCTGGCAAAACAGCATCAGAAGCGCCGAGCGATGCCATCGTTTTATTCAATGGCAAGGATTTTTCTGAATGGAGCGGCGTAAGAAAACCGGAAGTAATGTGGACCATTGAAGGTGATGCCATGGTGGTAAAACCAGGCAGTGGCAACGTCAAAACCAAGAAAGGTTTTGGCGATTGCCAGATTCATATTGAATTCAGGACACCCGCGAAAGTGGAGAGTCAGGGTCAAGGGAGAGGCAACAGTGGTATTTTTATTATGGGAAAGTATGAATTGCAAGTATTGGACAATTACAATAACACCACATATGTCAATGGCCAGGCTGGCAGCATTTACAAGCAATTACCGCCGTTGGTCAATGCTTGCAGACCTCCGGGAGAATGGCAGACCTATGATATCATTTTTACCGCTCCAAGATTTTACGAAGATGGCCGCGTGCAATCACAGGCAAGAATCACCGTGATCCACAATGGCGTGCTGGTGCAGAACAATACAACGATCTGGGGAAGTACAGAATACATCGGATCACCAGTGTATAAAAAACACAGCGATAAAGAACCGATAGAACTGCAGGACCACGGTAACTTAACCGCGTTCAGGAATATCTGGGTGAGAGAGCTGAAGTAGGGGAAGAGTTTAGGGGGAGGGTTTAGCGTGAGTGTTAAGGGTGAGGGTTTAGATAGGCCTACCCCTAAACCCTCACCCTTAACACTACTTAATCAGTCTCCACGTCAATGGATACCTGTATAACTTATTTTCACTTGCCTTAACGGTTGCAACAATCACCAACACCAACATGATCGGCGCTACAATCCATACCAATAGCAAACCGATAATGGAAATGACCATCGCAAATATGATGATGGACCAGGTGATCTGAAAATTCATCGACTCTTTAGCCTGCTCGGCCACCCATTTGGATTCATCTTTTTTGATCAGGTAAATCACGAGCGGAGCAAAAACCCAAAAGAAGATGGTTAACACGTGGGCGAGGATCGCCATGGTTCTTTCATCACTGGTAGGTTGATAAGGAGCAGATTCCTCAGGTTTAAAACCGCCTTGCCAATAGTTTTGTTGCTGGTCCATAGTGTGATTGTTTGTACTTCTAATATAGCTTTTTCGGGCTATATAATATAGTTAGGTAGACGAAACTTGTCCCACAATGGTTGTCCGCATATCCAACAGGAATCGGTACAAATCCTCCATGGTCCGGATATCATCAACAATCAGCATGAAATTCTTACCTGTTTGCTTGAGCCTGGCTTTATTGGTGCGGGTTTGTACATAGTGAAGCAGGGCATTGAATACAGGCGATTCAAAATAAGGAGAATCCGGATTATTGACGAAGTAACACCGAAGCGTGTCGTCCTTGAGCACCATTCGCTCAAAACCTATCTCCACAGCCATTTTACGGCAACGAACCGTAGTAAACAGGTCTTCCACCGACTGTGGAATTGGACCAAATCGGTCCTCCATCTCCTGGTGAAATGATTTCAGGTCTTCCTCGTCCCGGCAATTATCCAACCTGCTGTAAAGGCTAAGGCGCTCCGCCGTATTCTCCACATACCGGTCCGGGATAAGGATCTCCAGATCTGTATCGATGGTGCAATCATGTACAAAATCGTCCTGCTTCTGGATCTCATCTTTGAAAAGCTCACGGAATGAAGTTCTCTTCAGCTCCCGGATGGCTTCGTCCAGCACCTTCTGGTACATCTCGAAACCAATTTCCACCAGGAACCCACTCTGCTCACCACCAAGCAGATTACCTGCACCACGAATATCAAGGTCACGCATCGCGATCTGGAATCCGGAACCGAGGTCAGAAAACTGCTCCAGGGTCTGCAAACGTTTCCGTGAATCTGTTGGCAGGGTGGCCATAGATGGTGCCAGCAGATAACAGAATGCCTTCTTATTACTACGCCCTGCCCTTCCCCGAAGCTGATGGAGATCACTCAGTCCGAATTGGTGTGCATTGTTAACGATGATGGTGTTGACGTTAGCAATATCCACGCCACTTTCAACTATGTTTGTACACACGAGTACATCGTATTTCCGGTCTATGAAATCCAGGATCCTTTGTTCCAGTTCAAACCCTTCCAACTGGCCATGTGCCACACCCACACTAAGATCAGGGCAAAGTCCACGAATCATCGCCGCCATCTCCATGATATTCTGCACCCTATTGTGAATGAAGAACACCTGTCCGCCGCGCTCCGTTTCAAAATAGATGGCATCGCGGATAAAGTCTTCATTGAAACCATGGACCTCCGTTTGAATGGGCTGCCTGTTAGGAGGTGGTGTATTGATAATGCTGAGATCCCTTGCACCCATCAAACTAAACTGAAGTGTTCTTGGGATAGGCGTTGCCGTTAGCGTCAGACAGTCAACCGTTGTTTTCAGCGTTTTGATCTTCTCTTTGTGACCAACACCAAATTTCTGTTCCTCATCAATGACCAACAAACCAAGATCCTTGAACTTAACTTCTTTTCCGATCAACGCATGCGTTCCGATGATGATATCGATCTTCCCCTCCTCCAGCTTTTTCAGTGTTTCCTTCTTCTCTTTCGTTGACTTAAAACGATTCACAAAATCAACCGTCACTGGAAAATCTTTCAGTCGCTGACTGAATGTTTTATAGTGCTGGTAAGCCAGGATCGTTGTGGGCACCAGTACCGCAGCTTGTTTACCGTCAAGGCAGGTCTTGAATGCCGCACGTACGGCGATCTCTGTTTTACCAAATCCCACGTCTCCGCACACGAGTCTGTCCATAGGATGTGGCGCTTCCATATCCTTCTTCACATCAGCGATGGCCCTGCCTTGGTCCGGCGTATCCTCATACAAAAACGAGGACTCCAGTTCCAGTTGCATATAATTATCCGGGGCATGTGGGAACCCTGGCTGCGCCTTACGTTGCGCGTATAATTTGATCAGGTCAAATGCGATCTCCTTGACCTTTGTTTTCGTCTTCTCCTTCAGCTTCTGCCAGGCATCACTACCGAGCTTGTTCACTTTCGGCACATGCCCCTCCTTGCCCGTGTACTTGGAGATCTTGTGTAAGGAGTTTATGTTGACATAGAGGATATCACTGTCTTTATAAAGGAGGCGCACCGCTTCCTGTGTTCTGCCATTGCTCTCGATCTTCTGCAAGCCACTGAACACCCCGATTCCGTGATCAATATGCACTACATAATCTCCGGGCTGCAACTCGCGGAGTGCCCGAAGGGTGAGCGCCTTGTTTTTATTGTAGGCCTGCTTGACCTTGTACTTGTGATAACGCTGAAAGATCTGATGATCGGTATAACACACAACCTTCAGGTCTTCGTCAATGAACCCCTCATGTATAGCAGTAGGCACTGGCGTGAACTGTATCTCCGCTTTTAAGTCCGTGAAAATGGAATGCAGTCGCTCCAGTTGTTTTGGGTTCTCCGCAAACAGGAACACTGAATACAGTCGTTTATCATGCACCTTCAGGTCGTTGATCAACATATCAAACTTCCTGTTGAATGCGGGTTGTTCACGCGTATGAAACGAGCGTTCTTCTTCCTTCAACTGGTTCTGCGCCTGCCCGCCCATCTCAATCAGGATGCGCTGTTGCAGTTGGCGCATTAGGTTATCTGCCGTTTCAAAATCCGAAGCCCGCACCTGCAATTTCTCTTCGCCCTCTTCAGACTCAGACGCTGGAGCTTCCTGATTACGTTCGAAAAAAAAGGCGAGGTCTTCTTCCTGGTTCACCAGGCTATCGTGAAAGAACTGCCTGTCCCGTATCCATACCATTGTATTCTCCGGCAGATAGTTAAGCATGGAGATCTTCTCGCCATCTTCAAACTGCGTTTCCACATTAGGGATGATCGTCACCTGTAACATTTTCCGTTCACTCAACTGCGTCTCCGGATCAAAAATTCGAATAGAATCCACATCGTTCCCAAACAACTCTACCCGGTAAGGCTTGTCGTTGCCAAATGAATAAATGTCAAGGATACCACCCCGCATCGCAAACTGTCCGGGTTGGTACACAAAATCCGTTCTTTCGAAACCATAGCCCACAAACTGCTCCATGAGGCTATTGACATCAAGTGTATCATTGGTTTTAATGCGGATGATATGTTTTGACAGGGTAGCAGGCAATACTACTTTTTCAAACAGTGCTTCAGGGTAGGTGACCATGATGCGCTTGTTGCCTTCATGACTGAACCGGGTAAGCGCTTCCGTCCGCAGCATAACGTGACTGCTGTTCAGCAGGCGGTAGTTCTTACGGTTCTTGAATGAAGAAGGAAAGTAAAAGAGATCGATGGCTTTGGTCAGATTCTCAAGTGTGTTGTGGAAGTAGGCAGCTTCTTCGGCATCGTTGAGGATCACCAGATGGTTCATCCCTGCAGCGCCGGGGTGGATGTAAGTAGCTGCAACCACAAACTGGGAGGCACTTCCGTACAACTGCGTCAATTTCAACGGTTTGGGGGAAGGCATACCGATCCTGTCCGTAATCGCCTGGATACGGGGATCATGCACATACTTATCCATCAAAACCGTCAGATTCATGAACGCTGGGCGAAGGTAGTGTGAAAATGTCCAATTCAACCCCAACAAACCTTTCATGTTACGGTTATATCTGTTAAATTGCTTATCCAGACTAAGATATCATGAGAAAATATTTATTGCCCCTTGCACTTGCATTCATTACCCTTTCTGGCGCCTGGCTTCTTTCAGCAGTGCCTGAACGTGAAAACGCCAGCGAAGAGATGGAGGAAAACGAACAGGAAAACGGTGAGAAACGTCGCTACTATGAATGGCTCCTGGCCCGCGATCCCGTGACGGGAAAGATTCCCGAAGGAGCGAGGCAGCGTGAGCTGGCATGGGCTGCTACGGCTCCCACCAAATCAAGCATGAACCCTTCCGCCTTGGTAGCTAATACCTATTTTCCGGTAGGTCCATCCAGAAATGGCGGACGTACAAGGGCTCTCGCTTTTGATATTAGGAACAACGGTACATCCAATCGGGTTGTTTTAGCGGGAGGTATCAACAGTGGAATTTTCAGGAGTACCGATGGCGGTGTTACCTGGACCTATGTTCATAATTCCGAAGAAGTAAGAAGTGTTTCCTGCCTCGCTCAGGATACCAGACCCGGCTTTCAGGATACCTGGTATGCCGGAACCGGCGAAGCCATCGGCGCATCAGCAGGTTATCCCAGCGGATTTGTATTTGGATATGGCATCCTGAAATCAACAGACAACGGACTAACCTGGACGAAGCTAGCGTCTACCGTGGGCACATCGGGCCAGTTTGCATTTGATAACTCATTTGACCTCGTTTCCAATATTACCGTTCATCCCACCACAGGACATGTATATGCCTGTGCGCACAACGGCATTGTCCGTTCAACAGACGGTGGAAACACCTGGGGCTTTGTACTCCGTAGCACAGCGGCATCCTTCACTTTCGCGGGTGTTTGTGATATCCTGATCAACAGGGCCGGCTCCCAATTATTTGCAGCCATCTCTGGCCGCAATACTGACCGGGCCGCAGCAGGTGTTTGGACCTCTACTACTGGTGATGTCAATAGCTGGACGAGGATCGCTGGTGGTGTAGAAAATGCAGCAGATTCTGTTCCGGGATGGAGGGCTTATGATCTTACCGGTCCGTCCGTAGGTGATTTTACCGCCGGTTGGGGAAGGATCGTCCTCGGCCTTTCTGCTAACCAGGATCAATTATATGCGTTGGTGGAAAACTCCCTAAGCGCAAGTGCCGGACAACCAGAAGCCGATCTGTTCCGCGGAAATATAACGGCAAGTCCTGTAACCTGGAGTGGTAACCTGGGCGTCAACCTGGTCGGAAAATTCAATGGTACCACAGATAACTTTCTACAGACACAAGGAGGTTATGATATGGAAGTGGTTCCCCACCCAACCATTAACAATACCGTGTACGTTGGTGGTGTGAACATGTATCGGTCAACAGACGGATTCAATACCACTACCAATAATCTCTTCATGGGCGGAACAGTACGTGGTGATACCTCTAATACCTACACGGATCCTGACCAGATCTCCCATGTGGATTTCCATCGGTTCAGATTTGACCCTTCTTCGCCAAACCGACTGCTGGTGGGTTCTGATGGTGGCATCGCCCTTACCAATGATGCCACAGCTACCAAGCCGCTTTGGCAAAACGCGAACATCGGTTACCAAACCTTTCAATATTATCACGTGAACATGGATGGAGCTGTGGGAAGAAGGAATTTCGTGGGTGGTGCACAGGACAATGGCACCTCGTACCGGGATCTTAACAATGTGGCCTTTCCGTCACTGCCAGACAGCAATGATCACCTGATCATTCCTTCAGGAGATGGTGGCCAGGCCTATCTGTACAATCTGGCCAGCAACTACTACCTGCTGCTTTCTGCGCAGGAAGGCAATGCGGTACGGTTCAACTTATTCGGCCAGTTCAACTCCGCCAGGATCACTCCGGAAAATACCGACCAGAATGTGTTTGTCACCTATTATCACCTGGATGATGACAACCCAGACTTCATGTATTTTCCAATTAATGACACCCTTTACAGAACCACCAGTTCAACCTCAGTGACATCCAGTTCCGGATGGGTGAGAATGGCTGGCGTTGATGCAATCCTGACGGGAGATATCTATTCGATGGCTACCACCAAAGGACCTTACAGTGCCAGCAGCATGATGCTCATCGGCACTTCAGACGGTAAATTATATCGCCTCTTGGATCCTGCCAATACTGCATCAAATACATCGCCTGTAGATATAACGCCGGGCAATATGACGGCGGGTAGTGTTGTCAAAGACATCGCTTTCAACCCAAGAAATCATGACACCGCCATTGTGGTTGTATCCAACTATAACGTGAACTCGGTCTTCTGGACAGGCAATGCGTCTGCCGTTTCGCCAACATGGACGGTCATCGAAGGCAATCTGACCTTACCGTCTTTCCGCAGCTGCGAGATCGTGGCTAAGACCTCCGGTGTTGAATACTATGTGGGCACAACAGTTGGATTGTACAGCACAACTTCTGTTGCCGGCAACGGAACTTTCTGGACGCGTGAAAACGGCGGACCCAAAGGAGAAATGAATACCGCCGTGATCCAGTCGCTCGCGTATAGATGGAAAGACAATGCCCTGCTTGTAGGTACACACGGCAACGGTATGTTCTATACCACCATCGGCAGCGCGATCACCATTCCTACTGGCACCAACGAACCGATCCGGGATAACAAAAACTTTATCGTTAAAGCATTTCCAACCATCACCAACGGCGTGATCAACTGGCAGGCCGGTAATATGCTCAACGTCAGCAGCATTCAGGTGCAGGTATATAATCTTGCCGGACAGGTTTTGTATAACCAAAAACAACAGTACCAAAGCGGAACCGTCAATATATCCGGACTACCCAGTGGCAGCTATATTCTGACGATCACCAGCAGCGACAGGAAATATCAATTCATAAGACGCTTTACAAAGAATTAACGACCAACCACTGATCTATAAGGCTGAATAGGCGCTATCGGGAATACAACAATCCCGATGTGCTTGTTCAGCTTTTTTCTTGTTGCCCTTGGCGCATTAAGGCTTATTTTCGAAAAAAATTTTTCATGACCCCTCCGCTCTGGAAAAAAGGTATTGTTACTGAGATCAGGGACATCGCGCCAGAAACAAAGCGATACTTTATCGCCATACCTGAACTCGAGGTTTTTGATTTCATCCCCGGTCAGTTTGTTACATTAGACCTTCCTATCGGGGAAAGGAATGCAGAAAGATGGCGTAGCTATTCTATTGCCTCTGCACCGGATGGCAGCAATCAATTTGAACTGGTGATTGTAAAGGCCAAGGATGGCAAAGGGACAGACTATATTTTCTCTAACCTGACCATTGGGTCATCTGTTGACGTAAGAGGACCACAGGGTAAATTCACCCTGCCGGATGCACTGGACAAAGACCTTTTCCTGATCTGCACTGGTACAGGTGTTGCACCATTCAGAAGCATGATCAGGCACATCTATGCACAGAAGATTTCACACAAAGCGATCCACCTGGTTTTTGGCTGTAGGTATCAAACAGATCTTTTGTATGCCGATGAATTCTTTACACTTGCCGCCAGTGAGGCGAGTTTCCATTATCATCCTACATTGAGCAGGGAAACATGGGATGGGCATCAGGGTTATGTACATGAAGTATATAGGTCCCTGCTTGCAGATCATCCCCTTACAAGTTTCTACCTCTGTGGTTGGAAAGACATGATCACCCAAGCGAGGGAAAATATTATGGGATTGGGATATGCCAAGAGCGATATTCATTTTGAATTGTACGGATGATCTTTATACTCTCAAAGATCATCTCCTTCTTTATTGATCCGGTGATCTGGATTATTCTGTTATTGCTTGCCGGGAGATTTACGAGACACAGGCTTTGGAAAAAAAGACTATACAAATTGGCTATCGGGTGTTTCCTGCTCTTCTCCAATTCATGGTTAGTGAACAATGTTTGGGACAGGTACCAATGGCAACCGGTTGCAATGGAGAACTTGCCTAAAGTAGAATCCGGCATTCTGCTGGGCGGCCTTTCGGGCTATGACGAAAAACTGAAAATGGGATTCTTCGGTCCAACGGCAGACCGGTTTATCCAGACCAACAAGCTGTATGATGCCGGGAAGATCAACAATATTCTAATTACAGGAGGCAATGCAATCTTTGTAAAAGAGCAGGCCTACAGTGAAGCAGAATTCCTGCTGAATAATTTTGCGGCATTAAACATTCCCAGGCAGCACCTGTTCATGGAAACGAAAGCCAAAAACACACTGGAGAACGCGCGGTTCAGCAAAAAGATATTAGACAGTTTGCAATTGGAAGAACCCGTCATCCTCATCACTTCAGCTGTTCATATGCCCAGGGCAGTAAAAGTATTTCAGAAAGCCGGCATGCAGGTGATCCCCTTCCCCAGTAATTACCTTGTTACTAAAGACAATACCAAATTCAGGCCTAATTATCTTGTTCCCTCGGCCAATGCATTGCTGAATTGGTCAACCCTGTTCCGGGAATGGATGGGATTGGTGCAACTTGCGCTGGTAGGATAGTGAAAACAGGTCGCAGTTCGCATAGGTCGCGAGGTCGCGGTCAGACCTGCGACCTATTGTAAAACGATTGATTTGATCTTAGAAATCGGAATTCTTTCCTGCAACATGGAATCCCTATACCTCACGGTTACCGTTTGGTCCTCTTTGGTTTGGTGATCCACCGTCACGCAATAAGGCGTTCCCAAGGCATCCATCCTGCGGTAACGTTTACCAATGCTGTCTTTCTCCTCATAGAAACAATAGAAATCCTGCCGATGCGTATTGATGATATCCCTTGCAATTTCAGGCAGGCCATCTTTCTTTGTGAGTGGCAATACGGCCAATTTGATAGGGGCAAGTTTGGCCGGGATGCGCAACACTACACGGCTATCTTCAGTTCCGTCTTCCTTCGTCCATTTTTCCTCGGTATAAGCATGGCACAAAGTCAGCAGGAACATACGATCCAGGCCTATTGAAGTTTCGATGACATAAGGAACGTAGTTCTGGTTCAGCTCGGTATCGAAATACTGCATTTTCTTACCCGAGAACTTCTGGTGGCTACTCAGGTCAAAATCTGTACGGGAATGGATACCCTCCACTTCTTTCCAACCGATGGGGAAGTTATACTCGATATCCACTGCAGCATCCGCATAATGCGCCAACTTGATATGGTCATGAAAACGATAAGAGTCTGGGGAAAATCCGAGTGAGGTATGCCATTTCATTCTCGCTTCTTTCCAGTAAGCATACCATTCTTTCTGTGTGCCAGGACGAATAAAGAATTGCATCTCCATCTGCTCAAACTCACGCATCCGGAAGATGAACTGGCGGGCAACGATCTCGTTTCGGAATGCTTTACCCACCTGTGCAATACCAAACGGAATTCGCATCCTGGCAGTCTTCTGCACATTCAAAAAATTCACGAAGATACCCTGTGCCGTTTCAGGACGGAGATAGATCTGGTCAGAATCTTCGGCTACACTTCCCAGTTGGGTAGAGAACATAAGATTGAACTGGCGCACATCGGTCCAGTTCACGGTACCACTGACGGGACAGGGGATTTTATATTCTTCGATGAGCAACTTGAGTCCTGCAAAATTGTCCGTTGAGAGCAACTTATCCATTTCAGCAGTAAGGTGCTCCGCTTTCTCCAGCTCGCCTTTTTTCGACAGCTCATCGGCAAATCCTTCAATCAGGTGATCCACACGATAACGCTTTTTGCTGTCTTTATTGTCGATCATCGGGTCACTGAAATTATCCACGTGACCGGATGCTTTCCAGGTGGTAGGATGCATGAAGATAGCCGCATCGATCCCCACGATATTATCATGCATACGCGTCATCTCGTTCCACCATGCATCGCGGATGTTTCGCTTGAGCTCACTGCCCCATGGACCGTAATCATATACGGCACTTAATCCATCATATATCTCGCTGGAAGGAAATACAAATCCATATTCTTTGGCATGGGAAATGATCGCCTGAAACTTGTTTGGGTCTGTTACGCTCATAGCGGCAAAGATAGTAAGGCAATGTGACAATGTGAGAATGCGGCAATGCGGTAATGCGGCAACGCTACCTGAGTTTCTCATTATCCCGATGGCGCTCAGCATCCCGAATGGATTTCTTTTGGAAATTTTTCTCCAGTGCTGCGGTAAGATCAACACCGGTTTGGTTAGCTAAGCAGATGAGCACCCAAAGTACATCGGCCATTTCATCGCCGAGGTCCCTATTCTTGTCAGACTCCTTGAAGCTCTGCTCACCATAGGTCCTGGCCATGATGCGTGCCAACTCTCCCACTTCTTCGGTAAGGATAGCCATATTGGTGAGCTCGCTGAAATAACGGACCCCAACGGTCTTGATCCATTGGTCTACGTCTGCCTGTGCCTGTGCGATGGTCATGGTTTATTCTTTTGCTTTGGTATCTATCGTTATTGTTACCGGACCGTTGTTCAACAACCGCACCTGCATTTCGGCACCAAACTCCCCGGTCTGGATCTTTTTTCCAAGATCCGTTTCAAGCTGGCGGATCATTTTCTCATATAACGGAATGGCAATCTCTGGCTTGGAAGCGCGGATATAGGAAGGACGATTCCCCTTCCGGGTAGATGCATGCAGGGTGAACTGGCTGACCAGTAAAATGTCTCCGCCCGTATCTTTAACAGAAAGATTCATAACTCCGTCGGAATCATCAAAAATCCGAAGGTTCACGATCTTCCCGCTGAGCCATAGAATATCTTCTTCATTATCAGCGTCTTCAATTCCCAAAAAGATCAGGAGTCCCTGACCAACCGATCCTGTAATGTTATCATCTACCGTTACAGATGCTTCCTTGACCCGCTGAATGACTGCTCTCATATGTGAAACAAGTATCTTATCGTAACTTTAAGAAATGAAGATAGATATTAGCCGGGAATTGATGTTCAGGACGGCGAGGAGTGGTGGCAAGGGTGGGCAGAACGTCAATAAAGTAGAGACCATGGTGGAAGCTATGTTCCCGGTAATGGAATCAGCATTGCTCACAGATGCGCAAAAAGCGCTGGTCATGGAAAAATGCCGGAACCATATCAATGCAGATGGTTACCTGACAGCTAGGTCCAGTGCCACGCGTTCACAATTGGAAAACAAACTGCTGGCCATCGAAAAAATCAACGCATGGGTTAATGGCGCACTGGTGAAAAAGAAATCGAGGATCGCCACCAAGCCTTCTGCGGGAGCCAAAGAAAAACGACTGACCGGAAAGAAGAACAGGTCTGAAATCAAATCAGGCCGCAGAAGAATTGATCACGATTGGTAAATGCATGTATATGTGTAAGAAATTTCAGATGATGCCCTTGTTTCTCTTTGTCTTGGGCACAATATTGCTTCTCTCGTCCTGCCAGAAAGATATAAGTGATGAGACGGGAACTTCAACCCTCAAAGTGACATTCAGGATCCTCAACAATGGGGAACCCCTGAACACCAGTGAAACCTATTTAAATTTCAGCGGCGAGCAATACCGGGTAGATGTATTCAAATTTTATGTTTCCAATATAAAACTTCGCACTTCGGACAATCAGGTGAGCGAAGAAAAAGAAAGCTATCACCTGGTTGATCTGGCCAATGCGGAATCCAGGGAACTCACGCTTAAGATGAATAATGGCAGCTACCAGCAACTGGAATTTACACTTGGCGTGGATAGTCTGCGCAATGTAAGTGGTGCACAAACAGGTGCGCTGGACCCGATGCTTGGTATGTTCTGGACATGGAACTCAGGATACATTTTCGCAAAACTGGAAGGACAGTCGCCCCAGTCTACCGCCCTTCAACAAAACTTCACGTATCATATCGGTGGCTTCAGGACCGGAGAGAATGCGTTGCGCAAGATCGTGTTGAATATGCCCGCAGACAAGCCCATACAGCTAGGTAAGACAGAAATGGTTGTGATCGATGTTGACCTTGCACGTTGGTTTGATGGTGCACACAAAATATCCATCGCCAACGAACCTTCCTTGATGACACCCGGAGGGAAATCGCTCTTGATTGCAGACAACTATGCCACTATGTTTACACTGTCCAACGTGATCAATCCCTGATGAAGAAAATACTGGTCATATTATTAGCAGGCGTAGTGGCTGTGGGCCTGATGGAGGCATGCAGAAAAACGGATGATTCCGCTCCGGATACGCAGTCGCTCACCTTAAGCATTCCCCAGGGATGGCCACAGCCGGAAAACATTTTTTCTTCCAATCCATTGACGCAGCAAGGCTTTGACCTCGGCAAAAAATTGTTCTACGATGGCAGGCTATCCAAGGATGGCAACTTCCCCTGTTCATCCTGCCATCAGCAGTTTGCCGGCTTTGCCACTTTTGACCATACGCTGAGCCATGGGTTCAACAACCAGTTCACCACGAGAAATGCCCCAGGTTTGTTCAACCTTGCCTGGTATAAAGAGTTCCATTGGGATGGCGGGATCAATCACCTGGAAGTGCAGCCCCTGGCACCTATCACCGCCTCCAATGAAATGGCGGAAACCATTGAAAATGTAATTGCAAAACTAAAGGCTGACCCTGCCTATCCTAAATTGTTCAAAGCTGCATTCGGAACAGAACAGATCAATTCCCAGCTGATGCTTCGAGCCTTATCCCAGTTTATGGGCATGATGGTTTCTTCCAACGGCAAGTATGATAAAGTGATGCGCGGACAAAGCAGTTTTACCGACGCTGAAATGAGGGGCTACAAACTGTTTCAGGCCAATTGCGCGAGCTGCCATAAAGAACCGCTGTTCACGGACCAGAGCTACCGGAATACGGGTTTGCCGATAGATCCCTTCCTGAAAGACGCAGGCCGGATGCGTATTACAAGATTGCCATCCGATTCACTGAAATTTAAGGTGCCGTCCCTGCGTAACGTCATGCTGACCGCGCCTTATGGGCATGATGGAAGGTTCTTTTCTGTGGGTGCTGTCATTGATCACTACCGGTTCAATGTAGTGAACGGACCCACTACCGATCCGTTGGTCAAAAACAAAATCAACCTGGACGTCTTTGCTAAAAATGACCTGATCATTTTCATGCGTACGTTAACGGATAGTAGTTTTTTGGCAGACAAAAGATTTGCTGAAGAGTAAAATATTAGTTCACAGTTCGCGGAGGTCGCATAGTTCGCAGTTTTTCTGCGACCTCTGCGACCTTCGCGACCTGCGACCTACTTAGGCACTTCTACTTTGCCTTTACCTTTCCCTTGCTTAAAAACCTCAAGCGCTGCCTTCCTGCTCTCAATCTCCTGCTGTATCCGGGTTTGGTCCGTTTTATTTTTTTCGATGGCTGCCTGTAAGTCCGTGAATTTCTTGTCCAGTCGTTTCTGCTCCTCGATCAGACTATTGTTCTTCTTTTCCATATCTTTTATGTCCTTCTCCTGACTCTTCACCAACTCGTCGTTGTTATGGTCATCCAGGTGGCTTCCTACCGCCGCAACAACCCCGGCGCCTCCGGCAGCCGCAAGCAATGCCGTGTGGGAAGTATTCCGGTTGTTTAAGTCTTCGCCGGGTTCTGCCATAATCATGTACACTTTAGAAGCAGACTTTCCTTCTTTCTCCACCTTAAAGTAGACATCGCAAGCCTTTCCATTCAATTTCTGGATTTTTACATTCTTCGCTTCCAAAAATCCGCTGTGTTCTCTGGCTTTGACACCCCGGCTTTCTGCAAGCTTGCGCAAGCCATCCTCTACCTGTTCCTTGGGATATGGCATATCAAAAATGGTGGCATCATGCTCAACCTTTTGGTACTTTACCTTTCCCGGATAATAGCGCACATTTCCTGCCCTTATATCCTGGGCGATAGCATTGCAGGCCAGAAATGCGAACATCACGAATAATAATCCTTTACGCATATGGTTTCGTTTAATCCTTAAAGGTGGTGAAAATTCCGTGCCGCCACTCAGCCATTTAATTATTGATACATATTCACCATTCGGCTATTTTTGCTGAAAGCAATCGGTACACTTGAGCAGCATTAAGAAACTAGCCTCCCAAACCTTCTGGTATGGATTCAGCAACATCTTCGGAAGGTTCCTGAATTACCTCCTTACCCCGCTGCTGACTACCTTGTTTGGACCCGAGAAATACGGGGATATATCGATATTATTCGCCTCTGCGGCCTTCCTGCAGATTGTATACACCTATGGGATGGAAACCTCTTATTTCAGGTTCTCCAACCATAACCCCGAAAAACTGGTGTATAACACGGGGCTCACCACACTTACCATCACTTCGGTTGTACTTACTGCCCTGTTGATCATACCCGTTCAATCGATTGCCAATTATATGGCAATCGGCAGCCATCCGGAGTACATTAAGTACGTATTATTAATTGTAGCTCTGGATACGATGGCTGTTCTGCCTTTCTCAAAGTTGAGGTATGAAGGAAGGCCCCGAAAGTTTGCATTTTTGAAAGTGTTGAATATCCTTGTCAACATCGCTTTTGTGCTGTTCTTCCTCGTTTGGTGTAAGGGCCAGCATGAGAAAGGTGCTGAGAATGTATGGTCCCTCTTGTACAATCCAGCCATCGATATCGGTTATGTTTTCATCGCACAATTGATTGCCAGTGCAGTTACCCTGCTGTTGCTGTGGAAGGAATTGTCTTCCTTTAGTTTCAGCTTTGATAAAAAACTGGTCAGGGAAATGCTGATCTACTCGGCACCACTGGTGATCGTTGGCTTTGGCGGAATGATCAATGAAACCATTGACCGGTTCATGATCACGGCGCTACATACCGGTACACCAGACCAGGCCCGGGCTGCCAATGGTATCTACAGTGCCAATACCAAACTCGCCATCGTGATCACCCTCTTTATCTCTGCATTCAGGATGGGCGCAGAACCGTTCTTCTTCAAACAGTCTACCGAAGGACAGGCGCCTAAAACATATGCGCGGGTGATGAAGTTTTTTGTACTCACCTGTTGCCTTTGTTTTCTTTCTGTGATGTTGTTCCTTGACATCTGGAAATACTTCATGGGGGTCAAAAAACATCCGGAGTATCTGGAAGGGTTAAAGGTGGTGCCCTGGCTGATGATGGGCAAGATTTTCCTCGGCGTGTATTACAATCTCTCCATATGGTATAAGCTCACCAATAAAAACCTGATGGCAGCGTATGTGACTATCGCCGGTGCGGCCATCACCATTGTACTGAACTGGCTGCTGATCCCAAGAATAGGCTATATGGGCTGTGCGATCGCCAGTTTT
>Ga0207941_1000278_pt1 | contig 16215 bp, 16 predicted proteins | sample LakMenEpi13Sep12_FD_150695 | JGI IMG/M metagenome (GOLD analysis project Ga0207941, IMG submission 150695) | Freshwater microbial communities from Lake Mendota, WI - 13SEP2012 deep hole epilimnion (SPAdes) | ecosystem: Environmental > Aquatic > Freshwater > Lake > Epilimnion/Euphotic zone ...
TTATTCAATTGATCCATCTGAAGTTCCATGGTTTGCTGACTGAAAGCAAAGGTTTTGAATTTAGTATAATCTACTTCCTTATCATAATCATAACTTGTTTTGATGGAAGAACAAGCTGTTAAAATAAATAGTACTGAAAATAAAGCTATTTTTTTCATAATTAAAAGATTTTAGTGTTTTTAAATTGATTGAATAAATATATAGAATGTTTTACAAATTTACGAAACATTTCATTTCAAATTTTTAAATACTAGTTTAATAGTTGTGAATTCTTAAAAAATTATATTAGAAAGTTTCCCCTACGACCAAATAAAAACCTTTTGAACCGTTTTGCCCAACTGCAAAGTCCATTCCAAAATTTAATCGGCCTGCACGTTCTAAAAGCAATCGTAAACCGGCACCACCTGCGGGTCTGATTCCTTCGAATAATGGTAATTTTTCAATGTATTCGGTTCCGATTGTTATTTCATCTCTTGATGTTGTGGTAGCACTTCCAAACACTACACCGCTGAATAATCCACTTTTTGAAATAGGGAAACGATATTCCGCTTCTGCGGTAATCCACGAGTTGCCTCTGAATCTTCCACCAACATAACCTCGGCCAATTCTGTTTCGCATGTCATTTCCACTCGAAGGAAGATGTAAGTAAGGTGTGTCACCGGCTACTGTAAATTGTCCAATTCCCCATAAAGCTAACAAATGTCTTGGGTTTATTTTAGATAATGGTTTGAATAGTCTGGTTTCGATAGATACCATTTGGTAATCTGTTTCGTTACCAAAAAATTTGGGGTTAAACCGATAAGAAGCGTGAATAAAATTTCCTTCATAGGCGTTCACGGTATGATCACGGTCATCAATTAAAAAATCAGCACTGATTCCTGAGGAAAAATAGCTGTTGGGATCAAATCCGTATAGTAAACTATACGCATAATGGCTAGTGATAACTGGTTCAGGAGCATCTAAATCCAAGTTTAAATCGTTGATTTTGTAATGATAATCCAAATGATAGCCGCCTCCAGCATAAATTCTTTTGGTGATGGCTTTCAGTGCAGTCAAATGTACTCGGACTTGATTGGATTCAATGGGTTGGGCTCCACTAACTCCTGTAGTTTCCACTCCGCCAATTAACCAGCTTTCTTGGATAGGCTGACTGTAGTCACTTCCTAGACCATAGGTGTTTTCTGAAAAAATACTGTATTTTAAATCGACCAACATCTCCCAGGAATTATTGGGCATCATGACAGTTCCTTTTATTGAGCTGATGAATTGATTGTTGGTGGTGTACTGCACCGAAACATTAGCACTAGAAATATTTGTTGTCTTTGGATTACCCAAATAAATTGAACCCGTGCCGCCAAGCCCATAAAAGAATCCCAGCGTTGGATTGGAACCTACAATGGGAACAGCAAACCACATCAATTTATCCTCTTTTGGTAAACCGGTATCATTTTTTGACATTTCTTTGCCTTTGATTACCATTTTCAGATCTAAAGGATATATATTCTGAAGTGGATGAGACAAACTGTCCTTTTGGGCATGAAGACCAGAAGGAAATAAGTTAGCAAGCAAATAGACTAAGAAAGTTAATCTAAAAGGGAATTGAAAAAGGTTCATTTGACTTTGATTTTCAAAATTAATAGATTAATTATGCGTTAATTTATGGATGTGCTTGATCTAAAATCACAACAATAACAGATATGGCAAATCCAAATACGGTAAACACTCCTGCCAATTTTCCACCATGTTCATAAGATTCGGGCATCATCGCGTTTGTCAATATTCGCAAGTCAATTCATAAGCAACTTCCGCAATTAATGCACAAACTCCAAACTCAATTATGATCCCCAACGTTTTTCTACTTAACGAAAACCATGAGTTAATTAATCCACCAATAACTAGAGAGGAGTTAGCAATTAATCCAATCAAAAAGGAATGAAACATACCTATAAATTTTTTTTTTGAAGTGCTAAAATTAATTAATTATTACTACAAATTGTTAAAAATATAGGTTTTTTATGAATATATTTTGTGCAGGTTTTTTTAACTACTATTATTTTAAAAAAAATAGTAAGATTTAATTATTGGTTTTTAACCTAGTTTAGTATCTTTGAATAACTTATTTATTTACAAAATTTTTATAAAAATGAAAAGCACATTATTTGCTCTTACATTGTTATTCATTGGTTTGTTTTCAGTTACTGCACAAGAGCAAGTTTCAGAAGAAAAGGACAGTACAAAGCACGTTCGAAAAAATATCATCCGTTTTAATTTAACTAGTCCACTTATTATTTCTAAGGATTATTTGGTCATTGGGTATGAACGAGTAATCAAAGAAAACCAATCTTTTTCAATCAATGTTGGTCAATTTGCCTTAGACGGTTTTAGCGGTCGAATTTCTGAATCGTTAGAATTGTTAAAAAACAATGATGATAAAGGATTTAATACTTCTATTGATTATCGTTTTTATTTAGGCCAAGTAAATAAATACAGTGCCCCGCGAGGAGTTTATATAGGGCCTTATTATTCGTATAATCATTTTGAAAGAGGTAATGTTTGGAATTTTGAAGGCGAAACATATCAGGGGCAAGTAAATACAGACTTGACATTGAACTTTCATACGATTGGATTTCAATTAGGCTATCAGTTTATTTTTTGGGATAGAGTTGCCTTGGATTTAGTGCTTATTGGTCCAGGAATCGCAAACTATTCTGCAAAAATAGGGTTAGACACCTCTATGTCTCCGGAAGATGAAGCGTTATTTTTCGAAGAATTAAATGCTCTTTTAGCTGATAAAATTCCTGGATATGATCAAGTAATAGAACCAGGAGAATTTGGTAGAACCGGATCTTTTAATACTACAACGGTTGGATTTAGATACATGATTCATTTGGGTTACCGTTTTTAGTAGTTTGTCGATAACTTCAAACTATTTTCCAAATTATCACTATTGAATGTAGTCTGCAGATTTAAACAATAGTGATAATTTAGTAGGTACTATTTTCCAATTACTTTAGATTTGGAATGTGTTAAATATGTTAAATATTTTGTAAGAAATTTTAGCATACGATACTAAATTAGTTAATTCGCTGTTATGTAATTTCTAACAGCTAATTTCCGATATTTATGTCTAAAGTTGTTTTGTGGATTTTGATTTCTTTGTGTTCTATCATTGCCTCGAGTCAAAATATTATTTCAGTAAACGGAAAGATTATTGACGAACGAACAAAATTGCCGCTCGAATCTGCAACAGTTTATCTGACCTCTAAAAAAGATTCTACAGTGATTGATTATACCATTTCTAATAAAAATGGTTCTTTTGAGATTAAAACTCGAAAAATCAACCAACCTGTTTTTCTAAAAGTTTCCTTTTTAGGCTATCAAAATTATGAACAAGAGTTTGCAGATTTATCCACTACTAAAGAAATAGGACTTATATCATTAAAAGAAGCGGATAACAATCTGGATGAGGTTGTTCTAAAATCGGAAGCTCCTCCCATCCGAATTAAAAACGACACCTTAGAATTTGATGCGGCTTCTTTCAAAGTGGGGGCTGATGCAAATGTGGAAAAACTGCTACGACAATTACCCGGAGTCGAAATTTCACCTGAAGGAAAAATTACTGTTAATGGTAAAGAAGTGAACCAAATTTTGGTCAACGGGAAACCGTTTTTTGGTAAAGACGGTAAAATTGCCACTCAAAATCTTCCCGCTGAAATCATCGAAAAAATTCAGGTGGTCGATACCAAAACCAAAGAAGAAGAGATTTCCGGTGAATCAGCTTCGGCTGAAGAGAAAACCATTAATCTCACCATTCAAGAAGATAAAAATAAGGGCTTTTTTGGCAAAGTTATGGGTGGTTATGGTTCAGATGATCGCTACGAATCGAGTTTGCTCTTGAATTGGTTCAAAGGCGAACAGAAAATCAGTGTCATCGCCTCTGCCAATAATATTAACTCTGTTGGATTCTCTATGAATGAAATTTTTGACAACATGGGAGGCGGACGAAATTCATCCGTTTTTTATAGTGACGATGGCTCGTTTGGCATTAACGGAATGAGTTTTGGTGGAAGTAACGGTATCACAACTTCCAACTTAATCGGTTTAAATTATGTAGATAAGTGGTTGAAAAAAATCGACATGAGTAGTAATTACTTTTTTTCTAATGCAGAAACGGAAAATGTCAATCGTACCTCTCGAACCAATTTATTGCCTACCGGCTCTACTTTCACCGAATCGAATGGTGAATCTAATAGAATAAGAAATGCTCACAATATTAGCTTTGATTTTGAAGTGAAATTAGACACTACAGCCACTGTTTATTTGAGTCCGAAGTTTTCAAAAAACTTAAATAAGGATTGGAATAGAAGTCGTCAGGAAACAATCGATGAAACAAATGATTTGTTGAATGAAAGTTTGTCTGATACCTATACTGAAACAGATGACATAGGGTTTGAAAACAATATTTATTTTTACAAACAATTCAAAAAGAAAAATCGGGGTATGACCATTTCGGTTGATAATGAACACAAAAAATCAAGTGCTTTTTCAAACATCAATTCGGCAACTATTTTTTATCAATCGGCTGAGCCAAATGACATTCGAAATCAAAATCAATTTATAGATACGAAATTTAATAAAATGCGAACGGAAGTCCGTTTTGGCGAACCGCTTACGGACTCTTTGAAATTAAGTGCCACCACCGAAATAGATTATTACAGTTCGGGAGATGCCAGAAAAACATTTGATTTTGATGCAGCTTCGCAAGCCTATGATATTTTTAATGATTTGCAATCCAATACCATTAATTCAAGTGTATTTAAAATTAATCCTACGCTGGGATTGAATCTTCAAAAAAAGAACATTAGAGCTCGAATTAACGCCGGACCTGAGTTTGTAACGTTTAAAAATGAATCTGATTATTTAGGAGTAATTACGCCACTAGACAAAGACTATATTTTTCCAAAAATTGAAGGAAGCTTTAATTATACCATCAATAAAAGTAAATCTGTTTATGCCAATTACAATTATCAAGTAGAGTTGCCCTTAGCGAATCAAATTCTGCCAGTAGTAGATTTGTCAAATCCTTTGAATACCATTGTTGGAAATTCAGAATTAGATCCGACGAAGCAGCATAGTGTATATTTGAATTATAACAATTATGACTGGCAGTCAAGGAGCGGTTTCTTTTTTTATGGAGGTATGAGTGTTTACAAGGATCAAATTGTGGTTTCAACAGTTTTTGACGACGATTTTAAAGCAAATACAACTTACGAAAATGTGGATAAAGGGTTGAACTCCTATGCAGGAGTTACCTGGAGCAAATCGTTTAAAAAGGAAAAACGAACGTTGCGATTTAGTGCAGGTTTTGATTCCGGGACGAATTTCAGCCAAGGTTTAACCAATGCTGAATTGTTTGAAGCCAGAGGCTGGCGAATTGAACCAAAGGTAAGTCTGAATTGGAGTATAGAAGAATTGGTTACTTTTGCACCTTCGTATCGATATTCTTATAATTCAACCGATTATACCAATTATCAAATTGACAACGCAAACAATTTTGTGCATACATTTAAAATAGAGACGACCAATTACTGGCCTAAGAATTTTGTATTCGGAAATGATTTTGGCTATACGTATAATTCCAATATTGCCGACGGTTTTCAAAAGGATTTCTATTTATGGAATATGAGTTTAGGGTATAATTTCTACAAAGATCGTTTGTTGGCGAAAGTAAAAGTATACGATGTTTTAAATCAAAATGTCGGCGTTCGAAGAACCATTACACCAACAGCAATTACCGATACTGAAAACATCGTTTTACAACAGTATGTGATGTTCTCATTGACTTACAAATTGGATAAATTTGGAGGTAAAAAAGAAGGCGAAGAAGGGATTTTTATTATAGATTAAATGAAAAATGCGTTTGGGTTTAATCTAAACGCATTTTTTATAAAATTTTAATGGTTAATTTACCAACTTCCACCGGCACCGCCACCACTAAAGCCACCACCTCCAAAACCTCCACCAAAACCACCTCCAAAACCTCCACCCGAAGAGGAACCACCGCCAAAACTACCACGGCCTAAGCTACTCAAGATGATAATATCGGTTAAGCTAGGTCCGGAAAATTTTCCTGTTCCACCGTTGCGATTGTTTTTAGAACCTTTAGAGATAATAATGATCAATATCATCACAAAAAAAAGGACTAAAATTATTGGTAAACCACTGCCTTTATTTCCTTTTCGTTCACCTTTGTATTTCCCTTTTAAAACATCAAAAATGGCATCAGCACCTTTGTCTAAGCCTTGGTAATAACTTCCGGCTTTAAACTCAGGTAGAATAACATTTCGTACTAATTCACCTGTAACTCCTGCGGTCAATCTGTCTTCTACGCCATAACCGGGTGAAATGTGAATCTTTCGGTCATCTCTGGCCAATAAAATTACTACACCATTGTCTTGTTCCTTGCTTCCGCCAATTCCCCATTCTTGTCCCCAACGAGGGGTTAATAAACCAATGTTTTCACCTTTTAAATTCTCAATGGTGATAACAACAATTTGAGTACTGGTACTGTCAGAATAGCGAATAAGTTTTTCTTCTAAAGCTCTTTCTTCTTCAGGTTGTAAAACATCAGCATAGTCGTATAGACTGGTTTGCTTAACGGGAACTTTTGGAATAGTAAACTGGGCTATCGATGTCTGATTAGACAGAAATGTAATAATAAAAAAGCAATAAATTTTTGAAGTAAATTTCATTTATCTTTTGGATATTTCATTAGAAAGCTCGTTTGTGTCATCCGGTTCATAAGGAAAGAACTCTTTTAATCGTTCTCCGGCTCTCTTAATTCCGGCCACTAAACCTTCTTTGTATTTTTTGTTTTTGAAGTTTTCTATAACAATGTCTTTAGTACAATCCCAAAAATCATCTTCTACCACATCATCAATGCCAATATCTCCAATGATAGCAAACTTTTTATCTGCAACACCTACGTAAAACAACACACCGTTTCGGGATTCTGTTTTGAACATTTCAAGAAAATTGAACACCTCCTGAGCTCTCGCTATTGGAGGTGTTTCTGAATGACTCTCGATGTGTACCCGAATTTCTCCGGAAGTATTTTTTTCTGCAAAAGCGATAGCCTGAACAATTTCTTGTTCTTCTGCAGTGGTAAGAAAATCTTCTGTTATAGACATGGATTAGAATTTTACTTCAGGAGCTTTATCAGAACCCGGCTCTGCATCGAAATATGGTTTTTCTTTATATTTCCCTAAAAATAAATTGTTAGGAAATTTTAAAACGTGATTGTTATAAAATTCAACCGATTCATTAAAACGCACTCTGGCTGTTTGAATTGTATTTTCAGTACTTGCCAATTCATCTTGTAATTTTAAGAAATTTTGATTGGCTTTCAGTTCAGGATACGCTTCAACAGTAACTAACAGTCTTGACAAAGCAGAAGAAACGCCGCTTTGAGCTTTGTTAAATTCGGCTAATTGCTCTGAAGTTACATTAGTAGGGTCAATAGTAGTTTGAGTAGCTCTAGCTCTTGCAGAAATAACTGCTTCAAGAGTACTTTTTTCAAAATCGGCAGCTCCTTTTACCGTGTTTACTAAATTGCCAATCAAATCACTTCTTCTTTGGTAAGAGGTTTGAACATCTCCCCAAGATTTATTGACCGCTTGGCTTTTAGTGATTGCTGTATTTTGAATTCCAACAACATAGAATCCAATGATGAATATTAATCCAATAATAATTCCGACAGGTAATAACCATTTTCTCATAGTTTTTGCTTTTTAAAGGTTCAAAGGTTTTGTTTTACTGAGTTTCTGTGTAAGAGAGTTGTTTTTAATTTATTTATGTTAGTCTATAAAATGAATATTGCGTTACATTGATTTTTATTTTTGCTTATTGCTATTTACATTTCTCCTTTAATTTGTTGTAATTGTTCTTTAATTCCTTCTAATTTTGAGATTATTTCATACTTATCCAAGGTTTTCTTTTGACCTTCTTTTAAGTGGGTTTTCGCTCCTTCCAAGGTAAATCCACGTTCTTTCACTAAATGATAAATCAATTGTAAATTCTTTACATCTTCTTGGGTAAACATGCGATTGCCTTTGGCATTTTTCTTTGGTTTTAAAATGTCAAACTCTTTGTCCCAAAAACGGATGAGCGAAGCATTCACGCCAAATGCATCGGCTAATTCACCTATGCTGAAATATAATTTATCTTTTGAAAGCTCTATATGCATGTATATTATTTCTTTAAATTTCAATAATCAAACTCCCATCTTCCATCTCCCATCTCCCAACTCCCATCTCCCATCTCCCAACTAATCCAAAGCCTGATTTTCCTGATTAGCAATTTTTGAAATCGCTATATACTCTTCGGCAGAAATACTACCGTAATAAAAATTAATCGGATTGATTGGTTCCCCGTCTTTGTGCACTTCATAATGTAAATGGGGAGCTTCGCTTCGGCCGGTACTACCTACATAGCCTATAATATCACCTCGTTTTACTTTTTGACCGGCTCTCACTTTATATTTACTTAAATGGGCATAGTAAGTGTCATAACCAAATCCATGTTTAATAACTATTAAGTTTCCAAATCCGGACATTGAGTTATCAGCTTTCTCTACAACTCCATCGCCGGTAGCAAAAACAGGTGTGCCTGTTTTGGCGGTGAAATCCATTCCATAATGCATTTTTCTGATTTTGGTAAAAGGGTCATTTCTAGTTCCAAATCCTGAGGCCATTCGGTTTAAATCTTCATTTTTAACAGGTTGAATTGCAGGAATAGCAGCTAACAGTTTTTCTTTTCCTTTTGCTAATGATAAAATTTCATCTAATGATTTGGATTGAATGGCTAATTGTTTGGAAATGATATCTACCCTTTTAGTGGTGTTTATAACCAATTCAGAATTATCAAATCCTTCTAATTCTTTATAGCGATTAACCCCACCAAAACCTGCTTTTCGTTGCTCGGTTGGAATAGGAGAAGAGTTAAAATAAACGCGATATAAATTGTTATCACGGTCTTCTAAACTTACTAAAACTTCATCCAATTGATCCATTTTTTTGTTTAAAAGGGAATACTGAAGTTTTAAATTCTCAATTTCCCGAGCCTGTAAACGATCTTTTGGTGTTTCAAAATAAGGTGTGTTCAATAAAATCACAAAACATAAAAATCCAAATAAAGCTGAAGAAACCAGAAACAACGCCACATAACCAAACTTCCGACCTTTTTTAGGACTGATTTTTTTATAAGCTAAACTTTCGGTATCGTAATAATACTTTACTTTCTTCGACATTTCTTAAATTATACTATTTTTGTGCTTTCAAAAGAATAATATGAACAAATTTATGAAATGTTTTATTCTAAAACTAATTTAATTTTCTTGTTTCAATCAATATTTGATTCATTTACACATTTAACTTTTGACTTTTAAACATTGAACCCTATTATCAAAATGAAATCACAAGATATTCGCAAGCAGTTTCTGCAGTTTTTTGAAAGTAAAGGACATTTAATTGTTCCTTCCGCTCCAATCGTTCTAAAAGATGATCCAACCTTGATGTTTAACAATTCGGGCATGGCTCAATTTAAAGAATATTTTTTAGGGAACGCGGAACCCAAAAGCAAACGAATTGCCGATACCCAAAAATGTTTGCGTGTTTCCGGAAAACACAACGATTTGGAAGATGTAGGTTTTGACACCTACCATCACACCATGTTTGAAATGTTAGGAAACTGGTCATTTGGTGATTATTTTAAAAAAGAAGCCATTCATTGGGCTTGGGAATTGTTGACCGAGGTTTATAAAATTCCAAAAGAGAATCTTTATGTATCCGTTTTTGAAGGAAACCCTGATGAAAATGTACCCTTTGATCAAGAAGCATGGGATATCTGGAAATCATTAATTGATGAAGACCGAATTATTTTAGGTAACAAAAAAGATAATTTCTGGGAAATGGGTGATCAAGGACCGTGCGGACCTTGTTCGGAAATTCACGTCGACTTACGTTCGCCGGAAGAAAAAGCAAAAGTTTCCGGAAAAAGTTTAGTGAATAATGATCAACCGCAAGTGGTTGAAATTTGGAACAATGTATTTATGGAATTCAATCGAAAAGCCGACGGTTCCCTACAAAAATTACCAGCTCAACACGTAGATACCGGAATGGGTTTTGAACGCTTGTGTATGGCTTTGCAAGGGAAAACATCCAATTATGACACCGATGTTTTTACACCATTGATTGAAAAAGTGGAACTAATTACAAGGTTAAAATATACTTCTAACGAAGTTAAAAATATATCAGAAGAACAAAACAAAACTAACATTGCTATTCGTGTAATTGTAGACCATGTTCGTGCTGTAGCTTTTGCGATTGCGGATGGGCAATTGCCTTCGAACACCGGAGCAGGTTATGTTATTCGTAGAATTTTACGTAGAGCGATTCGTTACGGATATTCCTTTCTAAATACAAGCGAACCTTTTATTTACGAGTTAGTAGATGTATTAGCAAATCAAATGGGAGAATTTTTTCCAGAAATTAAAAAGCAACAACAATTGGTTGCCAATGTGATTCGAGAAGAAGAAGCTTCATTTTTAAGAACTTTGGAGCAAGGTTTAGAATTGCTTGAGGAAGTGATTACCACTACTACAACCACTACTAAATCTAATGAAGTTTCAGGAACTAGAGCATTTGAATTATATGATACTTTCGGATTTCCAAAAGATTTGACAGCATTAATTTTGAAAGAAAAAGGTATGTCTTTCAATGAAAATGAGTTTAATACATCAATGCAGGAACAAAAAGCACGTTCTCGTGCCGCTTCTGAAGTCTCAACTGAAGATTGGTCAGTTTTAGTTCCTGGAAATGTTGAAACATTCGTTGGTTACGACAAAACCGAAAATGAAGTTAAAATCACGCGAATCCGTAAAGTAGATTCTAAAAAAGACGGAATTTTATATCAAATCGTTTTAGATGCAACTCCGTTTTACCCCGAAGGTGGCGGACAAGTAGGCGATAAGGGAACTTTAATTTCAGCCAATGAAACCATAGAAATTATCGACACCAAAAAAGAAAATAACTTGATTTTGCATTTCACAAAGCAACTTCCTGAAAATCTTAACGCTGCTTTTGTGGCGAAAGTGAATACCGATTTACGCACATCCACATCCAAAAATCATTCCGCTACGCATTTGATGCATTTGGCTTTGCGAACCATTTTAGGAACGCACGTAGAGCAAAAAGGGTCATTGGTCAATCCGAATTATTTGCGTTTTGATTTTTCGCATTTTTCAAAAGTTTCGGATAACGAAATAAAGCAAGTGGAAGACTTCGTGAATCAACAAATTGAAGAGCAATTACAACTGGTTGAACACCGAAATATTCCGATTCAGAAGGCAATGGAGCAAGGTGCAATGGCTTTATTTGGAGAAAAATATGGCGATTCTGTACGTATGATAGAATTTGGAGAAAGCAAAGAATTATGTGGTGGAATTCACGTGAAAAACACAGCAGACATTTGGCATTTCAAAATTATTTCTGAAGGTGCTGTGGCTGCCGGAATTCGTAGAATCGAAGCGATTACCGGTGATGCGGTGAAAGACTTTTACAATAATCAAGAAAACACTTTAGCAGAACTAAAAGAAACTTTAAAAAATCCGCAAGATATTTTAAAATCAATAGTTTCTTTGCAAGATGAAAATGCCAAATTGAAAAAGCAAATTGAGCAATTATTACGTGAAAAAGCAAAAAATTTAAAAAGCGAATTGGCTTTAGAATTACAAGAAGTTAATGGCATAAAATTCTTAGCCAAGCAAGTCGATTTGAATCCGGAAGGAGCAAAAGATTTGGCGTATGAACTAGGTAACTTAGGAGATAATTTATTTTTAGTTTTAGCTACAACCGATGAAAATAAACCCATGTTAACCTGCTATATTTCGAAGGAATTAGTGGCTTCAAAAAACTTAAACGCCGGACAAGTGGTTCGTGAATTAGGAAAATATATTCAAGGCGGCGGCGGCGGACAACCGTTTTTTGCAACTGCCGGAGGGAAAAATGTGGATGGAATTAAAGAGGCGTTGGAGAAGGCAGTAGATTTTGTGAAATAATTTATAGGATTGAACATCCTATTTTAGATTCTTTTAATTTTTTTGATTACATTTAAACCATGACAAGAGCCCAATTCATAGAAAAAAATGAGCATCTTTTTTGGTATATCAAGAAGGAAGCAATTCCCAAAATCAGCAATGAAGTTTTGGTGGAGTTTATATTTAACTATGGCACTTGGGAAGATGTAAAAGAGTTGATTAAAATCATCGGATTTCAGGAATTGAAGCGAGTTTATAATGAAATTACAGATAGAAAAGTGGGGAATTATATTCCAGAAATGTTAGACTTAATGGGCAGAATTACAAATAAATATGCATCTTGAAATTTTAAGTAGCGAACAACTAGAACTTCTTCCAATTTTAGCTCAATTTAAAAGAGAATATTATTTGGTCGGAGGAACTGCCATTGCACTGCATATCGGGCATAGAGAATCGATTGATTTTGATTTGTTTAAGGCTAGTTCAATTCGAAAAAAAGATCTTTATTCAAAACTTAAAAATCTGGATTATAAGGTATCATTTGCCGATTATAATCAGGTAAATATGAACGCAAAGGGTGTTAAGATTACTTTTTTTTCATTTCCATATAAAGTTCCTGTTACATGTGAGTTAAATAAAGCTTTAAAATTTCCCGATTTATTAACGCTGGCCGCAATGAAAGCTTTTGCTTTAGGCCGCAGAGCCAAATGGAAAGATTATGTGGATTTATATTTTATTTTAAAATTTCATTTCACTTTAAAAGAAGTTTCACAAAAGGCAAATGAAATTTTTAAAGACGAATTTATAGAAAAGCAATTCATCGCTCAACTTGGCTATTTCAGCGGCATAAATTATGCAGAAGAAGTTACCTATTTAATTCCGAATCCGCCAACAGAACAAGAGATTCAATCATTTTTAATCGATGTGAGTGTTTCTGGATTAGAATAATTTTATTTCAATGAATTTCAGAACCCAAATACCCATTTCTACAAGTAATCTTCCAATTGATTACCATTCCAGAGTGGTGTCGTTGGGTTCTTGTTTTGCAGAAAACATTGCGTTAAAATTTGATTACTTCAAGTTTCAAAATAGTGTCAATCCTTTCGGAATTATTTACAACCCGGTTTCCATTGAAAAAATAATCGAACGCGTTGTTCAGAAAAATAAGTTTACCGAAAAAGACGTTTTTTATCACAACGATTTGTGGCAATGTTTCGAGGTTCATTCTGAATGGAGTCAGCCCAATCAAGAAGTGTTTTTGAATACACTAAATATGTTAATCGATTCAACTTATTTAGAAATAAAAGAAGCCTCTCATGTTGTAATCACTTACGGAACCTCATGGATTTATAAATCAATTGCATCGCAATCGATTGTAGCCAATTGTCATAAAGTGCCACAAAAAGCATTTCAAAAAGAATTATTATCCATAGAGATTATTGAAGAGTCCATTCAAAATACCATTGCATTAATTCAATCAATCAATCCAAAAGTTCAATTCATTTTCACCATTTCGCCGGTACGTCATTTAAAAGACGGTTTTGTTGAAAACCAACGAAGTAAAGCACATTTAATTGCAGCCATACATCAAGTGCTGCAAGTTCCCCCTTCGGGGGCGGAGGGGGCTTATTTCCCCAGCTACGAAATCACCATGGACGAACTTCGGGATTACCGATTTTATTCCGAAGACATGTTGCATCCCAATCAAATAGCAATTGATTATATTTGGGAACGTTTTGTTCAATCACATATTAGTGAAGATGCTTATTCATTGATGGAGGAAGTTAGTGGCATTCAAAAATCACTTTTACATAAGCCTTTTAATCCGGAATCAGAAATTCATCAAACGTTTGTAAAACAATTGCAACAAAAAATCAATCAGATTCAAAAAAAGTATCCATTTATACAATTCAACTCATGGCAACCCGAAAAAATCAATCCACAGAAACACAAATAAAAAATATTTTAGTACCCTTTATTCAAGCTATCGGTCGCTCCGGAAAATTAATTTACATCGTTATTATTGGTGTTGTTTTGTATTTTGGGTATCAATATTTTACACGTTCCTCCAATACTTCCACTTTAGAATACAATTCGGCTTTGATTGAAAAGCAACTCAAAAACGTTTCCAAATTAGTTGTTACAGAGGGTCATTATTCGCAGGTTATGACCTATAAAGACCAGAAAAACTATTTCATGGACATGGTTTCTTTTGAAAAAAAGGCCTTGATGGTGGTGAATGCGGATGTGACAGTTTCGTATGATTTGAGTCAGATAAAATATGATATCAATGAAACGACTAAAACCATTACCATTAAAAATATTCCTGAGGCTGAAATGAAAATAAGTCCCGATGTGCATTTTTACAGTATTGATGAAAGTTATTTTAATCCTTTTGGAACAGCTGATTACAACAAAATTAATAAAAAGGTAAAAGCAGAAATTGCCAAAAAAATGGAGAAGTCAAAGTTGAAAACCAATGCAGAGAATCGATTAATCAGCGAGCTTTCTAAAATATTGATTTTGACCAACACCATGGACTGGACCTTACAGTACAATGGTGAAGTCATTCAGACTCAAACGGCTTTAAAAGGAAAACTTAAAACATAAAAAAACGGCCTCAATTGAAGCCGTTCGGGGAAACTCACTTTCCTTATGAATTATAATTTGTTTTCCAAACTTTGCCAACCGCCACCATTCATCACTTCAATGCTGTTGCTTTTTAAAATACCTGCAGCCTGACTGCTTCGCATCCCACTTTGGCAACAAACAATTACCGGTTTATTCCATTTTTTAATTTCATTAATCTTCGTTGAAATGATGTTCAACGGAATATTTTTCGAGTTTTTAATATGACCTTGTTGAAATTCTCCCGGAGTTCTTACGTCAATAATCACTGCTCCTCTGTCTGTAAAGTCTTTAACACTTTCGGTTTTAGAACCAAAACCTAATAAATCTAATAATCCCATATTTTTTCAATTTTATGGTACAAAGATACTAGGAGTCAAAAGATTATTAAGTAACAAAAGTTACGCAACTGAAAATATTCTTTTATATTTGATTTTTATGAAGATTACCGATAGAAAATTAGAGATTATTACTATTGCAGCACAACTTTTTAAAGAAAAAGGGTACAGTGCGGTTACCATGCGTGACATTGCTCAAGCAATGAATATCAAAGCGGCGAGTTTGTATAACCATATCAAATCAAAGCAAGAAATACTTGTTTTAATTATTATTGAAATAGCCGAAGAATTCACCAATGTGATGAATGATATAGTTGCTTCAAAAACTACAGTGGTTAATAAAATCGAACGGGTTATTCAATTGCATATTGCTATTACCCTCAGAAATGCCGATGCTTTGGCTTGTTTGAACAATGATTGGATGCATTTAACCGATGATGAACTGCGGTATTTCATTAAAATGAGGGAAGAGTATGAAGAAAACTTCCGTAAAATTATTAGCAAAGGTGTTTTGGATGGAGAAATTAAAAGCATTAATCAAGAAGTAGTCGTTTTCTCTATTTTATCAACCCTTCGAACCATTTATTTGTGGTACGATAAAACCAAATCTTTAGATGCTAAAACACTACAAAACACTATTGCTACCGTTTTTTTAACCGGAGTTAAAAAAGTATAGTAGCACTCGGTCAACAGCTGTTAATTTTTTCAAACGTTTTCGTAACATTTGAAAAAAATGATTAAATTTGCATTGTAAACTAACAATTGTTAGTTTTTATTATTTTAAAATATGGCCAAATTTCACAGCATTAAAGTTGCAGATATTTATAAAGAAACAAAGGATTGTACAGTAATTTCCTTTGAAATTCCTGACGATTTAAAATCAGAATTTCAGTTCAAACAAGGACAGCATTTGACTTTACGAACAATGATTGACGGTAATGAAGTTCGTCGCTCTTATTCGTTGTGTTCCAGTCCGATTGAAAATAAATGGAACGTAGCTGTAAAAAAAATAAATGAAGGACTGTTTTCTACATTTGTCAATGAAAAATTACGAAAAGGAGATGTTCTTGATGTAATGGCTCCTAACGGTACTTTTTTTACCGAAATTGATCTAAAAAAAGCAAAAAATTATATTGCATTTGCTGCCGGAAGTGG
>Ga0207941_1000279_pt1 | contig 16194 bp, 14 predicted proteins | sample LakMenEpi13Sep12_FD_150695 | JGI IMG/M metagenome (GOLD analysis project Ga0207941, IMG submission 150695) | Freshwater microbial communities from Lake Mendota, WI - 13SEP2012 deep hole epilimnion (SPAdes) | ecosystem: Environmental > Aquatic > Freshwater > Lake > Epilimnion/Euphotic zone ...
AGTAGGGAAAGCATGATCGAGATGAACCTCTTCTCCAGCCAACCAATCACCAGCAAATAGCCAAACAACCCGTAGATGACCCCGGATAGACCGTGGCTGGCCGCAGGCCACCACAACCACACCGGCACGGCCATCGCATAAACACCAATCCACACCGCCCAATAGTCCCGTCGTCCCCGCAGCAAAACCAGCCAGGAGAGCGGCAAAAAGGCGATCGAATTGCTGATCAGGTGGCCAAAACCGCTATGGCTGAAGGGGGCCGTCAACACCCCCAGCAGCGAACCGCCATTCACCATCGGCAGATTCCAACGGCCGCCGAAAAGCAACGTATCCAGCAGTTCCTGGCCCCAGGCCAGGGCCAGGATCCCGATAGGAATCAAGGTGGTGGTTCCGAGAACGGCCAGGGAACGGTCCAGCCGCTGGGCGAGGGAGGGGGCCATCAGGTTGCAGGGTGGTCCCAGATACTCAAGCCGATTCCAGATTAAATCGGTGGCTCGGCAGGTTGGAGAGATCTGGGGCGAAGTCATTCACCAACGGCAGGGCCAGCGGCGCGGCGTGGATCGGCCATGCCGTAGGTGCCCCCGCGGGCGCCAGGGCTCGGTACCAGCACCTCGACGCTGTTGGCGGACCCCAGCGCTGGCACCAGCTGCCAGTGGTGGCCTTTGGCCTTCAGCAGCTGCAGGGTGTCGGGACTGAACCCTTCTTCGACGCTGATTTGGTCGGGCCAGAGTTGGCTGTGCAGTCGGGGACTGCTGACCGCTGTGGCCAGGTTGAGGCCGTACACAATGCGGTTCAAAAGCACTTGCAGCACGGTGGTGATGATGCGACTGCCGCCGGGGCTGCCCGTGGCCAACCAGGGGGTCTGGTCGCCTCGGAAAACCAGCGTGGGGCTCATGGAGCTGAGCGGCCGGCGCCCCGGCGCGATGCGATTAGCCGGCCCCTGCACCAACCCAAAGGCATTGGCCTGGCCAGGGGCGGTGCTGAAATCATCCATCTCGTTGTTCAACAGGAAGCCGCCGCCCGGCACCAGTACCCCATTGCCGTAGGGAAAGTTGAGGGTTGTGGTCAGGGCCACCAAGCCCCCATGGCGATCTGCCACCGACAGATGGGTGGTGTGGGTGCCTTCTCCGGGCAGGGCCGGCGCGGGGCCGAGCCGGGCCGCCGGCCGATGGCGACGGGGGTTGATCTGGCGCCGCAGGCTGTCGAGGTAGGGCCGTTCCAGTAAGGCCTGCACCGGAATCTCCTGCTGCTCAGGATCACCAAGGCGGGCGTTGCGATCGCGGAAGGCCAGGTTCATAGCCTCCACCATCGGGTGCAGGCTGGCCGCCCCGTTGAGACCGGCCGCCGCCAGGTCAAAGGGCTCAAGCAGGGCCAGCAGTTGCAGCAAAGTGAGGCCGCCGCCAGGGGGGGGCATCGTCAGCACCAGGTGGCCCCGGAAGCGGCCCATCAATGGCGGCACCAACCGGGCCCGGTAGCGGCTGAGGTCGTGCCGCTGGATCAGCCCTCCCCGTTGCCCCATTAGTTGGAGCAAGGAGTCGGCCACGGGTCCGCCGTAGAAGCCTGCGGCTCCCCCTGAGGCGATCCGCCCCAGGCTGGCCGCCAGCTGGGGCTGGCGCAGGCGCTCGCCGGGTGCCAGGGGCCTTAGGCCCGTTGGGCTCGGCCGAAAGAAGAGGGATCGGGAGCCAGGATCGGCCTGCAGGGTGGCCCTGGCCCTGAGCAGGGAGTCGCTCAACTCCAGGCTGACGGGAAAGCCCCGCTCAGCCAGCGCGATCGCCGGGGCAAGCACCTGCTGAAGGGGTAGGCGGCCATAACACCGCTGGGCCAGCACCAACCCGGCGACCGTCCCCGGCACGGCGGTACTTGCCAGGCTGCGGGTCGATCTTTGCCGATCCAGCTGGCCGCCGGGACCAAGGAACATCTCGGCGTGGGCGGCCAGGGGGGCCGTTTCACGAAAATTGACGGCCACGGCCGTGCCCAGGCCAAGCCGTCGCTCGGGATTGGCGGCCCCCTCCCCGCCCAGGCAGCCCCGCGCCGCCGCCGGCGAGCGCCCAGGCAGCCACAAGACCAAAAAGCCACCGCCGCCGAGATTGCCCGCCTGGGGCAGGGTGACCGCCAGGGCGAAGGCACTGGCCACTGCCGCATCGAGGGCATTGCCGCCTTGGCTCAGCACGGCCCGGCCGGCTGCCGAGGCCCGCGGCTCGTCACTGGCCACCATGCCACCGGAGGACCAGACCGAATGGAAACGTTGATCGCTCTCCAGCAGGGGGTCGGGGGGCTGGGGTCGGGGGGCGGCGAGCAGGGGGGGGCGCAGGGATGGGCTGGCCGTGGGGCCAGGAGCGACCTGGGCCAACGGGGCCAAGGGAACCAGAAACACGGACAAAGGTGACGCCGTTGACGGTCTTCCGTATCCGGTCAAACCTTTTCTGTCGGTATCAACCGTTACTGTTTAGAAGTCGTTGACCGTAGGCGGTGTTCGGGCTTTAGCCCTGGCTCTGTCCTCGGCGGAAGTAGGGGGGAGGGGCTTTTGGGCCCTATCCCGAAGCAACGCAATCCCCTCCTGCGGCCCTGCCGTCAGGCTCTCCTTTGAGGTCCTTCCATGTCCATCACCACCGCCCGCCAACTGGCCCGTCAGGCCGAACAAATCCGTCGCCTTGAGCGGGAACAGGCGTTCCGGGTCCAATCCCTGCGCCGCCGCCAGCTGATCGACTGAACCTGCGCCAACTTGCTTCGGCAGGTTGGCCTGGGTCCAGGATCCCTTAGAATCATCGGCGAGATGGGCGGTGACACCGCATATTCCGTCTCGCCTTCCCTTTTACCGTTTCCGAGAGGATCCCCAATGGCGCTCGTTCCGCTCCGGCTGCTGTTAGACCACGCCGCTGAGAACGGCTACGGCATCCCGGCCTTCAACGTGAACAACCTGGAGCAAGTCCAGTCGATCATGGAGGCCGCCCATGAAACCGATAGTCCTGTGATCTTGCAGGCTTCCCGGGGAGCCCGTCAATACGCCGGTGAGAATTTTCTGCGCCACCTGATTCTGGCCGCTGTCGAAACATATCCGAACATTCCGGTGGTCATGCACCAGGACCACGGCAATAGTCCTGCCACTTGTTATGGCGCCGCCGCTAACGGTTTCACCTCAGTGATGATGGACGGCTCCCTGGAAGCCGACGCCAAGACCCCCGCCAGCTACGACTACAACGTCGCTGTCACCAAGGAAGTGGTAGACGTGGCCCACGCCATCGGCGTCAGCGTCGAAGGCGAGTTGGGCTGTCTGGGTTCGCTCGAAACCGGTAAGGGCGAAGCCGAAGATGGCCATGGCTTCGAAGGAGCCCTCGACCACAGCCAGCTTCTGACCGACCCGGCCGAAGCCGCCGACTTCGTGGCCAAGACCAAGGTGGATGCCCTGGCCATCGCCATCGGCACCAGCCACGGCGCCTATAAATTCACCCGCAAGCCCACCGGCGAAGTGCTGGCCATCAGCCGCATCGCTGAGATTCACAAAGCCATCCCCAACACCCACCTGGTGATGCATGGCTCCAGCTCCGTTCCCCAGGAATGGCTGGATATGATCAACAAGTTCGGCGGTGCCATCCCCGAGACCTACGGCGTGCCCGTCGAAGAAATCCAAGAAGGCATCCGCAACGGCGTGCGCAAGGTCAACATCGACACCGATAATCGCCTCGCCTTCACCGCCGCGGTCCGCGAAGCTGCCTTCAAAGATCCCGCCAACTTCGACCCCCGCCACTTCAACAAGCCTGCCCGGGCTTACATGAAGCAGGTGTGCCTCGACCGTTATCAACAGTTCTGGGCAGCCGGCAACGCCAGCAAGATCAAGCAACGCGACATCAACTACTACGCCACCCTTTATGCCAAGGGCGAGCTTGACCCCAAGACCGCAGTGGCCGCCTGATTCGGCTGCTCACAGCTTTTTACCATCCAAAAATCAATTAACCACAAATCGGGGCCTGAGGCCCCTTTTTTTGTGCCCAGGCTGCGGGTCGCCCTTCAAGCGGCAAGCCAGCAACCTGGAAGTCCCTCGGTTCAGGGGTTCGTGCCAGCCGCCAGGCCCTCGGGCCTCACTACCGCCGGCACGGGCACCGCCGCAGACCCAGAAACCAGCCGCCGGATCGCATCCCCCAGGTCCTGCTCCATCAGGAAACGACGCCCGTCGGTGACGACAACGCGCACAAGGGTAGGCAGATCGTTGCTCTTGGATTGCAGATAGACCGGCTCGACATATAACAAACCATTGCCCATGGGTAGCACCAACATGTTGCCCCTAAACAATCTTGACCCCAGGCGATTCCAGAGTCCGAATTGCAGACTGATGGTGGGGTCCTGGTCGGTGAGGGCTGAAACCTGTTGGGGGCCCAGTAGGAGCCGTTGTTGGGGAAAACGCACCAGGACCAGCTCCCCATAGTTGGGAGTGTCATTGCGGGCTGCCAGCCAGCCCACCAGATTGGTGCGCTTCAGGGGTGTGAAGGGCAGCAGCAAAACGAATTCGCTTTGGCGCTCGCCGGGGAGTTGGAGGGTGACGTGATACGGACGAACTTCCGCATTTGTGGTGCCGTAGACCTCCTGGGGCACGGCCCAGACGTCATCACCGTTGTAGAACGTGCGCACATCGGTGACGTGATATCGCAGCAGGCGCTCCGACTGAATCGAGAATTGCCGCTGCGGCACCCGGATGTGACGCAGGAGTTCCGGGGGCATGGCCGACAGGGGCGCAAACAGCTCGGGGAAGGCTTTACGCCAGGTGCGAAGCACCGGGTCTTCGGGATCACTCACATACAACCAAAGCCGGCCGTCATGGGCATCAACCACCGCCTTGACCGGATTGCGGAAATAGCGCAACCCCTTGGGGTTGGGGTCGCTGTAGGGATAGGAGCGGCTGCTGGTGAAGCCATCGAGGAGCCAGTATTGATGTTGTTCGGCCCGGTAGCCCGCCTGGGGCGCCACGCGGGCCGTTACCAGGTAGGGCTCGCTCTCGAAATCCAGAAATGGGGCCAGGGCTTCCAGCCGTTGTTTCACCTGCCGGCGCAGCAGCAACAGCGAATTGGGTTGCAGGGAGCCCGTGAGCAGCACCCGCGCCTCCTGCAGATAGAGGGCGGCCGCTAGGCGGTGCCAACGGTTCGCCAAGGAGATGCCCTTGGTGCCGGAAAAATGGTTGTAAACGTTGAGTTCGCCATCGGGGTAGTCGAATTCCTGCACCTTCGTCGGGGCGATGGCGTAGGGGGAAGGCCCAGAGGAGTAGTAGAGCTGGGGACGGCCCACCGGCAGCGCCGCCCGGGCTGCGGCATCGCTGATGCCCAGCTGCGGCAGGCCCTGAACCCTGCGACTGCGGCCGAGATCCTTGACGAAGAAAAGCGGCAGGCCATCGCTGCCGAAGGCATTTACCGGCGAGACCGTGAATCCGTGGCCATGGGTGAACACCAGGTGGCGGTTCAGCCAGGTGCGGGAGCCTGCCGGCAAGGCGCCGCTATCCATTTCGCGGGCAGCGATCAGCACCTGGGTTGCCTCCCCCTGGCCCTGGCCGGAAGCGCGCAGAGGGTACCGATCGACAGCGGCGGAAGGGAAGGTGTAGTAGAGGCGCAACTGCTGCAGTTGGCGATTGGCGGCCAACAGCGGCGTGCTGTCCCAGAGGCGGATATTGGCCAGGGTGCCCGGTGCCGAGGCCAGGTCGGCGGCGGTGAGGCTCTGGCGCGGCTGCAGGGTCACTGAACGTACGTTCTCTAGCCCGAAGGCCCGACGGGTGGCCCGGATGGTGCGTTTGAGATAAGGCGTCTCCACCGCCAGCTCCCGGGGCTGAACCCAAAACCGTTGCACCAGGGGCGCCACCAACCATTCGGCCACTGGCACCATCAAGAGGGTCGCCGCCAGCGGTATCAGGGCGCCCCGTCGCAGCCAGCCCTTGGGTAATGGCACCAATAACCCCACCGCCGTCAGCAGCAGCAGCAGGGTCAGCAGCAACCGCAACGGCAGCCGGACGTAGAGGTCCACATGGCCGGCGCCGGCGGCAATGCCACTGCCTTGAACCATCAGGTCGAAGGGGGCCAGACCCGTGGCGCAGGCCGCCAGGATTGCCAGGAGAGCCAGCTGGGGCCGCAGCACCTTCTGCTGGTCACGGCTCAAGCCGACATAACGCAGATCACTCAAACTGGAGCCTTCCCCCAGGCTCAGCCAGAGTCCCCCCACCAGCCCAACGGCAACCTGGGCGATGGCCACGCTCAACAACAGATGCAGGGCCGGTAGCCGTAGCACCGTGAAGGCCAGATCCAGGCCGGTCAAGGGGTCCCTTTCCCCGAATGGTTCGGCCAGCAGGGCCGGTAACCAGAGACTCCAGCCCCGGGCGATCGCTGTGGCGGAAGCAGCCAGGGCCGCGGCCAGGGCCAGCCGCAGGCTGTTGAGGGGCCAGATCAACAGCGGCCCTATCAGGGCCAGGGCCACACCTGCCACCAATAGGGGGGACCAGGTGGAGGTGCCCGCCAAACCCGCCAACCCGGTCATCACCTCATCTCGAAAGGGGGAGGTGATCAAGCCTTTGGCTTGGATGAGTAGGTAGGACAGGCCAAGGGCCAGGGCCAACAGCAGACCCGTGAGGCAGGCCACAAGGCTGGGGCTTTCCAATCGCAGGATGGGATCTTTGGGAAGCTGTTTCTGAGCGACGGCCTGGCGTAGGCGCCAGCAGCGTTGCAGTTGCTGCAGTTGCAGCCACAGCCCCAGACCAAAGACCAGACCGAACGCCAGCAGCTGCAGCAGCCAGCGCCGCAGCACCACAGCTTGGAGCCCGAACTGGGCAAACCATTGCCATTCAATAGCCAGTCGTGCCAGGCCGAACAGCAGCAGCAGGGCCAGCGCCGCTCCAGCCAGCAGGGCAACGGGGATCAAGCGTGGCGACCAGGGCCGTTCGGAAAGCACGCGGGCAAAAAGCAACGCTCCAGGTCAGCGAGGCTAGGAAGGGACCCCGAAGATGGCCCAGGCAATGGCCAATTCAATTACCCGACCTCGAAGATCGGGTTTTAGCGGGGCATCTCGCCAGCGCTGTTAACCTAAATACATCGTCTGGCCGTGCGCCGTGACCGCCACCCTCTCTCGCTCTACCTTCACCGGTCTGCGCTGCAAGGAATGCGGCCACGCCTATGGCGCCGAAGCGCGTCACGTCTGCGAAGACGTTTGCTTTGGTCCCCTGGAGGTCGTTTACGACTACGACGCGATCCGTAGCCGGGTCAGCCGGGCCACCATCGAAGCCGGGCCCGTTTCCATTTGGCGTTATCGCGATTTTTTGCCGATCGAGGGAGATCCGATTGATGTTGGCACCGGCTTCACCCCCCTGCTGAAGGCCAACCGTCTGGCCCAGCGCCTGGGCCTTAAACAGCTTTATATCAAGAATGACGGCGTCAACATGCCCACCCTGTCCTTCAAGGACAGGGTCGTATCGGTGGCCCTGACCCGGGCCCGGGAACTGGGATTTTCCACCGTTAGTTGTGCCAGCACCGGCAACTTGGCCAATTCCACTGCTGCGATTGCAGCCTATGCCGGTCTCGAATGCTGTGTCTTCATTCCCTCCGACCTTGAACTGGGCAAGGTTCTTGGCACGCTCGTCTACAACCCAACCTTGATGGCCGTCAAGGGCAACTACGACCAAGTCAACCGGCTCTGCTCCGAGGTGGCGAATACCTATGGCTGGGGTTTCGTCAACATCAACCTGCGTCCTTATTACTCCGAGGGTTCCAAGACCCTTGGTTATGAAGTGATCGAGCAGCTCGGTTGGCAACTGCCCGACCACATTGTCGCCCCCCTGGCCTCCGGATCCCTGTTCACTAAAATCCGCAAAGGTTTTGACGAATTCATCAAGGTGGGCTTAGTGGAAGAGAAGCCCGTGCGGTTCAGTGGCGCCCAGGCTGAAGGCTGTTCGCCGATTGCCCAGGCCTTTGCCGAAGGCAGGGACTTCATCAAGCCCGTCAAGCCCAACACCATTGCCAAGTCGATTGCGATTGGCAACCCTGCCGATGGTCCCTACGCCATTGATATTGCCCGCCGCACTGGAGGCAGCATCGCGGCGGTCAGCGATGGCGAAATCATCGACGGCATCAAATTGCTGGCTGAAACCGAGGGGGTGTTTACCGAGACCGCCGGAGGGACAACCATCGCCGTGCTCAAGAAACTGGTGGAGCAGGGCAAAATTGACCCCGAAGAGACCACCGTCGCCTACATCACCGGTAACGGCCTCAAAACCACAGAAGCGATTGCCTCTTCGATCGGCGAACCCTTCCTGATCGAGGCCCAGCTCGACAGCTTCAACGCCGCTTGGAAACGGTCCCAGTCCCTGCACCGGGCTACTGCTTAAAGTCTCGCCTCGTCAGCACTCTGACCACTCATCCAACCGCCCCCAATGCCCCCATGGCCGTCCAGGTTCTGATCCCCACGCCCCTGCAAAAGTTCACCAACGATGAAGCCAGTGTCAGCGTTGATGCCAGCAGCGTCGATGCCTTGCTGCAGGCCCTCGATGCCCGTTTTCCCGGTATCCATGGCCGTCTTTGTGATGAAGACGGCAAACTGCGGCGTTTTCTCAACGTATATGTCAACAGCGAAGACATCCGCTTCCTCGACAACCAGACCACGGCCTTAGCCGATGGCGATGAGGTCAGCATCGTGCCGGCTGTCGCTGGCGGCTGAAGGCGATAGTAATTTTGCCGCTTGCATGAGCGCTGGCATGAGCATAGACAAGCTTCAGCGTCAGCAATACTGATACTTGGAATCGTCGCTGATCCTGCTCGATCCCATAGGGTTCGCTCCATGCTTGGGAGGAAATGATGAGCCAGAGTCCAATGCCATCACTGAGCCAGCACGAATGGCAGGCCGGCATCCAGATCTTCGATTACCGCCAAGCGGCCAATCCGATCCGCCCCGGCCTGACCGAACCGATCCCCTACCGGCAGTGGAACCCCGAGCTGCATGCAGCAGGACCCACGGCCATCCTGCCCCTCGATCTAAGTGCCGAACTGGGCTGCCCAGGACCGGCCACCAGTCCGGCTCTGGCGGCCCATTTCTTGCGGCTGCTGGCAGGTGATGAACTGAGGGCCGCCGCCAGCGCCACCAGCTCCTTGTTTTATGTGCTGCGGGGCTCGGGCCAGCTCCAACGTCCTGCCGCCCCGGATCAGTCGACACTGGAACTGAGCTGGACAGCGGGCGATCTATTTGTGCTGCCGGCCGGCCCAGATCCCTTGCTGCAGGCCGACAATGAAAGCATTCTCTACTGGGTCCACGATGGGCCCCTGCTCAGCTATCTGGGAGTGAAGCCAAGCCGGCCCCGTTTTCGGGCCAGTCATTACCCCAGCGAATTGCTTGAGGCCGAACTGAAGGCTCTGCTAGACGACCCCAGCGCCGCCCGCAGCAACCGCTTAAGCATCTTGCTGGCCCACGAGGATTTGCCCGCCAGCCGTACGGTCAGTCACACCCTCTGGGCGATGCTCGGGGTGGTACCGGCCGGGGCCGTCCAGCCGCCGCATCGGCATCAATCCGTGGCTCTCGATCTGATCGTCGACTGTGATCCCGGCTGTTACACCCTGGCGGGCCGGGAACTCAGCGATGACGGAACAATTCGCGATCCCCATCGCATCGACTGGCAGGCCGGCGGAGCGTTCATCACCCCTCCAGGCCATTGGCATGCCCATGTCAATGAAAGCGGTCGCATGGCCCGGCTGCTGCCGATTCAGGATTCCGGGCTGCACACCTACCTCAGAAGCCTGGACATCCGCTTTGCCGGGACCCACTGATATCAGCTTTAGCCAAGCATCCGCGTGATGCTCAGGTCTCGCCCACCGGCACCGCCAGCCGGGCTGCCGGCAGTGTCTGCCCAACGGCCAGTTCTGGATGGCTGGTCTCCCATGCCGCAACCGACTGGCGGAAGCTTTCGCCATCGATGGTTTCCTCCGCGATCAGACGATCAACCAATTGGTCCATCAGCTCGCGCCGTGGAGCCAGAATCGCGACGGCCCGCTCCAGGGACTGGCAGGCCAGCTCCCGCACCTTTCGGTCGATGCGATTTCCCGTATCGGCGGAGTAGTGGGGCTGGGGTCGAAACCAGTCACGGCCAAGGAATACTTCGCCCTCGTCGCTTTCCAGGGCCATTGGCCCCAGCTCGGAGAATCCGTAGCGGGTCACCATTTCCCGGCTGATCTGGCTGACCATCTGCAGATCACTCGCCGCCCCCTGGGTGACCTCACTGGGACCAAACACCACCATCTCGGCAGCACGGCCCCCCAACACCACGACCAGTTTCGCCATCAGATAGGCGCGGCTAATCAGGCCAGAATCGAGGATGTCCTCAGCGGGCATCATCCGGGCAAAACCACCGACCCCTCCAGCGCGGGGCAGCAGGGTCACCTTGTCCAGCTTGTCGGCATGGGGCAGCAGGGAGGTGAGCAGGGCGTGGCCGACTTCGTGATAAGCGATCAGACGCTTTTTGGCGTTGTCCTGCAACGGGGCAGCCGTCAGTCCCATGGTGATCCTCTCGAGGGCATCACCGATGGCCTGGTTGTTGACCTGGGCCAGATGGCGCCTTGCCGTCAGGATCGCCGCCTCATTGAGCAAGTTGGCCAGGTCGGCGCCGGAAAAGCCCGGGGTGCGGATTGCCCAGTCCGCGAGGGACACTTCATCGGCCAAGGGGCGGCTGCGGGCGTGGACACCGAGGATTTGCTCACGGCCGCGGCGATCGGGCAGGTCTACGGTGATGCGCCGATCGAAGCGGCCTGGTCGCATCAAGGCCGAATCCAGGACGTCGGGACGGTTGGTGGCGGCCAACAGGATGACACCGGAATTTTCCTCAAAGCCATCCATCTCGGTCAAGAGTTGGTTGAGGGTCTGTTCGCGCTCATCGTTGCCCCCGCCGATACCTGCGCCTCGCTGACGGCCGACTGCATCAATCTCGTCGATGAAAATAATGCAGGGGGCTTTGGCCTTGGCTTGGCGGAACAGGTCCCGCACCCGGCTGGCCCCCACTCCCACAAACATCTCGACGAATTCAGAAGCGGCCATCGAGAAGAACGGCACGCCCGCTTCGCCGGCAATCGCTCGGGCGAGCAGGGTCTTACCGGTTCCTGGAGGGCCGATCAACAACACACCTTTGGGGATCTTGGCACCAACGGATGTGAAACGCTCCGGAGCTTTCAAGAACGTGACCACCTCCTGAAGCTCTTCCTTGGCCTCGGCAATGCCGGCCACATCCTCGAAGCGCACCGTCACGCCCCCATCGGCCTGGAGTCGGGGCTGGCTGCGGCCAAAGCCGAGATGGCGGTTGGCCACCTGGGCCGAACGACGCAGCAGCAGGGCCATGGCGGTCAGGAGCAGGGTCGCCAGCAGCAGATTGCTGACGAGTCCAGCGACGGCGTCATCTCGGACCTCATCGCGCACATTGAGCGGTACGCCCGCATCCTGGGCCGACTGCAGCAGCAGTTGGTTGTCACTGAACACCGGAACTTCAGCCGAGCGCCCGTTGTGGAAATAGACGGTGGCCAGCCGCTGCCGGGGCATGAGCTCCAGCTCTTTAACCTTGCCTGCTTTGAGATCCTTAAGCAGTTGGCTAAAGGACGGTTTGTAACCGTTTTCGTTGGTCCGGCTGAAGGGTCCCGCCGCTTGCTTGGATTCAGTTTTGGGGGCTTGCCCAGGGGCCAATGCCGGCACCGCAGCGTGATGGGCGGCGGGAGGTTCGCTAGCGGGAATGACGGGCGGTGGGCTGCTGCTCACTGGAGATCACCACAGATATCGATCCTAGCGATTTGACGAAAGGAGGGGCCGCATTGGAAGATCTTCGTTTGGCATAAAAGTTCTGAGATGGCCGTTCCTAAGAAGAAAACCTCCAAGGGCAAGCGCAACCAGCGGCATGCCCACTGGAAGGCAAAGGCCGGTGATGCGGCTGCCAAGGCTCTTTCCCTAGGCAAGTCGGTGCTGAGTGGTCGAGCCCGGGGCTTCGTTTACCCGATTGCCGAGGAAGCCGAAGAAGAGTGAGGGGCCGCTCGGCCACCAATGGCAGGTCGACCATTACTTAGGTTCCCAGCTTGAAAGCTTCAAGTACTACTGCATAAAGTGCTCCCAATCTAAGGTTGTCCGCCACAACCCAGGCAAGGTTTGGTTCGGTCCTCACCAACTGGGAGCGCAGGCGTACGATCGCCTCGACGATCAGCACCAGGGCCAGCACCACCACCGGTCTGCCGCCTGGTATTCGGATAATCAACACGGCCATCAGGTTCTGGCACAGGAAATAGCCCACCAGTAGGCCAAGCATGGCCAAGCTGCCGCCGCGCCAATTGCGCCGCACCTGGGTCAGCAAAGCCCCTCCCAGCTTCCGTTGGGCGATCTCCAGACGGGTTACTTGGCGCAGCTTGCCGTTCATCGCCGCTCCAGGAGCTGGTGCAGATAGGAAAGCGTTACCCGGGTTTGATCGCAAGCAGGACCCCTTCGCACCTGCACTGGGCCCCTGGCCGGCTCCAGGTTGTCGACTACGGCCGCCGCCGCCAGGAAGTTTGCCGCTGGCTGCTCTCGGGACAGGTCACTGAGGGTGACAAGGCAGGGCAGAGCGGCCGCCGTGGCCGCCGCCAGGCCGGCGATGGAGTCTTCGAGCACAACAACGGCCCCTGGGGAAACCTTTAGCTGGTCGAGGGCGAGCTGGTAGCCCTGGGGATCGGGTTTCTTGCGCGCCACATCTTCGCCACACACCCAAAAGGCAAAGGCTCCCGTGAGGCTGGGCGCCAGGGCCCCCAGCAGGGCGGCCACCGCCGAACGCGAGCTGGTGGTGACGATCGCCTGGGGGATGCCGGCGGCCTGGGCCTCGGCGATCAAGGGGGCGACCCCCGGTCTCAAGGCCAGGCCGCTATCGGCTACCAAGCTCACGTAATGCCGTTGCTTGGCGGCCATGAGGGTTTCCAGCTTTTCCCGGGGCCATGGGGCCTGCCCTTGCTGGTGCCGATAGGCCGCCAACCGTTCGCGGCCGCCGCTCACCGCCAACAAACCCCGATAGGTGTCGAGGTCCCAATGCCAGGGCAAGCCGGCCTCCTTGAAGGCCAGGTTGAAGCCATGGCGGTGGCCCTCGAATTCGGTCTCAGCCAAGGTGCCATCGACATCCCAGAACAGGGCTTGCAGCCGCTGGCCCATGCCGTTTCTTCTTCTGCGCTGATTGGAACAGGCTAGGGGGGGCCTGGGTCAAGCCAGGTATCAAAATGCAGAACCGCAGTTCGTCAGCGTTGCCTCCCGCCTTCGATGAATCACGCTGGGTGTTGCCCGTGGCCTTGCCGGCCCGATCCCTGCAGGGCGGCGGGGCCATGGCCAACCTGCCTCCAGAGCTCCTGGCGGTGCTGCTGCGCCGTGGCGTTGAGGGTCCCGAAGCCCTAGCTGACCTACTGGATCCACCACCGGCCCCTGATCCCCTACTCCATTTCGCCGATCTAAGTCGGGCCTTGATGCGGCTGGAGACCGCCTGCCGCCAGGGGGAAGCGGTGGCGATCTGCGGCGATTACGACGCCGATGGCATGACCAGCACAGCCCTGCTCAGTGGGGTTCTCTCCCGCCTGGGGGCCCGTCCCAAAGCGGCAATCCCCCGTCGCATGGAGGAGGGCTACGGCCTAAACGTGGCCATGGTCGAGCGCCTGGCGGCGGAGGAAATCGGCCTGCTGATCACCGTGGATAACGGCGTCAGCGCCCTGGCAGCCCTAGATCGCGCCGCCGAGCTGGCCGTCGAGGTGATCTTGACGGATCACCACAGCCTGCCGCCCCAATTGCCTCCCCATCTGGCCCTGCTGCATCCGGCCTTGACCCCCGCCGATTCCCCGTACCGGGGGTTGGCCGGCGTGGGGCTGGCCCATGTGCTGGCCATGGCCCTCTGCCAGCGGCTGGGGCGCCGGGATGGCCAGGCCATCTCCCTAAATCTGTTTTGTATCGGCACCATCGCCGACATGGCCCCCCTGACGGGGGTCAACCGCCGTTGGCTGCTCGATGGCTTGCCCCGGTTGGCCGCCTCGCCCCTGCCCGGCCTGAAGGCGTTGCAGCAGTTGGCGGGACTGGGCGACCAGCCCCTGGATGCCGAGGCGGTGGCCTTCAAGCTGGCTCCCCGCATCAATGCGGTGGGCCGCCTGGGGGATCCCCTGCTGGTGGTTGATCTGCTGACCACCGAAGACCCGGATCGCGCCATGGATCTCGCCATGCGCTGCGAGGCCCTGAACCGCCAACGGCGTGAACTTTGCGATGCCATTGAGGCCGAAGCCTTGGCCCTGCTGGAGGCGGACGGACCGCAGTGGCCAGGTTTCTTGCTGCTGGCCCAGGGCCACTGGCATCACGGCGTCATCGGCATCGTCGCCGCCCGCTTGGTGGAACGTTGCGGCCGGCCGGTGGCCTTGCTGGCGGGGGAGGGGGGCGGCCAACTGCGGGCTTCGGTGCGGGCTCCCCGGGGCTTTCGCGTTGACGGGGCCCTGAGCGCCTGCGCCGATTTGCTGGAACGTTTCGGCGGCCACCCCGCTGCCGGCGGATTCACGGTGCAGGCCGCCAAGGTGCGGGAGCTGAAGGAGCGGCTGGAGGCCCTGGCCCAGGAATGGCTGGGGGAACAGGGCAGCGGTCGCAAGGTGGAGCCGGAGGCCCTGTTGCCGCTAGCACGCATCGATCGGGACTTCCTGATGCAGCTAAAACGGCTGGAACCTTTCGGGATCGGCCATGGGGCGCCTATCTTCTGGAGCCGCCATTGTCAGATTTCCAGCTGCAAGCTGTTGCGGGGCGGTCATCTCGAGCTGCAACTCTCGCAGGGATCCCATCGGCTGCGGGCGATGGCCTGGCGCTGGGAGGGTCCGGGGTTGCCGACGGGAGCTGTGGATGTGGCCTTTCGCCTGCGCCTGGACCGCTGGCAGGGAGAACAAAGGCTTCAACTTGAGGTGGTGGGTCTAAGGCCCAGCAGCGGCGACACGGTCGTATTGATGCGCCGGCAACGTACCTACTGGTGCCAAAAGGAGGGCGACGGGGTGCTGATCCGCAATGACGCCGGTGAGCAAATTCGAGCCCAAAACCAAGAATGGCTGGAGGCCAGCCAACAAAACGGCACCGAACAAACCGGCACGGAACAAACCGGCAAGAAGACAGCAAGCGGAACCTCCCACCCTTACCTGCAAGCCCTGTTCCGGGACGCGGCCGTTGCCCTTGGACTTACGGCCTAAGGCCCATTGCTAACTAGCCCAAGGGCAGACGGCCGTCGCCGCAGCGCAGCTCAGAGGGCGCCACGCCGATAGAAGAGGATGAAAATGACCGCTGGACCTGCCAAGGTGATCAGGGCTAGGGCGGCAAAGTTGGAGATGAGATGGAAATCGATCGACATGAACAGCTGCGCGACGGCCCTCGAAAAATCAATCCCATGGTAGTTGTTTCTCCACCAGGACCCCCCAACGGGTCCCCAGGCTGTGAAACGCTGTTACAGGCATGGTTACAGCCATGGTCATTGGCATGGTTACTGGCCTGGTTACTGGCCTGGGATAGCGCCCGGTCTGATGTCGGCTCGGTGCAGCAGAGGCGACCATGAGCAAGGGCTCACCCCTTTGGCAGTGCATCAGTGGCTGTGGCGCCTGTTGTCGCCTCGATCCCGAACGCCGTGGCGAAGCTTTGGCAGCCCTTAACGCCGAGCAAAGGGCCACCTATATGGATTTGGTGGCTGCGGATGGCTGGTGCCGTCATTTTGATACCGGCAACCGCCGCTGTCGCATCTACGCCGATCGGCCGGACTTCTGCCGGGTGCAGCGGTTGCTGGCCCTATTTGGCCAGGAGGGTGAGGACTTCGACAGCTTTGCCATTTCTTGTTGCCTGCAGCAAATCCGCAGTGAGGAAGGCGGCCGTGGCAGGGTGATGAAGCGCTTTATGCGCGCCATCCGCCGCCAGCCATGAGCACCCCTGAGCCCCCCAGCCACGGGCCCTTGTCCTCTGGGGATCCCCCGGGGCAAACGACACAAGCAGAGACGACACAAGCAGAGAAGACACAAGCAGAGACGACACAAGCAGGATTGTCGCCAGCAAGCCTCGCTGTCCCGGACCCCAGCCCCGCCTCTGGCGCGGCCAGCACCCCTGCGGCAGCCTCATCCCCGGCCTGGCTGCAGGTGTTCCTGACCACCGCCACGACCGTTTTTTTGGCCGAATTGGGCGACAAAACCCAGCTGGCCGCCTTGCTGCTTT
>Ga0207941_1000283_pt1 | contig 15968 bp, 15 predicted proteins | sample LakMenEpi13Sep12_FD_150695 | JGI IMG/M metagenome (GOLD analysis project Ga0207941, IMG submission 150695) | Freshwater microbial communities from Lake Mendota, WI - 13SEP2012 deep hole epilimnion (SPAdes) | ecosystem: Environmental > Aquatic > Freshwater > Lake > Epilimnion/Euphotic zone ...
TGGAGAGCGGGTATATTGTTTTTATTTGCTGCGACCGTGGCGACAGATACCTGAGTTCTGATTTGTTTGGATAGTTATTCTTCCCCCGGTAATCGGTCTTTTACATACGTGATCTCTGTTTTTCCATGAGGGGCTGGCTTTCCATCAGGGCCCAGGTTTACGAAAACCAGTTTGTCGATCGTGAGGATTGGCTCCCTTGTCAGTTTGTTGCGCACTTCACACCGCATGGTCAGGGAACTGCTCCCAAAATGTGTAGCGATGATCCCAAGTTCTATTATGTCCCCTTGTTTGGGTGCATTGATGAAATTGATCTCTGAAATGTATTTTGTGACCACATGGTGATTTTCCAGTTGGATGATGGCATAGATCACTGCTTCCTCATCGATCCATTGCAATAGCCGTCCACCGAAGAGAGTATGGTTAGGATTCAGGTCCTCGGGCTTCACCCATTTCCGGGTGTGAAAATTCATGATTTGATGGGATGCCATGTGTAAATATAAGCATACAAAAGCCATCCTCCCTTTCAGGAAAATGGCTGGTTGGTTACCGGATGTGGCAAGAACTATTTAACCATGATGTTTTTCATTGCGGCTTGTTTGCGCGTTTCTTCTTTTTTAGGAAGCAACATATGCAGAACGCCGTCTTTGTAATTGGCTTCAATTTTTTCCATTTTAACGTCGTCAGGCACGGTGAAGGTTCTTGTGAAAGAAGTGAAGTTGTACTCATTGCGAGTCATTTGCTCCATTTTTTCTTCTTTCTTTTCTACTTTCTCACACATAATGGTGAGCATGTTGCCGTTGAGGTCAATATGGAAATCTTCTTTAGCCAGGCCAGGCGCAGCCAGATCAATCAGGAAGTTATCTTTCGTTTCTTTGATGTTTACTGCAGGCATGGTCAGCATTTTACCCCAGATATTACCATTGAATCTTTCGTTCCATGGTTTCAGAAAGTCGTCAAACATTTCAGGTAAAAAATCATTTACCCTTGTCATTGCCTTTGTCATAACACCTCCTCTTTATAAGTGAACATTTAGGTGATTCGGCGGACAGTTTAGTGTGGCATCGGAGTTTGTTTTTCAACGATAAAACTACGATGACAAAAAGCGAAAAACAATGATGCTGGTCAGTTATTGCATAAAAAAAGCGCTTCAGGATGAAACGCTTTTTCTGTATACGGATGTTATTTCACGCAGTTCAGGGATTCCCTATTTACCTGTTCTTGCCTTGCTGGAAGCGTGCCACAGTTTGAGATTATTGCGGTTTATCATTTGGGCGGCTTCCATGAACTTCGTAAGTTGGTCAGCAAATACCACAATAAGTTCCCTTCCGGATTGAAATACCTGCAGCGAACCTTTACCCTGATCTTCCACGATGAAGACCTGAAGATGCTGATGAACGAAACAATAGCAGGGATTCTGACCAGGTTGGATATAAAAAATCTGCGGTATAAGATGTCGCCGCCCGTTCGGCCCGGCGCGAACCAGTTTTATTTCTTTTTTGAACCGATTCATATAATTTGTGTTTAAACGTTGAAAAAATAAAACCATGATGTATAAATTATTCTTCACCGCCTTCACGATTTTATTGGTGGTCACCGGACGGTTGCTGGCCCCTGTGCAGGAAACCCGAACCAGGGAAGCTATTCTTTGCCATCCAACAGATATAGCAGCTCCGGATGATATGGCTGCCTTTGCAAATGATCCTGCTTTTCAGGCATTGCATTTGTCTCCATTGCCCATCGTTTATGCTGCGCAAGGGGAGATGGTGAAAATCAAAACGGCAGACGGCACAGATGCTAATGCTTATTTTGTGAAAGCGAAGAAGAAATCAGATAAATGGCTATTTGTATATCAGGAGTGGTGGGGACTGAATGATTATATTAAGCTGGAGTCAGACAAATTCTATGGGGGTTTGGGCGAGGATGTGAATGTGCTTGCATTGGATATGTATGATGGTAAATCCACTGCTGATCCTAAAGAAGCCGGACAGTTTATGCAGGGCGTTAAAGAAGAACGGTTACAGAATATAGTGAAGGGTGCCATAGCGATGGCGGGCAAGAAAGCAAAGATCGCCAGTGTGGGATGGTGTTTTGGTGGCGGTTGGTCTTTAAAGAGCGCTTTGCTGGAAGGGCCACAGGCTGTGGGTTGTGTAATGTATTATGGGATGCCGGTGCGTGACGTGGAGAAACTGAAAACATTAAATACGGATGTGCTTGGTCTGTTTGCAACAGAGCAATATATTTCCAAGGAGGTGATTGAAGATTTTGCTGTAAAGATGAAAGAAGCCGGAAAAGTTCTTGAATACAAGATCTTCAGTGGTGTGCATGGATTTGCGAATCCTTCTAATCCAAAGCATGATCCTTTCATTACTGCAGAGGCTTATGGGATGGCGTTGAATTACCTGAAGAAAAAACTTTCCTGATTGGTGGGGGTTAAAATTTCATTACGAAGGGAGTTGTTGGCAGCCATATTTAGCGTTGTTCTATCTACCGGATTTTGCCAGATTGCGGTTGTACCCGCGGATGGAAAGAATGTACTTCGGGATACTTCCATAATCTCTTCCGAGTTATTGGCAACTTTGAAAACACAGTATGGAAAAAACAAAATCTATCCTGCGGAAATGGAGAAGCTGGTGTTGTATACCCTGAGCTTTCTTCCTGAATTGGCTGAACATAAAATTACATTCAAGGTGCGTCCCAAGGGTGCACCTTTATCATCTCGTCCTGACTGGGGTACCTTATGGCGGAGTGCCCGCAAGCGGAGATACATGGTGTTTATTCACCAGGGACAGGATTCTTCTTTGTTTGGGTCCTTGTTCTCACGGACATCCGTACCCGCCAAAATCGGGATCCTGGGCCATGAGCTCTGTCATGTTTCCAATTTCTCCCGCAAGACAAGCATGGGGCTTCTTGGCATTGGCGTTGCCCATATTTCTAAGCCGTATATGGATCGTTTTGAGTTTAATACGGATAGTCTTGTGATTGAGAAGGGGATGGGCCGATATCTGAGGGAATGGTCAGGGATGTTTGATGCGATGTTTTCCGGAACGGGAGACCCGTTTAAGAATAAGAATACACCCACCGGCGAGCGATATATGAGCGCGGCAACTATTCAGCGATATATGGAGAAATCTGCTTATCCCGGATATCGTTAAAAACCCGGAAGCCTGGAAATCTGGAATCCCGGCATTCCGGAATCAGAATTTCCGGATTTTTTGGATTCCATAATTTCAGAATTCCAACCCAGACCCTTATCTTTGCCGTCCCCAAACGGAACGGATCGGTAGTTCAGTTGGTTAGAATGCCGCCCTGTCACGGCGGAGGTCGCGGGTTCGAGTCCCGTCCGGTCCGCAAGCTTTACAGATGAACCTGCTCCCAGAGCAGGTTTTTTGTTGTATGAATCACAGCGCGCCCAATGGAACAATTGTCCAACGGTCCAATTGTTCCATTGCTAAAGGCCACTCGAGGTTAAAAGCGGATAGCCCAATATCGCTTGCCAGTAAAGGATCACAACAAACAGGAACCAAGTGATGGCCAACAGAAAAATTTGCGACCTTGTTCTTGCCAGGTAGAAGCCCATCAACGGCAAGACCTGCAGTGAGTGCATGCCAAAGAAATGCGCTATGCGAAGATCGCCGTAGCTCTTGCTCCAGTTCACCAACGGCAAGCCTTTGCTGCCGTCTGGCCCACCAATGGTATGGGTCAGCATTGCTGCCATTTGTCCGCCTTCAAATGCAAAAATCACGAAGAACAATAAACCCAGGCGTATGCCCCAGATATATCCTTCCGGAAGGTCGAGGGGAAAATTCTTTTGCCTGAAAAAAAGGACGCCTATATATAATGTCCACAAAGTGAAAGTGACTATCGCAACCCCCATGAGCATGAACAGGTTTCCATAGAATTGACTGCTGATATTGAAATGGGATAGCCTGCCGTTTGAAGCCTGCCAAACGATGATCGTCATTTCGATGGCCATCGTGATGATCATTACCCAACTGTAAATGGTAACGGCCCTCTTGTTGTTGAGGTAAACCATGTACCAGCTCATCGTGAATCCCAATATCCCGATCGAGAGAAAAAATTTGGCAGGCTTGATGTAAGCATTGATGCCCAAAATCTCTTTGTCTGTGACAAGTGTCAATAAAAAACAGAGCAAAGCGCATATAAGATTAAAAATTCCGAACCAAAACAACAAAGGATTCCGGCTCTTGAGTTGATACACCCATCCCATCACAGGATTGGTGTTGTGCGCAGTATGTACCTGGGGCATGGGTCAGTAATTGTCTGCGAAGTAATGTTTTGTCTTGATGAGCCTGACCACCAGGTACATCAGCAGGCCCACGGGACCCATCATGAAGGTAAAGAACAGACAGGGAATGAGTACCCAATGACTGATGCCGTACTTTTCAGCGTTCTTCTTGATCCAGATCCCTGTCAGTAAGTCAAACGCCAGGTAGTGTACCCAACCAGCTGTGACGGCTGTCTTGTTGGTGAACAAACCCATTACGCCATCGAGGGTGCCGAATTTTTGAAAATCATCTGGATGAAAACTCTGACCGATGCACCAGGCATACACAATGGCCAATAAAGTGACAACAATGCCGATGAGGAACTTGTCAGCCCCTCGCCAAAACGGACTTGCCACGATCAATATAACCCAGCCAAACATGGCGATACTGCTGCAAATGCTGAAGATGGAGTCCGCGCTCATAGCCATTAATTTCAGTAAAGATGCGTGTTTGGGACCTTAATACGCAGAGAAAATTATTTTTCGATTTCAGCAAGGATAAGCGGCCAGATATTATTTTGGAAGCGCCGACGGAAAATACCCATGTGCCCAATCTTTTTCACCCCTAGGTCAGATGGCCTGATCAAAATAGTCTTTTTCTCGGCGTTTGGAAAGAAACGGAGAAGGGCAGCTACCGTTTTTGTATTGGCAATGTAATCATCTGAGGGGTGGATCGCAATCATCGGCTGTTTGAAGTCTGCAAAACTGTTGATGCCAAACCTTTCCTGCAAAAATGGTTTGAAGTGCTGCTTATTCATACACCATTCACGCCATTCATAGAACACTCCTTTGGGGATGTCTTCTCCCCAGCCTATTTTCTTCATCGGCGCATAGCCTTTGCCCATGATCATCAACGGACCTACAATCTTCCATAACAAGAGCACATAAATGTTATATGGGAAAAAGAAATAGTTCCAATATCCGATACTTGAACTAATGGCAATCACTTTGGATATGGAATCTCTTTTGTCCAGCATGCCATGCATCTGGGCGCCAACACTGTGACCAATCCAGATAACCTTTTTCGTTTGTTTTTCAGTGACCACAAAATCCAGTGCGGCATTCATATCCAGCAAACCCCAGTCATGCATGGTTGCGTGGAAGTTTTTTAGTTCCTTAGGTGCCGAACCACCGATTCCTCTGTAGTCAAAGCATAAAACGCGGTAACCTTGGTTTACCAGATACTGGGCAAAATGGTTATAGAACTCTTTCGGAACACCAGTTGCCGGACTAATAACAGTGGTACCCCTGAAATCGCCAATTGGGACGGCCCAGAACCCGGCTAATGTGTACCCGTCCCTAGCCAACAAAGTAATCTTTTCCATAAATGATACCGTTTGGTCTCTTTTTGGTTAAAAAATTTTACTGCTTTAGATATTGTATTCTTTCGATGAGAATATCAGTTGTTTGCAATCCAAAATCGATTTTCTTATGAAGCCTGCAAAAAAGTATGGCGCCTTCTATGGCAGCCATTATAAATCTTGTTTCTTTGACAAAATCAAGATCTTTTGAAAATACTTTAGACGCTATACCCTGCTGGAAAATACTTATCATAACATCTTCCCAGTCTGCCGCAGCTTCCTTTACCATTTTTCTGAGTCGCTCATTGGTGTCATCCACTTCGGTTGCAGAGTTGAGTATGGGACAACCACCCTTTACAGGTGGTTTTACCAGTAGCATCTTTATTTGCGAGAGAAATTTTATCAGTTTGACATCTGCAGGATCAGAATCGGAATAACAGCTGGTGTAAGCTGTTTTCATTTTTGAATACGCCAGTTTAAATACTTGTGCTGCAAGATCCTCTTTGTTTTCAAAATGGCGATATATACCACCTTTGGTGAATCCGGTTTTATCCATCACGTGCTGGAGCGAAGTTCCAACATAACCATTCGTGTTGAAAATTTCAACGGAGGCTTCCAGTATGTATTCTTTTGATAACTCGCCTTTCGACATATTTGAGACCGATTGGTATCAAATATACCAATCTCAACTCAAATGCCCAAAGGTCCAAATGTTCAACGGCTATTTCTTCCCTATCCTGTAGAGCTTTCCCTGATCGGTAATCGTGTATAGTGCTCCGTCGGTTCCTTGGGTAATATCCCGGAAGCGCTGGTTCTCGCTGGTCAGGAGTCTTTCTTCGCCAACCACTTTATTATTCTCAATGACCAACCTGCAGATGTGCATACTGCTGAGGCAGGAGATAAATAAATTGTTTTTCCATTCTGCAATGGCAGATCCATCATAGAAGGTAATGCCACTGGGTGAGATCACCGGATCCCAATAATACACGGGCTGCTCCATGCCTTCTTTCTGCTGGATCACATCGCCAATTTTCTTTCCGCTGTATTCAATACCATAGGTGATGACTGGCCAGCCATAGTTATTACCAGGCTTGACCATATTCAATTCATCGCCTCCGCGCGGACCGAATTCGGTTTCCCAAAGGTCTCCGGTAGCAGGGTGAATAGCGATGCCTTGTGGATTACGATGGCCATAGGAATACAGCTCAGGCCTCGCGCCGGCCTTTCCAAGGAAAGGATTACCAGCAACTGGTTTGCCTTCGGTGGTGATACGGATGATCTTCCCTAAACCAGAGTTCAGGTCCTGCGCCTGCGGCCGGGTCTCCAAATCAGAACGCTCGCCGGTTGATATTAAAAGATTGCCGTCTTTGGTCATGAGCCCCCTCCCGCCATAGTGCAGCGTTCCTTTATATCCTGGAGTTGCCCTATAAATGACCGTCACCTCTTCCAGACTTTTCTCATTGGAAGAAAGTTTTCCCTTTGCAACTGCAGTAACATTGCCTTCCGGAAGTGGTTCCGAGAAAGCGAAATACACCATACGATTTGTTTTGAAAGCATTGTCCAGGCAGATGCCCAACAGACCGCCTTGGCCCGCGCTATTTACTGCCGGAATCCCAGTTATTGGTTCAGAAATCACCCCGGCAGCTGCCACCATCCGCAGCTTGCCTTCCCGCTCCGTCACCAGAAACCTTCCGTCAGGTAGTGCAGCAATCCCCCATGGTGCTTTTAAACCGTTGGTGACCACGCGATGATCAAATGCAGTACTTGTTTTCACAGATTGAATTCTCGTTTGACCGGCAAACGAGGATTTATAGTCTGCATTTGGTTTTTTGGTTTCCACGGGTTCGTTTCCGGTCGACTGCTGTGCTTCTGAGGAACAAGCGGTCAACAGAAAAATGACTCCGGCAAATACATGCATCATTGCTTTTCTCATCACAAATACTTTTTTGAAGATTAAGGGGACAAGATATTGAATTGTGCAGGCCCCGCAATGCCGTATTGCGGTTTTCTTTGGGGCTTTCATTCCCCGGATAGGGAGTGGAATTCCTGCCCGTAGCCGCTCAGAAAGGTGATGGACGATGATACACTTGACGACCAAACCCACAAAATGGAAGGCCCTTTTTCTAGTTTCGCACATTCAATAGAAAGTACGTTTTCAGATATTCGTTCTGGGGATCCTGGTGATTCAAAATAACGGAGGTAGAAGGGAGTAACAGGAATACAGTTCGTTTTGTAGATTGCAGGGATGAAACAATCCCTGCTTTTCTTTTGCCTTTTGTTGACTGGCTCGCTTTCCGTTAAGTCACAGTCCTATGAACGCCAATTAGAGCAGTGGTACGAAGCAAGGGAAAAATCGTTGAAAGCAGAGAACGGATGGCTCAACCTGGTGGGCTTGTTGTGGCTCAGTGAAGGGCGGAATGATTTTGGCAGCGACTCCGCCAATCAGGTGGTATTCCCCAAAAAACTTCCGCCAAGTGCCGGAGTATTGGAGAGAAAGGGAAATACAGTTTGGCTAAATGCAGACATTCCCATTCTGGTGAACGGCGTTGAGAAAAAAGAAGCACTGGTATTTCACCCAGATTCACCACGCAACCCCATCATGCAGTATGGTGATCTCCGTTGGAACATCATCAGGCGAGGGGACAAACTGGGTGTGCGATTGCGTGACCTCAAGAGCGATGCCCTGCTATCATTCCGCGGGATTGAACACTATCCGGTGAATCGGAAACTTATTATTGAGGCCCGATATGAGCCCCATACTGTGCCCACAACCATCTCTATTACCAATATCCTTGGGCAAACCACCAAACAGTTTTCGCCAGGTCTGGCGCATTTTTCGCTTGAAGGAAAACCTTACGCAATGATCGCATTGGAGGAAGAAGGCGAATTGTTCTTCGTATTTGGTGATCCCACCAATGATGTGGAAACCTATGCTGCAGGAAGATTTCTGAAAGCTGTTAAACCTGCTGCAGCCGGCACGGTATTGCTTGATTTCAACAAAGCTTACAATCCGCCCTGCGCCTTCACACCCTATGCCACTTGTCCGTTACCGCCAAAGCAAAACATGCTTGAGGTTCCCATAAAGGCCGGCGAGAAAAACTATGGCGAACATCATTGAGCGGGTTCTTCCCCTGGCAACGCTTCACCCTCATCGGGCCGGTGCACTACCATCTGCGGGTATGGGATCTCGATGTTGTTATCGTTAAACGTCCTTTTGATATTGCGCATAAGATCACTGCGCACAAGGTTCCAGTTGGTGAAATGGCTGACCCAGAACAGGATGCGCAGATCAATGGAGCTGTTACCAAAATTGTTGACCAGTACGAAAGACTCGGGAAACTTTCGAATCCTATCGTCCCCGCCCATCACCTGATGGATCAACTGGATGGCATGATCAAGGTTGGTGTCATAGTTGACGCCCACAATGATCTCCACTCGTCTGGGATTGTCATTCAATGTCCAGTTGATGAGATGCTGATTCAATAAGTCGCCATTGGGAATGATCACTTCGGAACCGTCAAAGGTGGTTACTACACTGCTACGGAAGCCGATGGATTTCATGGTACCAGACCTGCCACCAATCTCTACCACATCGCCAACGCCGATGGGCTTTTCAAAGGCGATGATGAGTCCGCTGACGAGGTTATTGACGAGTGTTTGCAAGCCGAAACCGATACCCACACTCAATGCGCCGAAAACAATAGCAATCCGGTCCATTGGGATCCCGCTCGCCGCAAACGCCAAAAACAGCCCAATAGAAAAAATGGAAATGCGGATCAGCAACATCCAGTTGTCTAAACCTGATTTCTTACTATTAGACGATCTTTTCCTGTTATCGGCAAAATAGGAAACCAGTTTAGAGACAATCCCGGATAGAAAGATGATGCTGACGAATAAGAGGATCCCTGACAAGCTAAAGGAATAAGAACCGATCTGCCTCGTACTTGTGAAAAATGAAACGATGGGTTCTGTAAGCTTGGTATAGATGTAAAAATTATGCGAGATCAGGATGAACCAGCCTAAGCCAAGAATGATGTATAAGTAGTTGGGTACTTCCGAACCTATTTTATCAAAGTCAATATAAAATCTTTTCTTTTCATCCTCACGATAAGCTTCCGCACTGATGTTGAAAATCTCATGGATGAGTCTTATTGTCCACAGCAATTGAATGCCCACGATAAGACCGAAGAAACCAGTGGTCATTAGTCCTTTCGAAAAATTATATCGGCCATATAAATTGCCAATGGTGGCTACCACTTCCATACCTACCGACAGGGCCAGAAAAATGGTGAGTCTTTTTTCTTTTAACGCTTTGGTGTGTGGGGACATCAATACCTTGATGCCGGCAATAGCTCCGGCGAGGGAAAGTACCAACATAACCACTCTTTCTGGTCTTGATGCCTGGAGAACCATATTGATGAGGCAGGCGGCAATAGCTAATGCGGCACTCGTAATCCAAAACCGGAACCAGAATGGAGTGATGTGTTTACGAATCAGGATTGTCAGGATTATACTGTTGATCGTCCACAATAATGCATAGAAGCTAAAGGGCGGGGAAGGGAAAAAGAATTGTCCGATGGATATGCTGATCAATAAACTGGAAAGAACAGGTTTTTCCATGACAATGCTATGGGCAAGGGTTGATTCTTCTCCCATTTCTTCATGTATGTTTTTTCTGAGTGAGCGCAGATATGCCATCAGCGCCATCGTCACTAAAAAGATCAAAAAGAATTTACCGAAGTGATTCCGCAGGTAGAATAACATGACGAGGTTATTCTTTTGCATGGAAAAATGAAAAATTTCAATAAAAGGTCTTCTGAATTTGGGAGACTCCCATAGGTAAGATGTTTCTTTGAGCAAGGAATTTTGTGATAATTCTGACCGGTAGGTACTGATCTCGTCCTGTTTGGACAGGATATTTCCGCTGATGATGGTGGACCGGGTTTTCAGGTTCCTGATCACGCGGAGGCTTGCGTTGAGTACAGAGTCAGTATACCTGATTTCTGTGCCGATGAGTCTGAGTTGTTGCAGGTGTTGCCGGACCTCAGAAGTATCTAAAGGAATGTATAGGAAAAAGCTGTCACTGGCCAGTGAATCAATTTGGTTCCGGAATTCTTCCAGGTCATCGAGATAGTTGCCGATCTTTTTTTCCAGTTCCTGATTTCGGGAATCAAGTTCTGTGAGCATTACCTCTGAAGTGGCGAGATTTCTGGAGGTCTGAACGGTGCCCACATTGGTGAAGATCCCTTCACCGGCTATTTCAATACGTTCCTCTGCAAGGTGGAGTTCGCGGGCGATCATCGCCGTATCGATGCCTGACTTAAGATAGTCTTTGGTGCGTTGGAATTCTGCCCTGAGACTCGCAAATACACGCTCCTGCCTGCTGAGTGCAAGTTGGCTTCGGTATTTCTCCCTTAGTTTTTCATTCAGGATGTCTGCACTTTGCTGGATCCTTCTTGAAATGGAAGTATCGGACAGATTTGGAGCAACCGTACTGTCAGGTTTCTTGTTTCTCACGGAGTCTTGCGCACCAGTCTGCAAACAAACTCCCAATCCAATAATTAATGCAAAAAAATACCTGAGCAATCGGACTTGCATAGCCATAAACGGTTATCTGGTAAATGTAAACCTAATCGATATAATTCCTAAACAATTCACCCTTCGGAAATCACCCATAATCAAATAAAGCCGTTTATTTAAAAAATAGGATATATTCAGAATAGGTACTTAGTTTGCTCTATGCCAAAACCACTGCTTTGCCTGCTTACTGTATTATTTTACCTTCCTGCACTCGCTTCTGCGGATACTACGGGGCGTTTCCAGCTTTTTTTTCGGGGAGCGGAGTACACTAAAATTGTGGCAAATAGCAGTGGTTCTCCCTACTTGTATGAAGATACACCTGGCGTACGCAAGGTGCATTATTTTGGTCATTGGTTTTCCGATGTGGAATTGCACTATGATGCGGAGGATGACCTGCTCATGACAAGGGAAGTGAATGGCGCGATTCGGATGAGTTTGGTGAAAGAAAAGGTTTCTTCTTTTTATCTCGGTCCGCGTAAGTTCATCGTTGTTCCTGACGTTGGTTTTTGCGAGGTTTTGTACGATGGTCCCCATGCGGTAATGGTCAGGTGGCAGAAAGTGCTGGTTCGCAGGGGAGTGGAAGATCCTTATTACCGAACGTATGAGCGGGTTTTTGTGTCAGATAAAGGAGCGTTGGTGGAAGTGTCCGGTAAAAAGGGGCTGATGGAACTTGCAGGTAAGAACGGGAGGAAAATGCAGGATCCTTCGAAACAACTGAAACTTAATTTCAAAGAGAATTTTTCCAAGTCAGCAGCACAATTTATGGCGTACGTAGACCAGCATCAATTGTATGAGTAGAATTGTTCTGGTTTGTTTGTTTTGTTGCCTTGGGGCGATGGCCTTCGGCCAGGGACCAGGTGCATCCTTCGATAGTGTTGTTCAGCGGATTGAACGCAGAACGGGGTATCGTATCTATTTTGATCCCAAACAGGTATCCTCATTACCGGTTGTTGACGTTCCGGAGAATGCCAGTATTCAGGAGGCGATGACGATGCTCCTGAAAGGTAGTTCGCTTGTGTTTACCATAGACAAGCAGTATCGGGTTTTCGTTACAACTTCGCCTGTATATACCGGCGTAGCACCTGGTTTTTTTCGCGTGCCAGATCCTGCCAAACCCAAAATTCTCGACTCCGCATTCTTACCTGTTCCCGAACCATTGACGGATCTCACAATCGAGAATAAAGTACTGACCATCGGCACAAAAACCTCAGGTAACAATTTTGTGATCTCTGGCTACATCCGTGATGCAAGGAATGGTGAACCCGTAGGTGCCGCCTCTGTGATGATCGAGGATCTTCGGATAGGTGTGGCAACGGATGCTTATGGTGCCTATTCCATTACCGTTCCAAGAGGGCGGCACGTGCTTAAAGTTAACAGCATCGGCATGCGCGAAACCAAAAGGCAACTGGATGTTGTTGGCCCCGGCAAACTGGATATTGAAGTGAAAGAAGACGTAACAAGCCTGAAAGCAGCGGTGATTGTTGCCAGCAAGCAAAGTTCAGTACGGGGTATGCAGATGGGAGTGGAAAGGCTCAACATCAGGACGATCAAACAAATTCCTGCTGTATTCGGAGAAACCGATATCATGCGCTCCTTACTTACACTTCCCGGCGTAACCTCAGTAGGGGAAGGTACAGCAGGGTATAATGTTCGTGGCGGCGCTGCTGACCAGAACCTGATCCTCCTCAATGACATGACGCTATACAATCCTACGCATCTGTTTGGATTTTTCTCCGCGGTGGACCCCGAGGTGGTGCGAGGACTGGAATTATACAAGAGTGCCATCCCTGAAAGGTTCGGTGGGCGGATTTCCTCAGTCATGGACGTCTCAACACGTGATGGCAACAGTAAAAAATTTACTGGCAGCGCCGGCATCGGCCCCGTTACATCCAAATTAACCCTCGAAGGCCCTATCTCCAATCAAACGAGTTTCTTATTCGGCGGCAGGATCACCTACTCTGATTGGCTGCTCAAGCAGATAGAGGATCCGGTATTCAATAATAGCGAAGCTTCGTTTTATGATATGATGCTTCACCTCACCCATAATTTCTCAGATAACGATAAACTGTATTTATCGGCGTATACCAGTAACGATAAATTCCGGCTCAACGATGATTCAACGTATCGTTACAATAACAGGAACATCAGTCTCAAATGGAAGCATAATTTTTCCGGTAAACTGTCCATGGTACTAACGGCCGGGCTTGACCAGTATGGGTATAATGTGGAAGGGCAGAACAATCCGAAAGACGCGTTCAGGCTGAGTTTTGGCGTGAAGCAGTACAATGGAAAACTGGATTTTACGTATAACCTTGACAATAAGCACGCCATCAATTTTGGGGTGCATCATATCCGTTATGCATTGGATCCGGGCACGCTGGAACCTACTGATGCAAGTTCTATTGTGAATCCCAAAACGATTCCGCCGGAGCAGGGAACGGAATCTGCGCTGTACATCGGTGATCAGTATAAGGTGAATGATAAACTCTCCCTGCAAGCCGGCATTCGTTTTAGCATGTTCAGAAATGTGGGCCCGCAGAAAGTCTATACCTACCTGCCTGGACTGCCAAAGGAGGATCTCACTATTCAGGATTCTATTGAATACAGCAAAGGGCAACTCGTCAAATCATATATGGGGCCAGAATGGCGCCTTTCTGCGCGTTACCTGCTGAACGAAAAGAGTTCATTGAAATTCAGTTTCAACACCCTTCGGCAGTATATCCACATGCTGACCAACACCACTGCTATTTCGCCAACAGATGTTTGGAAGCTGAGTGATACCTATATCAAGCCGCTTACCGGACAGCAGTTATCTGTAGGATATTACACCCGTGTGGGTAAGAAAGAAATTGAACTGAGTGTTGAAGCATATGTAAAGCGAACCCAGAATTACCTCGATTATAAAAGCGGGGCCCAACTCATCATGAATGAAAACATTGAACAGGATGTTTTGCTCACCCAAGGAAAGGCATATGGGATTGAGTTGATGGCCAAAAAGACCAATGGTAAGTTGACAGGATGGTTGAGTTACACCTACTCGCGTACTTTTTTGCAGGCTAACGACTCATCAGCAGGAGAGATCATCAACAGGGGTGAATATTATCCAGCGAATTTCGACAAGCCCAATAACATAAGCCTTGTTGCCAACTACAAATTTACCCAGCGATTTAGTGTGTCCTTAACTTCAACCTATAGCACAGGCAGGCCGATCACTTTACCCGTCGGCACCTTCAATATGGCCGGTGCACAGCGGGTGTTGTACTCAGACAGGAATGCATACCGTATCCCGGATTTTTTCAGAACTGATCTTTCGATGACGTTTGAGGGTAACCATAATGTGAAGCAGAAGTTTCATACTTCATGGACGCTTGGAGTCTATAACCTAACAGGAAGGGATAATCCATATTCAGTTTATTATGTGCTCGAGAATGGGAAGATCAATGGATACCAGCTTTCCGTGTTTGCAACTGCTATTCCTTTCATCTCTTTTAACATCAGATTCCAATGAGAAGTGTTGTGTGGATCATAGGATTGATTGTGCTGGTATTTGCCTGCCGAAAGCCATTTGAAGCACCCGAGAATCCGGATGCAGGGACCATCCTTGTTGTTGAGGGCGGGCTTGCAGTTGGGGACAGTGCGGACAATAAAATATTATTATCCAGATTACAGCCTTTGGATGACACCGTTGTGTCAAGACGCGAGTCTGGTGCAACCATCTCCGTGATTTCCAAAACCGGGGCAAGTTGGGTGATACCTGAGGTTGCAGTGGGAGAGTACAGGGCACTCAACAATATTCCTGCAGCCAACGATCACAAATTGCGTATCGTAACCAAAAGTGGAAGGAAGTATGAGACCCCATTCCTGAAAACGGTTAATACACCGCCGATAGACAGTGTAACCTGGCAGGAACAACAGAATGTGGACATTTTTGTACACACGCATGATCCCTCCAATGCTACGCCATATTATCGTTGGGATTTTACCGAGACATGGGAATATCGTTCATGGTACGAAAGCTTTGCTTATTTTAAGGATGGACAGCTGATTGATCGAAAACCGGATGAAATGGTGTATCAATGTTGGCGTACCAGGCAATCAGGGAACGTTATACTTGCCAACACCCTTGCACTTACTGAGAACCGCATCAGCTTCCAGCCGCTGATCAGTATTGTTCGTCCGGAAGAAAGGTTATCTGTACGCTACAGTATTTTGGTTCGTCAGTATGGCCTTACCAAAGAGGCTTATGAATTTTGGAATATCCTTCGCAAGAATACGGAACTGACGGGATCACTATTTGATCCACAGCCATCGCAGTTGCCAGGAAATATTATTTGTCTTGATGATCCAAATGAGCGGGTGATCGGGTTTGTGAGCGCAGGAAAACAGGTGTCAAAAAGGATCTTCATCCGTAATGGAGATCTCCGTACATCATGGCCCAAAGAAGATCAGGCGCTGTTCTGCGTTGCACTCACAGGCACAACAGATGAGATGATCGTTGCCCTTAAGCAGGATACTACTTTGGCTCCTGCCTATTTTATAACTGGGGGTGGATTGGCAATTGCAAAGAAGAGATGTACAGATTGTACACTTAATGGTGGCGTAAATGTTAAACCCGGATTTTGGTAATGGCTAGATTTCAATTTTTCAGACTGACCGCTTTATGTATGTTCCTTTTGTCATGTATGAAGGGCACTGCTCAGGATCTGCAGGTACAGGCCACAACTGATCAGCAGGTTTATGTATCCGGTGAACGGATCTGGGTTTCCGGAAAACTGATCCAGGCAGACAGGCTGGCAACGCAA
>Ga0207941_1000286_pt1 | contig 15886 bp, 15 predicted proteins | sample LakMenEpi13Sep12_FD_150695 | JGI IMG/M metagenome (GOLD analysis project Ga0207941, IMG submission 150695) | Freshwater microbial communities from Lake Mendota, WI - 13SEP2012 deep hole epilimnion (SPAdes) | ecosystem: Environmental > Aquatic > Freshwater > Lake > Epilimnion/Euphotic zone ...
CAAGAACATCCTGCTCAACGAAGGTCTGCGCGCCTGGATGGCCCCCGCAGACCAGCCTCACGAACAATTCGTCTTCCCTGAAGAGGTCCTGCCCCGTGGCAATGCTCTTTAATTTTTGAGCACTTTAATTATCACAATTTCGCTCCCCGTCAGGGGAGCTTTTTTTGTTAAGCTGCTTAAGTTCTGTCAGCAGCGCCATGGAACTGGCTGAAACCGATCCGTCGTTTTCAGCCAGTTCCGAACATGTCGCCGGCTGGCTTCATCCCCACAGGAGGAGGTGTCCATGGCTCACAGTTGTTTGTCCCAGGGTCTGCTGATCGCGGAGAAAGCCGGCTGATTCACGGCCCCATCTCCTGATCAAACGGTTCCGCGCCAGAGCGGACCCGGCGAGAGCCCCCGGAAGGTTTTTACCTTCCGGGGGCATCGTTTTACTGGGGTGCTCCCTTGCGGGGCGGAGCCGATCCCGCTGGCGGCCTGGGCATCGGCCTGGCCGGCTTCTGCTGGACCGAGTCTGGGGGGCGCACGGGTTGGGCAAGGTTGGCTTTCACCTGTTCAATGGCGGCCGGCAGGGTTTGGCCAAGCGATTGCAAACGGCCAAGATCGCCGCTTAAGACTCGGCTTAGATCTTCGAGCCCCTGCAGAACGGGCTGGTTTTTGCTGGCTGGTGTCTGGCCGAGTAGACGGCGGGCGGTGCCGGGTTGCCAGTCCGCCAGTAGCACCACGGCGCGGTATCCCGAGGGCCATGGGTTGTCAGGCTGCTGGTTCTGGAGCTGGCCAAAGCGGGCCTGGGCCTGCAGCGGCCGATTCTGGAGCGTGGCCAGGAGCGCCAGGCTCCAGAGGGCATCGGCATCGTTGGGATCCTTTTGCAATTGCTGTTCAGCCCAGGCTTTGACGCGCTCTTGATAGAGGAAGTGCCCATCGAGCTGGTGCTCGATGCCGATGCGGGACAGGACCTTGGCCAGCCCGGCAGGACCGGTTTCCATGCCTCGTGCCAAACGAATGAAGTCCTGGTCAAAGGTCTCAAGCTGGCCCCCACCGGCACCGGAGCGCCGCCGCCATAGCTCAATGTCGCGCCCCTGGTCCCAGGGCCATTGACCCACCTTTTCAAAACGACCATCGCGGCGCACCCGCCTGCTCAGTTCTTGCATGGGTTCCCGTTGGGTCCCCTGGTCGCCGCTGGCCATCAGAAACCATTCGCTCCGTTGCAGCACCAAATCATGGTCACGGCGTTGCAGACCAGCCCGGCGACCCTCAATCTGACCGGCCTGCCGTCGGCCGAAGGTGCTGACGTTTTGCTCATTTAGATCGGCATGGCCTGGCAGCACTACCAGCGTTGTGGGGGCCGTGCCCACCACTGCTCGCAAATGGTTGATGGCAGACTCAAGGGAAGGCGGAGCTTCGCTGCGGATCTGTTTTGCGGCCGCCCGGGTGGTCGTCAGGCCGGCGCTGATCAAGCCGCTAGCTAGGGCTGTGGCAGCTGCCCAAGACTGACCTTGGCGGCCCTGGAACCAGGTGCCCACAGCCCACCAGCCACGGGCGATCACCATCATCAGCAACGGCACAACTGGTGTGATGTAGCGGCTGTCCTTGTTGGGGCTCAGGCTGGTGACAAGCCAGCCCGCCAGAAGGCAGCCGATCAACCAGCCCCACCCCTCTGGCAGGGACCCCAGGGGCTGGCGCAGCCAGGAGCCCATTTTCTGGCGGCTCTTCCATGCCGTCACCAGGGCCACTCCCAGGGCTGGCAGGGGCAAGACCGGGCCCAGTAGGGACGGCATCCGCTGGGCGTACCACAGCCAGGAGGCCAGGCTCAGCACCGGCGGATCCTTCTCAGTGGCGGCTGATTCGAAAACGGCCCGATTTGTTCCTCCGATGGTGGTGATCCAGTTGTGGTGCAACCAGGGAAAAACCAAGCCCAGTACTAGCGCCAAGGCCACCAGCAACTGCAGCCGCCGACCGCGCCTCCCCATGGCCGTGATGGCGACCCAGGCGCTGGGCAGCGCCACCACCAGCAAGGCGCTTTGTTTCACCAGCACCGCCATCGCCAAAGCCAGGGCCGCCGCCAGGGCCTGGCCCCAGCGCCCGCCGCGTTCCGGTGCCTGCCAGCGTCCCAGCAGCCAGAGGGCCAGGCAACAGCTCGCCACCAACGGCATGTCGAGGGTGAAATCCACCCTTAGGTGGGTGAGGGCGGGGGTGAGGGCCACCAGGGTGGCGCAGAGCAAGCCAAAGCCTGGGCTTAGCAATTGGCGGCCCCAGCAGGCCACAACCAAGAGCAGCAAGGCGTGCCAAAGGGCCAGCGCCCAGCTGGCCTCGTCCGGACTGTCACCGGCGAGGGCGATCACGGTGCCGTTGACCAGGGATGCCAGGGGTGGAATCTTGGGGGAAAGGTCCAACAGGGACGCCCAACCCTGCCAATGGCCTCCGGCCACCAGGCCAAGGGCGCGGCCATGGTCGACGGCGCTGTTGAGATAGTCGGCCTGATCCCAGCTGGGCAGGCGGCGATCCAGGGCTAGCCAAAGGCGATCACCGGCCGTGGCCAGGAGCCAAATCCCTGCCAGGCTGCCCCACCAAAGCCTTGGGGGAAATGCAGAGTTGCCAGCCCGGACGCCAGGCCGTGGTGCTGATTGGCTTGCCAGGGCGACCGCGGGCGGATCGGTTCAGTTTGCTTGGCAGTGGGCTTGTTTGGCCCCAGGATTCCAGCCAGGGCGCTTGGGTGTCCTTCGATACAGGGCTGGGTGCTTCAGTACTCCCGTTTCTGTTTCTGTCACAACAACGACATGGGTCGTCTGATGTTTCGGCAAACTATTGATGGCGCATTGCGCCTTGTCGTGTGAGGTCCACCCCATGAAACTTTTCCAGCAGTTGTTGCTGGCCCCGGCGGCGCTCGGCCTTATGGCCCCGATTGCTGTCCAGGCCGCCGACCTGAACATCAGTGGCGTTAATCAATACGCCAGTCAAGATCAAGTCACAAGCATCAATCAGTTTTCTGATGTGCGCCCCACCGATTGGGCTTTTCAGGCGCTGTCCAACCTGGTCGAAAAATACGGCTGTGTGGCCGGCTACCCCGACGGCACCTATCGCGGCTCCAGGGCGATGACCCGCTATGAAGCGGCCGCCCTACTTAACGCTTGTTTGGATCGGATCACCGAGGTCACCGACGAGCTGAAGCGCCTGATGAAGGAGTTTGAGCAGGAGCTCGCCATCATCCGTGGTCGCGTCGATGGCCTGGAAGCCAGGGTGGGCGAACTCGAGGCCACCCAGTTTTCCACCACAACCAAGCTCAGAGGTGTGGCCACTTTTGTGTTGGGCGCCAACAGCTTTGGTGGAGACAAATGGAACACCATTGCTCCCCCGGTCTATCAAGCTGCATTTGCTGCCACCGGTTTCGACGGTAATCCTGGGATCAAGAACAGGGCTAAGGCCTATGAAGGGGCCACTACTTTTAATTATAATTTAGATCTTTTCTTTGATACCAGCTTCACGGGCAAGGATTTGCTGCGCACCCGTTTAAGGGCCGGCAACTTTGGGGATTCGGCTTATTCGGGCAATCCTCCTGTTGGCCTGAATGCCATGGAGATCGCCTTTGAAGAAAATTGTGGCGGTTTGTCTGACTGCGGCGATGTGCTTGCGGTCAATCGCCTTTTTTATCAATTCCCCATCGGGGCTAATTTCACTGCAACTGTCGGTCCTCGGGTGCGCCAAGACGACATGCTGGCCTTCTGGCCCAGCGCCTATCCAGCTGATACCGTCCTCGACATCTTCACCTACGCGGGTGCCCCGGGTACTTACAGCCTGAACCTTGGTGGAGGCGGCGGTCTCTGGTGGAAGAGTGGCAATTTCAGCATCAGCGCCAACTACGTTTCAGCCAATGCTGATGTCGGCTCTCCTGACGAAGATAATGACTTCCTCTACTGTGGTGGTATCGGAAATGATTGTTCTCAATCCACATTCACCACTCAAATTGGCTGGGCTGGTCCTGTCTTGGGCTTAGCCGCTGCTTATACTTATTCTCAAGGTGGTGCTGGCCTCTACGGCGGCAATGGTACTCCCCTTGCAGTTGCAGGATTCGGTTTGGCTGACAGCGTTAATTCTGTTGGCCTGAGTGGCTATTGGCAGCCCACCTTTGGTGCTTGGTTCCCCTCCATCAGCTATGGCTGGGGCATCAATACTTATAATGGTAATGTACCCAATGATGTTGTTGGCGCTGACACTGGCTATGGGTCCGTGCTTGATGGTGCCCAAAGTCAATCCTGGTACGTAGGCCTCCAATGGGCTAACGTTTTCTGGAAGGGCAATGCCTTGGGGATGGCCGTTGGTCAACCCACCTTCATCACCAAGTCTGGGGATGACAGCGTTGCTTCGATTAGAGACGGTAATTATGCCTGGGAGGGCTGGTACAAATTCCAGGTTACAGATAATATTTCTGTGACTCCGGCTATTTATTATCTCAGTGCTCCCCTGGGGCAGCTGACCCGTTACCCGGGTGGTGGTAATTTCAACAACTTTGGTGGCCTGCTTAAGACCACCTTCCGCTTCTGAGTTTTCAAGGATTCTATCGGGCTCCGCCACTGCGGTGGAGCTCTTCAATACCCGGCCTTGGCGACGAGACCGGGTTTTTTGTTTGGCTTTGGCGTCAAGCAGATATTTGTGATCTGAAATACATGCCTGGGTATCAACCCAGGCGGAACTATTTGCCTAGGGCCTTCTACACTCCCCGGACTCCTCCCAGTAATGGGGGGCCCTCTTTGGTGTGAGGATTTTATGAAGCCTTTCCAGCAGTTGTTGCGAGCGTCCATTGGTGCTGGCTTGCTGGCTCCGCTGGCCGTCAGCGCAGCCGACATCAACCTCAACGATGTCAACCGCTATGCCGCCAGCGGCAGCGCCGACCAGGTCACAAGCATTAATCAGTTTGCCGATGTTCGCCCCACCGATTGGGCTTATCAGGCACTCTCCGATCTGATTGAGCGCTACGGCTGCGTGGCTGGTTATCCCGATGGCACTTTCCGGGGCTCCAGGCCTCTGACTCGCTATGAGGCGGCAGCCCTCTTAAATGCCTGTCTTGATCGCGTCACCGAGGTGACCGACGAGCTCAAGCGATTGATGAAAGAGTTTGAGGCCGAGTTGGCTGTGCTCCGGGGCCGGGTTGATGGCCTTGAGGCCCGTGTCGGTGAAATCGAGGCTACCCAGTTCTCCACCACCACCAAGCTGCAAGGTCAAGCCACCTTCGTGCTTGGAGCCGTTGAAGCCAGTGGCAACCGCAACGGTGTAGGGGTCTTTGGCGGTACGGCCGCGAATCTAAATGGCCGTAATGCAGCCAAGAATTATAATCGTCAGTATGGAGCTACAACATTTAACTATGATTACCGGCTGAATTTTATCACAAGTTTCAGTGGCAAAGATCAGCTTTACGCCCGCCTGCGTTCGGGTAATTTTAACAACGCCTTTAACGGCAATGGCGTCAACCTGACTGCCTTGGACGTGGCTTCCAATGGATTTGGTCAAACGAGTTGCACGGGCAATCGGGATTGCTCTGATGTGGTTGGTATTGACCGACTTTATTATCGTTTCCCTGTGGGAAGTCAGTTTGACTTCCTGGTTGGATCAAAGGCCCGTAATACTGAGTTTCTGGGGGTGGCGCCTGGCGTTTATGGCTCGGGTCAAGGCGATAGAATTCTGGATTACTTTGCTATGTTCGGGGCTCCGGGAGTTTATAATAAAGCTACCGGTTCCATGGTCGGGGCTATTTGGAAAACGCCTTACAAATTGGGCGAGGGTAAATTTAGCCTCACTACCAGTTATGTGACTGCTGTCGCCGATGTTGGTAGTGTTAACTCTGATAGCACTGCAGCCAATAGATATTATAGCTGCAGCACTAGTGCCACTGCTACGGATGGCGGTATCGGCAACGATTGCTCCCGCGCAAGTTGGTTGCTGCAATTAGGTTATGCCGCTAAGGGCTGGGGCCTTTCGGCCGGTTATCGTTATGGTCAAGCCGGCTCCAACTGGCGCCGGGGCACAAACTTTGTGGCCCAAAATAGCTGGTGGCTCAACAACGGTAGTTCTAGTAACTTCGCCTTGAACGGCTACTGGCAGCCTAAGCGTGCCGGTCTCCTGCCTTCGCTCAGCGCCGGCTGGGGGATTTCCAGCCTCAGCGACAACGGCGATGGCACTGTCGCATCAGGTAAGAAGAGCCCCAGTTATGAATATCGGACTCCCTATGTAAGTGAGTCCCAGAGCTGGTTCGTCGGCCTGCAGTGGGCTGATGTGTTCCTGCGCGGCAATGCCTTTGGGATGGCCTTCGGCCAGCCCACCTTTGCCACCAGCTTGAAGTTGGGGGCCAACAGCAACAATTCCGCCACAAATACCCCCTTCACCACTTTCTCCAACGACGGCAACTACGCCTGGGAATGGTGGTATAAGTTCCAGGTCTCCGACAACATCAGCATCACGCCTGCTGTGTTCTATCTGAGTCGTCCCCTGGGTGCTCTCACCAACGAACTTGTCAACAATAATGGCAACTCGGAACTCAACCGCGGTTCCACCTTCAGCAACTTTGGTGCTCTCGTCCAGACCACCTTCAAGTTCTGATCGCGATTCCATCCGTTGCCATGCCCCCCGCAAGGGGGGCTTTTTGATGCCTTTTGCGGGCATGAGGCAGACTCCTGCCTTGATTCCTTTGGACCATGGTTGCCGCAGAGGATCCCTACAAGGTGCTCGGTGTGGAGCCATCGGCCACCTCTGCCGAGATCAAGACCGCCTATCGGGCCCTCGTCAAACGTCACCATCCCGATGCCGGTGGCGATGCTGAGCGCATCCTGGCCCTCAACGCGGCCTGGGAGGTGCTGGGCGATCGACAGCAACGGCGTCGCTTCGATGAGGCCCGCCAGGCAGCAGCGCCCAGCCAACCGAGGGGTGCCCGGGGCGGCTCTGGCTCACCACACCGGCGCAGTGTGGCCCAGGACGGCGATTTGATCAGTTGGTTGCAGCTGGTGTACGCGCCCATCGATCGGTTGCTGGGCCAGGTGATCAATGCTTTTCCGGCCCAGTTGCGTGCCCTGGCCGCCGATCCCTATGACGATGACTTGATGGAGAGTTTCTGCACCTTTCTTTCTCAAAGTCAGGCCAGGCTTGAAAAGGTCGAACAGCTGTATCGCTCCAGGGCCTGTCCGGGTTCGGCCCGTGGTTTTGGGTTGAGTCTCTACCATTGTCTCAGCCAGGTGCAGGATGCCCTGGGCGAGTTGGAGCGCTACACGATGGGTTACGTGGACAGCTATCTGCACGACGGCCGCGAGATGCTGCGGGAAGCCAAGCAACGGCGCTCCAGGTTGCAGCAAGAACGGCGTCAGCTTGAGATTTAGGCCGGAAGGCCTTCGGCTGGATAGGCCTCCAGTTGGTCGAGTCGCAACCAAACATCGGGGACGGGTCGGCGCCAGCGCACCTGGGCATGCTCTCCCTTCAACATCAGAATCTCGCCGGGCCCTTCCAAGACATAACCCGGCAGCTGGGGATCACTGGCGGCGGCTTCCAGGCTGCCCAAGTAGGCAGAGGCCTGGAGACGGACCAGAGCCCCTTTTTTGAGGGCGGCAACTGGAGGTGGTGCGGCTTTGCTGGGCGCCGATGTTGCGGAATCGGGGGCGGCAGGAATGGTGTCGGCCATCAGCGGCTGAGGCGATGGCGGCACCCTAGGTCGGCCCTTCGCCCCTGGCGGACTCCTAGCCTCAAACCACCATCTCCGGAACTTCGATGCGTCTGCTGTTGTTGGGATGTTCCGGGTTTATAGGCAGGGAGCTTGTGCCTTGGTTGCTCGACCAGGGCCATGAACTCACCTTGGTCAGTCGGCGGTCCCAGCCGTTCCCCGCCCTTGCCGATCGTCTGGTTGGCTTGACACTCGACCCTGCCCAACCCGCCAGTTGGCGTCAACCGGAGCTGCTGGCGGCCCTGGAGGCGGCCGGCGGGGTGATCAATCTGACCGGTGAACCCATCGCCGAGCGGCGTTGGAGTGAGGCCCAGCGCCAGATCCTGCGTTCCAGCCGTCTGTCCACCACAGCGTCCCTGGTGGCTGCCATGGCAGCGTTGCCCCAGCCCCCAAGCGTGTTGGTGAATGCCTCGGCGGTGGGCTTCTATGGAACCAGTGAGGCAGAACGCTTTGGCGAAAGTAGTGGCGCTGGGGATGATTTCCTCGCGGCCCTTTGCCGCGATTGGGAGCAGCAGGCCCAGGCTGCCCCGGCCGCCTGCAGGGTGGTGATTCTGCGCATCGGCATCGTGCTGGGACCTGATGGGGGTGCCATGGGCCGCATGCTGCCGGTGTTTCGCTCTGGATTCGGTGGGCCGATTGGCTCGGGTCAGCAGTGGATGAGCTGGATCCACCGCCATGATCTCTGCCGTTTGGTGGGTATGGCCCTTGAAGATTCGGCCTATACCGGCGTGATCAACGCCGTCGCACCCGAACCGGTGCGGATGGTTGATTTTGCCAACGCCTTGGGGGCAGCCCTGCGTCGACCTTCGCTGTTACCAGTGCCTGGCCCCGTCTTGCAGTTGCTGCTGGGGGATGGCGCCAAGGTGGTGCTGGAAGGTCAGCAGGTCGTCTCGGAGCGCTTGTCAGATCTGGGGTTTGAGTTCGAATTCGGCGACCTCAAGGCTGCCCTCGTCGCTGCCACCAGCCCAGAATCCCGCTGAGCAGGGCCGCCGCCATCAACAGGCCCACCGCCGGCATGATGAGAGGCTCCCAGAGACTCTGGAAGGCCTGAAGCGGCCCTCCCCGGCCTTGGCTTTGCATCACCACGGCCAGGCCAAACCAGATGGCGGCGCCGATTACCAGAAATACATTCACAACCAACAGCCGATCCAACAGCTGCTTGAGGCTGTCCCAAGGGCCGTTGGCGAGGGGGGCCGGCCGGCTGCCGGCAGTGGTGGGCTTTACCCGGGAACCTGTCATCGGCACTGGCGGCGAAGCGAAACAAGCGTTTCCATGATCGCCTCAGCCTGGCGTGCGCTGCCGCCGGGGGGACCCAGCCGTGCCGCCGCAATCTGTTCCAGCTCCCTTCGCCAGGCCGGCCCCCGCTCGGGATCGTCCAGGTGCTCGAGTTGGTCGGCCACCATCGCCGCCGTGGTGCTGAGGGTGACGTCCTGGCCGCTTTCACCCAAGGCACAACTCACTCCGGACCCCAGCAGGCGCCGTTGGGCTTCGGCGAAGCGCCCGTTGAACTGGGGACCGGATCCTGCCAGTTGCAGCACCGGTTTTCCCAGCCCGACGGCCTGCTCGGTCGCAGTTCCGGCCATCGCCAGCAGCAGGTCACTGTCGCGCAGCACCTCGACAAACCCTTGCCAAAGCAAGCGAAGCTCCAGATGGCCCCACCGCAGCACAACTTCCTGTCCCCCCCGGCCTGGTTCAGCCAAGGTCCACCCCAGGGGCGCCACTGCCGCCAGGACCTCGCCCGCGCCCAGTTCCCCCACCAAGGCCGCCTGCAACCGCAAGGCCCCCGGTCGTTGCAGGGGCTCCGGCAGCCGTTGGAGCACCTCCAGCATCAACAACAGATTTGCCTTGGCTTCTGGTAGGCGGCTGCCGGGCAGCAGGCCCAGGCCTTGAACAGAACGGCCGCGGGCCGTGGCGGTGGGGCTGGGGCTGGCCGCCGCCGCCACAGCATCTTGAAAGGGATTGCCCAGGAAACGAACAGGACGACCCAGTTGGCCGCTCAGATCATCGGCCGTGAGGGCATCTCGGCTCCAGATGGCCTGAATGCGGTCCTGACGCAGCAGCCAGCCACAGGGCCATGGCAGCCGCAGTTTGCCTTCATAATGACTGGAATAAGCCACTAAATACACCACTGCCGGGCGGCCGCTAAGCCAGGCCGCTAGCACGGGAACCAGATCCCCCACTGCCACCACCAACCCGTAATCACGGCGGTGGCGCATCAGGCTCAGGATCCGGCCGAAGAGATATTGCACCTGCCCCTGCCACAGTTCGGTGAGTCGTCCCCGCAGGCTGGTGTAACCAAGTCCACCGGTGCTGAAGTTGCGGGTCCGGCCGATTACCCCGAGGCCGGCCCGGCGATAGGCATCGCCAGCGCCGACAAGCGGTAGAGCCTCAACCAATTGCTGACGGTTGAGGAGTTCCCGGCCCAGCAAGGATGCGCTTAGATCTTCGCCATGGCCGTTGCTGATCAGCAGGATGCGGCTCACGTCTGCAGCCAATCCCGCACCTTGGCCAAAGCGGTCCAACCGGGCCTTCGCTGCAAGCCATCGGCGATGGAACCGTTGAGCTCGTCGGCCATTTCCGGAGCCAAGACCAGGACCCTTTTGACCACTTCCACGTGCTCCCGCACACCCTTGGCGCCGGTTTCGAGCATGGCCACACTGAGATTGATGCGGGCCTGGGGATCCTGGGGATTGAGCCGGACCGCATTGCGGGCGGACAACAGGGCGGCGCGGGGTTGGTCGAGCAGCAGTTGCAGCCAGGCCAGGCAGGTCCACCCGGCTGAGAGCTTGGGAGATTGGCTCGTGAGTGCCAGGAAATCGTCGATCAGTTCTTCCGGGGGGGTGCCTTCCCGGTAGCGGGCAATCGCCTGATCGAAGAGGGATTCGGGACTGGCCGTCATGGGTGCAAGCGCTGCCGGTGAAATGAGCCGATCTCAGATTCCCATGTCGGCACCCGCTTGCGGGGGGTCAGACGGCGAAGGAGCTGCCGCAGCCGCAGGTCTGGGAGGCGTTGGGGTTAGTGAAATTGAAACCCCCGCCGATGAGGGCCGAGGAGAAATCCAGCTGCATGCCGTAGATGTAAAGCAGACTTTTGGGATCGCACACCACGCCAAACTCACCGCCCTCGGCAGGTTTGTAGGTGTAACACTCATCATCTTCGCGAACGCCGGCGGCATCGATGAAGTCCATGGTGTAACTCATGCCGCTACAGCCGCCGGAGCGCACCCCCACCCGCAGGAGCTTGCCTTGGCCCTGCTGGCCCATCAAAGTGCCCAACTGGCGCATCGCCGCTTGGGTGATCAGAATTCCTTTGCCATCAATGCCTGTGTGGTTGGTGGCCGGCGCCTCGCTCAGGCTGACCTCACTGCTGTGGGCAATACTCATGACTGCTGCTCCTGTGTAGCCGAAGGCATTCACTCTATGGACTCCCGCCAGGGTCGGGTGGCCTGGGTGGCTTTTCTGCCTTGGGCGGTTGTCCGCCGGCGCTTGCGAAGCCCCCCTGCCTAGAGTCGGATTTGAATGGGAGCGCAAGGGTGAGAGTCGCCATCGTCGGCGCCGGTCTGGCTGGATTGTCCGCCGCCGTGGATTTGGTGGACGCCGGCCATGAGGTTGATCTTTATGAGGCCAGGCCGTTCATGGGCGGCAAGGTGGGTAGCTGGGAAGACCCCGAAGGCAACCATATCGAGATGGGCCTGCATGTGTTCTTTTTCAATTACACCAACCTCTTTGCCCTGATGCGCAAGGTGGGCGCCCTGGAGAATCTGCTGCCGAAGGAGCACCACCACCTTTTCATCAACCGCGGCGGCGATCTGCGCGAGCTCGACTTCCGCTTTGCCCTAGGAGCTCCCTTCAATGGCCTCAAGGCCTTTTTCACTACGCCCCAACTCGACTGGATCGACAAGCTGCGCAATGCCCTCGCCCTGGGCACCAGCCCGATCGTGCGGGGATTGGTGGATTACGACGGGGCCATGGGAGTGATCCGCGAGCTTGATGCCGTCAGTTTTGAAACCTGGTTCCTGGGCCATGGCGGCAGCCGCCGCAGTATCGAACGGATGTGGAACCCGATTGCCTATGCCCTGGGTTTCATCGATTGCGCCTCGATTTCGGCCCGCTGCATGCTGACCATTTTCCTGATGTTCGCCACCCGCACCGAGGCCTCCAAACTCAACCTGCTCAAGGGATCGCCCCACCGTTGGCTGACCGGGCCGATCCTGGATTACATCCAGGATCGGGGGGGGCGGCTCCATCTGCGCCATCGGGTGACCCGGGTGGACCATGGCGTTGCCCCTGGCGATGGCCCCGAGGCATTACGTGTAACCGGGATGGTGATGGCCACCCCGGAGGGAGAGCGCCAGGTTGAAGCCGACACCTACCTGGCGGCTTGCGATGTGCCTGGCATCCAGCGGCTGCTGCCGACGGACTGGAACCGTTTTCCCCAATTCGCTGCCATTCATCAGCTGGAGGCCGTTCCAGTGGCCACGGTGCAGCTGCGTTATGACGGTTGGGTAACTGAACTCGGGGACTCCGATGAGGCGCTGCAGCGCCGCTGCAATCTCCAAAGGCCCACTGGACTGGACAATCTTCTCTATACGGCCGATGCTGACTTCAGTTGCTTCGCCGACCTGGCCCTGACCAGTCCGGCGGATTACCGCCGGGAAGGTGTCGGTTCTCTATTGCAGTGCGTTCTGACCCCTGGGGATCCCTGGATTCCCCGCCGCACCGAGGACATCGTGGCCGAGATCGATCGCCAAGTGCGTCAGCTCTTTCCCTCCGCCGCCTCCTTGACCCTGGTTTGGAGCCATGTGGTCAAGCTGGCCCACTCCCTTTATCGCGAGGCGCCAGGCATGGAGCCCTATCGCCCCCAGCAGCGCACACCGGTGGTCAATTTTTTTCTGGCCGGTAGTTACACCCGCCAGGACTACATCGATTCGATGGAAGGTGCCACGATGAGCGGCAAACTCGCGGCCGCCGCCATGCTGCAACAGCCCCTGCCGCTGGCCCTCAACGCCGCTTTGGTTTAGGACAAACACCATGGGACGCTGGCTCGAACATACGGTCACCACTGAAATCCAGGCTCCTGTAGAGCGGGTATGGCACGTCTGGAGTGACTTAGAATCCATGCCCCTTTGGATGCATTGGATTGAATCCGTCGTCACCCTCGACGACCCGGATCTCACGGAATGGACCCTGGTGGCCCGGGGCTTCACCTTCCAATGGAAGGCACGCATCATGCGGCGCGTGGAATTCCAGCAATTGCATTGGGAATCGGTCGGTGGCCTGCCGACCAAAGGGGCCGTGCGCTTCTATCCCCTGGGCGAAGATCGGACCGCCGTCAAGCTCAGCGTCAGCTATGAGTTGCCGGGTGTGCTTGCGCCCATCATGGAACCAAGCATTATGGGCAACATCGTTACCAGGGAGTTGCAGGGGAACCTTGATCGATTCCGGGATCTTGTCCAAAGTAAATCCACCAGCTGAAAACCGCTCGCGGCCCAAAGCTGCGGTGGCCTTGCTGGGAGTTTTGTTGCTTGCTGGTTGTTGGCCCAGTCCGCCCCCTGAGGAGAAAGCCGGCCCCCCACCGAAGGCGCCCCCCCCCGCGCTCTCCGGCCGGCCCAAAGACTTTGTTGCCTTGGATCTGCCGCTCGATCCCCTGGCGAATAAGGACCAACTGTTGCGTTCCTTCCAAGCGGGCCGCAAAGATCCATTTGGCAACGTCATCGTGACCCAAAAAGTGGCCCTTACCAAGGCCGCCGAGGCTGGGACGGGCGCCGACGGCTCAGCCTCGGCTGGATCAGGAGTATCGAGCCTTGGGGGCTCAAGTTCAATCGGGAAGGAAGCTGCCTGTGATTCCCTGAAGAGCACGATCCAGGTCACCGGTCTGATCCACGGCGCGGGCTCCAGCGAAGCAATTGTAGTCAACGCCCAAGGTGAGACAGGCAGCCTGCGACCAGGGGACAGGGGAGGACGTTCCACCACACTGCTACCCACTGGTTGTCAGGTTCAATCGATCGATGTCAACGCGGGATATCTGGTGATTACCCCGATAAAAAAAGGCTCCCCCGTCAGGCTGGCCCTCTGAGGCTTCTCACACAAGCCTCCACCAGCCCTTGTAGATCGTGGGGGTCAGCCTCCCCGTCAAGCCGGCCCAAATGTTGGCGACAGCTCAAGCTGGTCTGCGGACCAATCGAGATCACCCGTGCCCTGGCGATCTGTTGGCGCCAGTGGCTCCCGAAGTGCTTTTCGAGTAGTTGGCAGGTGTGGATAACGGTCTTGCCACTGCTGAAGGTGATCGCATCGAGTTTCTGGCCGTGGATGGCCTGCAGGGTGGCGCTGGGCAGCCCTTCCGGGCAGCGACTTTCGTAGGCGGGCACCTCCACCACCCGGGCGCCGGCCTCGCCAAAGGCCTCGGCCAACAGGGTGCGTCCGCCGCTTTGCACCCTCGGCAGTAGCAGCCGCAATCCCCATCCGGATTGGGGAAAGTGCTCCAGGAGGCTGTCGGCCAGGAAGCGGGGCGGTACGAAGTCCGCCGCAGCCCCCAGGCCTTGCAGGCATGTTGCCGTTTTGCGGCCCACGGCGGCGATTTTCAGCCCCGCAGGCCGGTGTGCCAGGCTGCCGCCCCGATTGTTCAGCCGTTGTTGCACGGCCTCAACGCCATTGGCGCTGGAGAAGATCAGCCAGTGGAAGTCCTCCAGCTCGTCAAGGGCATCGTCCAGCGGTCCCCAATCCTCCGGTGGGCCGATCACCAAGGCAGGCAGGTCTACCACCGCTGCGCCCTGCTGCTCAAACATTTGCCGAGCTTCGGCCAGTTGTTGTTCGGCCCGGGTGACGGCGATGGTGCGCCCGGCCAGGGGTGGAGAAGGGGCATTCATGGATTCAGGTTGACCATCGGCATCAGGCGCTGGCGCAGGCTGTCGGCTTCAGCCTGGCGGTTCTGCCGCTCCAGCAGCGTCAGGGTGTGGCTGAAGCCCTCCCTGGCTGCTGGGATGTCACCTAGCAACAACAGGGCCAGGGCCAGGTTCTGGTGAGCCTCCGCCAGCTCGGGGTCCAGGGCAATGGCCTGGCGGTAGGCCCCGACGGCTTCCCCCAGCCGGCCGCGGCGGCGTTGCGCCAGGCCCAGGTTCAACCAGCCCAGGGGCACCTCGGGTGCCGCCCTGGTGGCTTCCAGGCAAAGGGTCGCAGCTTGATCCGCCCGGCCCTGGTCGAGAGCGAGGGAGGCCAGGTTGAGACGGGCCGCCAGGGTGACACGAGGATTGAGGGGGAGGGCCAGGGCCTGCTGGTAGTGGGCCGCGGCCGCTGCAGCATCAACAGAAGCCAGGGCCAGGGCCAAGTTCAAAAGCAGTTCGTAGCGCTCCGGGATCTGGGCCGGGTCGCAATGGGCTAGGCCCTGCCTTAGCAGCTCCAGTCCCCTGGCCCGCTGGCCTTCGGCCAGCTCAAGGCCGCCCAGCTTGGCGCAGGTGTAAGGGTCGCCTGGGCGGGCCACCAGTTCGCTCTCCATCGCCTGGCGCAGCCTCTGGGCCTTGCCCAGGGCCCGGCGTCGCTCTGGTGCATAGCCGTCATGAAAAAGGGCCGGTTCGGGGCAGTCCGCCACCTGCCAGCGCGGTTCACGGCGCAGCAGGGCGGCGACGCTGTCATCCACCAGGGAGTGGTAGGCCCGTTCCCAGCGGATGCCTGGATGGCGCCGGAACAGGCGGCTGACGCAAGAATAGGGAGCCAGGGCAGCGCCCAGTTCTCGGCGCAGCAAGGTGATCAACAACAGCTCGGGCTGGGCCATCAGGGACTGGAGGGGTGCCCGGGCCTCCGGGCGCAGCCATTCGTCCCCATCCAGCACCAGCACCCAGTCGCCCCGCACGAGCTCCAGTGCCTGGTTGCGGGCGGCGGCAAAGTCGCCGGGCCAGGGGCGCTGGTGCACCGTCGCCCCCTGGGCCCGGGCGATGGCGATGGTGTCGTCCTGCGATCCGGTATCCACCACAATGATTTCGTCGACGAAGCCGACGACAGAGGCCAGGCAGCGTTCCAGTCGCTCGGCCTCGTCTCGCACGATCATCGAGAGACTGAGCATCAGTCGGTGAACCCAGCTTGGGCCACGGTGTCGCCGAGGCCCAGACTAGTTAGCAATAGGGTTTGGGCTCCTGGCATCTGGCCTGGGCTCCAGGCCGCCGGCAGGTCGGCTGGGATTCGACTCCGCAGGCTTTGCCAG